>Ga0163217_1046777_pt1 | contig 18525 bp, 25 predicted proteins | sample SynspAceP_FD_185933 | JGI IMG/M metagenome (GOLD analysis project Ga0163217, IMG submission 185933) | Saline lake microbial communities from Ace Lake in Antarctica - Synechococcus sp. Ace-P (PacBio error correction) | ecosystem: Environmental > Aquatic > Non-marine Saline and Alkaline > Saline ...
AAAGAGATTGGGAAAAAGAAAAAATGGTTTTCGAAGGTGCCCTCCGGCGGGCGAAAACAGATCGGTGGAAGCAGGCGGGGCGGGGAATTTCCCCGGGCAAGAAAACCGGACCCCCGCCCCCCTGACGCCCTGCGAGTTGGCTTGCCATTAAGACTGAACACAACGTACCGGTTGCGGAGGGCCGTCCGCAAATGCGTGGGTCCGGGGCGGGCTCGAGCTGGTTTTCCGCTGCAACCAATTCCGATCAATCAGAACCTGCGGTCCGTCCGTCCCCGAAAACACCACGTTACAATCCGGCAGCGGCATGTCGAATTCCTCTTCGCAAAAGGCCCCTGGGAAAGAGGGCGGATTCCGACGCCCTTGGTCCGTTAATAGCGTCCCATCAATATCGAAATAGAAAAAACTCGCATCCCCGGCGTCCCTCCCAACCCTTTCCAAAATTGTTCCAAGAACCTGATCCATCCCGCCCCATGAGTGTTACCGCCAACGAAGCCACGACGAGCCAACGCCCCGGCAATCAACGCCGCGGCAAAATCAGAGCTCCGGCAATCAGAACCCGGCACGTCACGTCCCCGCGAGCCACTCCGACAAGAGCGGCCAGCGGGGTGGCAGGAAATGTTTCGTCAGATGCGCTCCCCGCTACGACAAATGGATGAAATCCATCTCTTTGTCCGCCTGAATGGTTGACCAAGTGGTGGCGTCGCAAGGCGGTCCGATCGGGCTGGAGTTTTGTGGACGGGGTACCGGTGCTCCGATCTGTGTTTGTGGAACGGGCGACCTGGCGCATCGAGATCGCCGACCCGGGCGGGCAGCGGTGTGCAGGTATCGCCAGCGATTTTCTCTTGTCAAGCGGCCGGAAAATGGGAGATCGCCCGGAACAAGAATCGCGCGGGTTCGTACCGCGGTCCGGCGGTTCGGGGCGAGCAACGATCGCCGTTTTTCGAAGCGGATTCGATGCAGTTGCCGTCGACGATGATCGGTTCCCAGTGCGTCACGGTCCGCGTTTCGGGTTACGAAATATCGCGGACACGGGACCAAGGGAATTTCGTGAGATGGTGCGGGTGGGTGTGACCGGGCGGGCCGAGTCATGGTGCTGGATTTTCGCAGGCCGACGTTACGGGTTGAAACAGCCTTTATGGTTCCTATTTCGCTCCGTTTTTTGCCTCGGGTCGGCCAATTGCTGGCCCGCAATGACAAAATCGGAAGCGTTACGAGTATTGCGGCCTCGGTCGTCCAGTTTTCCGTGTGGCGAAAAACTCGCGGAGAGACTCCGTGAGGCGGGATTGGATGACGTCGACTTTCCATCCGTTGACACTCTCGAGTGCCACGATTTATTAACCGGCACGAAACCGAAACCCGAGTCGCGGCCAGACCACGCCGAGGCGACGGTGCCGAACGCCGGTTGATGCCAGCCAAAACGGCCCGGCATCGGCTGACGAGTTGGTGGCCCCCGTGAGCGATTCCAACATGGACAGATCGAAAGAGTCACCGCGGACTATTCCAATGCGGGGCGTTGAAGAAACGCCCGCGCCGGAATCGTCGTCGGATCACGGGCGCGAGCGGTGCTCCTTATGCGATTTCTGGCTGTTGCAGGCGCTGGCGAGCAGCGGCGTTGAATTCATTTAACGGTCAGTCCCCATGCGGTGTGGCGGTGATCGCCAGGACAACTGGAATTGCGTCGACGCCTCGACGACCCGAATCTCGAATGCGTTTGATCACTCGTGCCGAAAGGTCCAACGACAGCGGCGTTCCAACCGACGGGTCGCTCGGTGAGAAAGGGGGACGAAGCGTTTCTTTACCATCAACACGATGAATACAGTGACCGCCGATCGCGCAGCGGGTCTTTCGTGCCGACCCGATGGTGATTGTCCGTGCAGCGGCAGCACGTTATCGGCGTCGCCCGGCGGCGGCCTCGAAATTGATCCAGCGTGGCCGCCGAGGTCCAATTTGAAAAGGGAAGAAACGCGCGATTGGGTATTGTGCCGCGTGAGACCGCCGATGAGTGTCTGCAGATCGAGACATTGCACCGACTCGCCACCGCCGGGCGGTGATGTTGCCCAGCGATGCCCGGGCTGGTATCACGGCCGTGACTTCTTGGAGGATCTGATCGATTTGTGGTGGCGCGGAATTTTTTGGACAGCATGCGGTGTGGAGAACTCAAATGTTTCCGCGAGGAAGGAGTCGACGTGAGCGAGATGGAAACGATGGCAAGTGGAAGAACATGTTGCGAAGCTGTCTTGCCTAAGCCAGGCTGGGGCGGGCCGATTGGTTAGGATTGATCGGTTTCGCATACGAATTTTTGCGTTGCCTTTCGCGAATCTTGGCGGCGTTCTGGCTTGGTCGACGCGCTGGCTGGCGACGTTCGGCCTGGTGAAGATGTGTATTGGGGGGATCGGTAGCGTCGCGCCCGGTTTCGGTTACTGGACATTGCCGGCGTGTTGTTGTGCATGGTGACGGCCCGCAAGTGCGGCGATGGCGTTCAATCCGGTTGGGTCGACCACCGAATCGATGCAGAGAATCCACGGACGGCGTCTGCGTCATCTGCCAGCCGGGGTGTTGTCGCGGCGCTCGGTGCGGTGGCTTCACGATTTTTGTGTTCGCTGGGATTTGTCGCGTCGACGTTATTGTTTTTGCCCGAAATCCGAATAACCGTTGTACGCGTCGCTGCCCGGGTAGCTAGCGTTTTTGCGGGTAACTCGCTCGCGAAGCGCTTCACCGCGTCGGCAACATTGTGGTTGGGGGTGGCCGTTGTCGTTATCGCCCGATTTTGTGTTTGGGGCGATTCGAAGGGCAGTTTTTGTTGTGGGAAATCGGTTTCACATTCCGATACTACTCGGCGGCCGGCGTCCGCCTTCTGGGTGGCCGGTTTGAATATTTTGTACGCGTTGCCCAGGATGCCCGGATTTTGACCGCGATGCGGGATTTGCCAGGTTTCCGAGCCGATTCGGGAATCGGCCGGCGATTGCGGATCGGCGCGGGGTTGCACGTGGTGATGTTGGGGTTCCTTGTTGCCTTGGCGGCGACGGGGATGCGGCTGGTTTTTGGGGTGGGATTTTTCGCCGGCGCGGGTCGTGTGACGACGGTTTTGTCTTGGTTCACATGGCGATGGTTCGCCCGGATGGACCTCAGCCGCGTCAATGCCGCCTTTTTCAAACAAACGCGTGATTAGTCGCTCTGTGCTTTTGATTGCGGAATCAACCGATTGCCTCCGTCTGATTTCTTGCGGTATACCTGGAGGTGCAGGTTGGCCAGCCTGCGTGTCAAAAAAACACTGTCGTCGAAAAGTTTCAGTTTCACGCATCATACCGGTGGCTAACGGCCAAAACGGCTCAAATCTATGAATTAACACCGGGAAACCCGTGCCCGCTTCCGTGAAATTCGTGACAAAGTCGAAAGCCTCGAGGCGATTGTCGCCCAGACGGATTGTTCCTTACGAACCGCGAGTCGCGATCCAAGCGCGGTCGGGGACTGGCGCAATTTCGTCCGCGAGCGGAATGAACGGCAACGTCGGCTACTACAACATCACACGCAACTTGAAATCCGATAATGTGTGCGTTTACCGATGCAAGTTCCTGTGCATTTGCAAAGGATCCCGGGACGAGAACGGGGTACGCGATGACGCGAGAGCAGGTTATCGAACGGGGCCGCGAGCGACGGCCGAACGGATGTACCGAAATGCACATTGTTTGGGGGGCTGCAACCACACAACGGAAAATACGAGTGGACCCGGGATCTGTTCTCATTATTGAAAACCAATTTCCCGCAAAATCCTCTGAAAGCCGTGGGACGGCGGTGGAGATCGATTGGTTCCGGTTTCCAAACGAAAAAGAAATCGTTCCGCTGTGCTGGAGGACAGCGTGAGGCGGGCAAAGGCAGTAATGCAGGCCGGCGGTGCGGAGATTTTCCATGCCCGAGGATTCGCGACAATTGTGTGAACACAAAGCGAAACCCCGCCGTCATTGGATCGAGTTCACAAAACGGCTCACGAAAGATCCGGCATGAAAACCAATTGCACGATGTTAGTACGGGCAAGCTCGAAAAAGCCTATCAACCGGATCGAACCCCCCCAAAAACCTTTTGATGGCGGTTGCGAGAATGCAAGACTAAACCGGTGGTTTTCCAAGTCTTCATTCACTTGCGTTTCACCCATACACGGGTTTGTCGCACCTGAAGAAGGCCATCGGTTAATGGATTTGCGACCAATCGCGGTCAGCCCGTACTGATGCTCGATAAATGTCCGCAGCATCAAGGCGTATTGGAGTCATGTTGGGTAATCGAAACGGCGCCAAGGCCCGCACTCGCGGTACGGCGCCACGATAATCGACGGAACGGTCCGGCATGAGTTGATTTATCACGACGCCGGTGCCCAAACTCCGGAATTTCTGTCCGTCGAGCATCCAATAGCAGCTGCCATTCGCGAGGCCGGACCGTGATCTCGATCGAGCGGGACACGAGTACAAACCGGGTGATTTCGCAACCGACGATTTCCACTCAGTGGGAATCCGCGAGAAAGTGGTCGATGCCGAATTGGTTTCGATTTAAAAAAGGGTGATCTTGAGGGAAATGCAGATACAGCGTAATGTTCGATGGTAGCGGTGCGTTCACTCCGAGCTTTTGGCAGTTTTTTATCGGATTTCGGCGGCTTTTCCGATCAAGGGGTGATGGGTGAAAATAGGGTGGCCTTCTGAAACTCTGCCCTTTCATTTTTGTCCCATGTGCCCGTCCCGCGAATGACCGAATCGCCGAGGCTTTAACGCTGGTCGAGCTATTGGTCGTGATTGCGATCTCGGAATCTTTGGTCGGCCTTGCCTGTTGCCCGCCGTCCAGGCCGGCTCGCGAGGCGGCTCCGTCGGTTGCAGTGCGCCAAATAATTAAAAAAACCAGATTGTTTGGGCATCCACATACGAGTCGACCTATCGACGAATGCCATGGGAAGCCAGGGCGGAATGGGGGCTGAGACTGGACGACGGATATCCTCGCGTTTGCATCGAGCAGACGGGGACGCTCGCTACGAACGGGTGCCCTACGGCGGAACGGGCGGGGCCGACCGGCGGATTTAATCGAAAGCCAACGGGTTTCGCGATCGCTCAAAACACCGTGATGACGTTCGTTTGCCCGTCGCAGCCGGGGCCGATCGCATTGGCGGAGTCCGTGGATCAGATCCCGGGTCCGCGGTGCTCAATAGTTATCTCGGAAGCGGGTGGGGGGAACGTCAATTCGGATAACTTCTCGATGTCCGTCGAGGTAATCGGTTTTCGGAACACGGTGGACGGTGTTTTTCTGGCGAACTTGATTTTTGTCATATCGTCAATCCGACAGACCCTTGCTGACAACCGACCGGAGCGTCCGGGTTTGTCGTTTCGCGAAACATTCTCGAATGGCCTGAGTAACACGGGTGATGGTCGGGGAGACTCGGTAATCTGGAGGTTCGATCGAGTGCGGGATTTGCTGACCATTTCGCTGTATGCATCCAGAATGCGATCGAGCAACGGACAGATTTTCCGAAGTTTTGGTTTCGTTGCGTTTCGTTTTCAATTTCAACACGCTCCGTTTGCTGAGAAGGAATCTCGCTGGCAGTTTTCAACGCCGGGCGGATTGCACGTGTTGATGTGCCGACGGTTCGGTGCGGTTTCGTCAACGAGCGATGGAGCGACGAGATACGGCACGCGATCGATCGCGGGGCTCAGCAAATGAAGTGATCGACGCGTCGAAGTTTGGATCGTAGCCTGACTCTCCGAAGTCGGGCATAGAAGTAAGCCTGACTCTGTGAGTCCGGGCGTGGAAAAAGGCAACAACACTCGACTCAGATGGTCAAGCTACACGCTGCTTGTAGCGAAAGCCCTCAGCTTCGAAATCGAGAATTCTTGCCAGACATCCCCTCGCTAACGCGTCGGTTAGGAACTGCTCTCACCGTCGATTCGCTCTTCGAACCGGCTCGAATCGAGATCGCTTTCCCGCCAGGTCGGTTTCGACGATCGCGCCCACAGAGTCGACGTCCGTGTGGCGACGTGGAAGTGGCAGGGTTCGAAGGTGAGCGTGGTTTTGGTGCGCGTCTCGACATCCCGGCCGATGATGCTGTCGTAGGGGCCACACATCCGACATCGCACTCTGCATCCGCCGTAGCCGGACATCACGTGAGGCAGTCGGCGGTCGGGACATGCGTGTGGGTCCCCGAGCACGGCGAAACGCGTCCCGTCGAGATATCTCGCGATCGTTGGTTTGTCGCCGGGTGGCCTTCCGTGAACGTCAACGAGAAATCGCGTGGTTGATCCTGGCATCTGTTCGATCGCGCCGATCGAGGGCGACCGAAAGGGCAATAACCGGTCGCATGAAACAACGCGCCCATGAATGGGAAATCAACGCCGAGTTGACGGCGGGGGTGGGGACGATCACCGCAATTCCGCCCGGCAGCGTCGGCGGGGTAGTTCGCCCGGTTTGACGATCCGCACGCTCTCATTGAACGAACGGAATGGAATCTTCGGCGCGGCGGGTACAGATGAAATCGCCCATCGTGATCGCATCGACGCCTGATTCGATCAGACGAACGGGTATTGCCGAGGCATTCAATAACCCGGCGCCCGTCGGCGCGGTTCTCCGCGTTGACGACAACCGCGTCGACGGGCGTGTGCGATTTCAAGTTCGGCGGTGCGTGCGAACAACTGCCGAATATAGCCGGTATTGCGACGAATATTGACCTCCGAGAAAACAAAAAACGCACAGTTTTCCTAACTTGACGGGCAATTACGACTCACGTCGATCAGTTTTCACAACCGTGGCTAACGCCAAAAGGCTCCTGAACTCGGTTTACGCAACGCAGAAACCGAAGCGTTCGCCGCCGGTGTCCGTGTTGTTGCCGCCTTTTGGAGTGGGCCCAGCGTGTGCGGTTGAATGACGTAGTTCGCGTGGCGGTTCGTCACTTCCCGTCGTTGGTGGAGATTTTCCCTCGGTCTCGCTTGGGCGGCTTTGATCGACAGCCCGATTTTTTGCGAATTCGCGATCGAAGCTCAACACCTTACGGCGACCTGAGTCGCCTGCGGCGACGACGCTGCTGACCTTGACACCCGGTGGCTGGCAGTTCGCTGATGTGGACGAGTCGCCCATTCGACGCCGGCGCCGAGGCGAAAAAGCAACCGAAACTCGGCGGTCTTGTTACCGTGTTCCGGTGTGGGACCGATCCGATGGCGAATTCACCTTCGGCGGAATCCACGGGTTTTTCGCAGCAGGTTCGCGGTAAAGACAACCCGATTTTCCGGTGCTTGTCGACGGCTTGGTCGACCTTGGCTTTGACCTTTTGGCCTTCTTTTGATCAGCATCGCTGGGGTGTTTGACCCGATCCCAGCTCAGTTTTATCTGACGTGGATCAAACCGTCGAGTCCCGCCGAGGTCGACGAACGCACCGAATCACGGACGCTGCGAACGAACACCTTCGAGGATGTCAACCGGCTTCGATTTCTCGAGTTGTTCTTCACGGGCAACACTTGCGTTCGCGCGTTCCAAGATTGCCCGCTCGGCTGACGACGAGTTACGGCGTCGGGCGTTGGCCTCGGTGACGAGGAGATGATTTTTTGGTCGAGCGAATTCGGTGAGGTACTTCGACACGGTACTTCGGTCACTTGGGCGATCGGCAATGAAAACAGCGATCGACGCGATTGAACAATTCCAGGCCGCCGGTGTTGTGGGCGGTGAACGAGGACTTCGGACGCATGGACCCTTCATCGATATCGTTCCGCAATCACTGACCCGATCGCCGATCCGGCAAACGTGCAGAAGTAATCAGTCCGTCTCGGCGGCTAAAACACGCACGACGACCTCGACGGAGGTTCCCGTACCGGTTCGGCCTTGGTGAATTGTTCGACACGGGAGCGTTCCCATCGTCGGGCCGCCGAGTGCGACGAAGACCGTGTCCTCCTTTGATTGTTCAGGATGGTGGGCCTGAACGCGAGTGCCTTCCCTCGAGCGTTCCGCGTCGATCTGGCAAACCGGCAGTGCCGCCGTAGAACGAATCGAATCGGAATCGGCGAGCGAGGCGGCCGAGTTTCGGCTTCGAGGTCGTGCGGACAACCCGTCAGCGGATGTTCGGGACGCCTGACTTTGCCAGCTTGGGAACCCTCAATTTTTTGCGATTGGGTGACGTCCTGGTCGGTTTCTCCGATCAGTGCGGCGAGGTGGCTTCTTCTGCATCGGGTTTACCGCTCTCCCGGTTTTGCCGTCATCTTGATTTCGCGGCGAGGCCGGTTTCGGCGAGCCAGGTTTCGAAATCCGCCCTTCCGCCCGATTGTGGCTTGGGCCTGTCGAGACTTCGGTCGAACGGCGGCGGCGATTGCGGTTGGGCGGACACCTAAACCTCGGCCGCCAAAGGTCCGATGCCGAGGCCGAGGCAGCGTGCCCTTGGATTTCTTCGGCGCGGTCGCCTTGGGCGCTGAAGGGCGCGGGTTCCGAAAGCGGCGGGTTCCGAAGGCGCGGGGGTTCCGAAGGCGCGGCGTTCCGAGGCGCGGGTTCCGAAGGCGGCAAGGCACCGATGACGCGGGAGCGTCGCGTGGGTGACATTTCCGGGGAGGTGCCTCCGCGGAAGCAATTTCGGGGGAGGAGGAGGGCGGAGTGATTCCGGGTTCTCCGTCACATGGACATGTTTCGGGCGTCGGCGGGCAGGAGCAGGGGCAAGAAAAAGAAAGACGTGCGAAAGGTTAAACCTCGCCGTCATTGATGAAATAACGGCGCTACGCACGTCTGGGGTTAACGACAGTCCTAGCAATTCGAACGCTCAACCGGTAGCCTTCCCAAAAAACCGTTAGGCGGGACTGCGGCCTCATGATCTCCGTGCTACCGATCGGGCGCAGCCCCAAACTACGCGAAACGATATCAGCCAGCCGATTTCGATCATTTCTTGTCTCGATGCCGAGAGATTTCAAACAATCTCCGTACCACGTTTGGGAAATGCCGACATTGCGGCCCTGGGCGATGGTCCGGATGACGCGGGTTTTGGCTGGCGCTTTTAAATCGTCCGGAGCGATTGTCGCTTGGCCAAATCGAAACACCGGTTCCGGCACTTGTGGATCGGATTGTGGTGGCCGCCGGCCGACCTTCGACCGCAGCCACACGAAATCAGCCAGGACGAACGCTCGCTGAGGGCAGTTTTTTGGCACGGGCATCATGCACCGCCGCGAAGGCGATTATTTCCAACGCCGCCTATTGGATGCGTCGCGTGGTTCTCACGACGCTTCGCCAACTCGCTGAGCATACGGGGGCGAATATCGAGATCCGTAATCACTTTAACGACGCCGTCGCGACTGCGGGAGGGGAAGATCGGGGGGTGACGAATCGGCGTCGGACCGAATTGCGCAATTCAGTGGACCGAGTGCAATTTATTGATCCAGAAATGCATGTCGGCATGATTCTCGCGGTCACCGACATCGCTCACGCCCCCGTTCTGGTTCAGTTCACACAAGATTTGTCGCCAGTGTACTGGTGTGTTTGATATGCATCGGGGCACGTGTGTCGGTCGAGAAGGTGGCTTTCGCGTGACGCCATTTTTCATTGGCCAAGATCACGGGCCAACGTGTTGATGCCGGCTTTTATTTCTCGATCGCATCTCTAATGCCCGACGCTGAATTCCCTGTCGAGCGGCTTGGGTGCCGCCGGTGTTTCGGGTTCCGGGTTCACCGCCGGCGGGGTTGGTCCGTGGCGTTATTCGTCGCGCGCCTCAGCGTGGACGCGTGGGTGGATTTGAAAACTGACGCTCAACAACGGGCGTTCGCGATTTGTGGCTGCGGGACTCTGTAAACTAATGGCTACATTCCTGCCAATTGTGTCAATTTTTTAATCCGTCCCGCCGATGGTCGATTTGATTCCCTGCACAACGTCGCGTCGATTTGGCGCTAATGGAGCGTCGGATCGCGATCGTCTCGGTGCAACGATGGCAACTCAGCGGCAAGGGGGTCAGGAGTTGGCCGCTGTTCGCCGAAGATCTTGGCCTGCGTTTAACTGATGCTCCGTTGACGCGGTTGTCACGGCGCTGAAATCGCACTCTGCTGCACACGGGTGATCGCCGGACTCATTGATGAAATCGATCGGAATGATGGCGGGTGCGTCGATCCCGAATGGGGTTTGTTACTGAGCGGCGCGATCATCATTCCGATTTTCTCAAATCCGCCGACTGGACGGTCCACGCGGTGAATTTGTCTAAGCGATCGGTTCCGTCAATTGCTCATGCCGGTGATCGCATGCTCGGGCGTCACGCCGGTGCGGTACTGTGCGGACCGGAGATGAAACAGCGTGTTGCGCTCCAGGCGGCGATGCCGTCGCGCGTGGTTCCCGATCGTGTTGACCGCGTCCCCCTTATCAAGGCGACAACGACGACAGCGCCCTGCGTGTGGTGCTGTCGACTTCGATCGCGGGTTTTGTTTTTAATTCCGCTGTGATTCGACGGCGCGTGTGGTTAGGGGTCGAACGCGTAGTTGCAAGGCTGCGCAGCCTGCACGTGTCGATAAGCAATCGAAGAAATGAACTCCCGAAAGATATATCAGCCGACGTGCTTTTCAAACCGCAACATTCAATTAAAACCCGGCTTCGAAACCCGAATACTGAGGGCCCAAAGAAACTCAGGTCGTCATCGAGCGGACTGTCGGTGGTCAAACCGTTGTCGGCCACCTGTGAAGACGGCGAAACCGGGTTCGATCCAGCCGATACCGCCAAAGTGCGTGAGCCTCCATTGCCACTCGCCATGACCAACCAATTCGTCGGAACATATTGGATACCAAATGGATCTCCGCATTCGTGGCCATGGCGTTGGCGATGTCGCTCCAACCTTCGACCTCACACCGTGAGTGATTGACTTAAATTGTTAACCAGTATCGTTGTCTGAATTCCCTGATTACGCGGAACAACAAACGAACGCCCGTGCAATCGGCAAATACGGACAACCGATTCAAAGGCAGGCGATGAGTGAATCCCGATCGCGCGGTCGGACCGAACCGCGGAATTCCGTAATTGCGAAAACACTCTCCGATTGAACGGTGACTTTCGTTGACGAGGCGCAGAATAAGATTGATTGATCCGGGCGTATCGCAGGCCTGCAAAATGTCGAAATCGGGAACTCCAGCCGGTGCGACTGACGCTCCATGTCAATCACATGCGGTACGAATCGAGCTACTGAAGTTTGCCCTCGTCCGAATAAAGCCGACGCCGCCGGACGATAATCACCGTCCTCGGCAAGTGTAACCCACCGGTCGCCCAGTTACGACCGGAAATCAACCCGTTGGCCGGCGTCGGCTCGAAAAAGCGTCGTGTGATCGAATTGGCCAGTACCGCAAACGTAATCCAGTTTTCCCGCCGGCCGGCATGCACGCCGAGCTCAACCGGGGGCTATGTTCGAGTTTTCCCACGGGAACATGACCTGAGAATAGCCGTCGTCGGTTTCCACATGAAACGCTGACGAATTGCCCTGCACCCGCTTGCACGATCACGCTTTCATAAGCGGCGTAGTACCGTGGAGCGTTGCGAACTGGCACGCTTCGAAGGGGCTGTTCAGTTGCGCAAGCGGAGTTGGCTGATTTCCATGTTCTGCGCCGAGAGTTGCGATTGCAAATCCGCCAACTGAAAATCGAGACCGGATCCACGTTGGGGCATGTGTCGTGGAGCGATCGTTTGAAGCGAGGTCGGCCTCACCCGTTGTTAGGCGGCCGGCTCAGCGTCGCCTGCATCCCAAAACAAAGCTCGCGAACATCGTCCGGAGACAATATCCTGGGGCTTGCAAGTGGAGCGTGCGATAACCAGATTAACGCCACCGCGAGATCAGCCAAAACGCTACAGAACGAGAAGAAAGTGGGAGTCGCTGAAAGTTCATATCGGTAGGCTTATCGAAGGCAAAGAGAGGAAGATCACGTCACAACATGGCAAACGTGTTTGAAATCCCGGCCGCACCTGCGACGAGTGAAATCGAGTGAAATCAAATCGGCATGAGACGCAGCCCAACGCGATTTTAGTGTGCCTGTGCTGAACCTCGCAAGCAAAACGCTGGACGGTCTCCGGGAGTAGTGAATCGACAACCCGATTGTTTTGACCCGGGGTGGGATGCCCGCCTGGACTCAATGAATGGTGGTTCGCTTCGGCCAAACGTCGATCACGCGTCGGCAAACGACTCGTCCAGTCGCCCGTGTATTCTTTCCAACAGCATCGGTGAGAGAATCCGGCAATGCCACGTTTCCGCATCCCTCCAAAACGGGGTGTCGCGTAACGCCTAGAAACCAACGTAGTCTCAAAACAAAATCCACGACCTGGGGGTAGTGCACGTCCGTCAAATGCAGAGCGTTGAAACGTTTCGCTATCGAAATAACCTGAAGTGAAAACGTGGGCGACACAGGATCGGCAAACATTCGACGAGTTCATCGAGCGCACGTTGGACGAGAAAGATCCCTGTCGATCCAACGGTCGTACAAACCAGCCACAATCCGAGTGCAACGCAAGTTCCCAATCCAAGACGTCGATCGCATCCCGATTCGCAAATCGGCACCAACCGTGTTCTGCGCGCTCGCAAGATCACCGCCGATCAATCGAATCATTCCCCGCGAGCCTCGTCGTCACCGATGTGTTTCGATAGAATAAACGTAGCCGCAAACCGACATTCCCGCAACGGATCTCACGAACCACCAGACGTCATCCCGGTACTGATCGTGTAGGCGGGCAACTCCAGACGCATCGTCCTGATCGCGAGGTAACACGAAGCGTCACCCGCGGAGTCGCAAATCAATTGGTCCGACCAATTCGTCGCAAACCGATCCCATCACACGCGATCAATCAAGAACGCTCGAAAAACGCACTGCAATCGACAACAGACTCTGCTCGCGCGGCGCCAGTTTATCGATTTGCAACGATGCTATCTCACCTGCTCGTCCGAGTCAGCGCCCGAGACATCGCCAAACGAGATGCTGCGACCCTTCAGCGAGTGCGACCTCTTTCAAACACACGTCGCGAGTTTCCCAGCCGTCGAGAATGAAAAAAGCATAGTTTTGAAGCAACACTCGGCTGCCCGGAGAACGCGGCCCACCCACCCTCGTTCACAGGCTAACTCGCGTTGGAAAACTGTAATCCGTGTAACTGCGAATCGATCGCAACCACCCTCACGCAACGCCCTGTCCGCCACGCGTGAAATGAGTCCGCACCGTGCCGATCGGGCACCCGCAAAATTTCCGAAACGGGTGCCAGTACCGGATGCTTCGGTTCGACCCAGTCATCAAAAACGGATCGCGAGTTTGTATGTCGCACCGGTGGCGACGGACCAAAACTCATCCTCGTCCGATGCCCATGTTCTCGATCCAATCCACCATCGCCGGGATCGTGGCCTCGCCACCCCGATCGGGGGCAATCGGGCGAATTCGACGACGGTCACCCGGCACGCGAGCCGGCCGCCGCCAAAACCGTCGCGGCGCTCATCCCAACCATCGCCGTGCCACCGCCGACGATCACGATGTGACGGCGAGCGTCGGCAGCCTGCTCTGTGTCCAGATACGCCACCCGTGTGACAGGGTGTTCGTCGGATTGGTAGTCGAGTGAGGTCATGCCAGGGAATTAACAAAACCTGAGAGATAAAAAAAAGGAGGGGAGAGAGGAAGAAAGACACTTTGGAACGCTCGCATCCGCCGAACCAGGAAAGGAGATTGCGAGGTTTCCCCAAATGCCTTCTCAAATTTTGCCCCACGAACTCGGACATGCTCCTATTTCCGAGCTACGTTTGCTGTGAGGAGTTTTTTTCCCCGACGTGGCGTAATCGCCGTCGCCCAAAAGCCTGCCATCCGACAGTGCCATTTTTCCCCTTAGTAACGCGGAAGCGGAAAAGTTAAGGATGAAAGTTCTGTGTGGACGATTCCGAGTCATGCCGCCAAATTATCGCCCGAGGCTCAAACAGTCGTGGTCGATGAGGGTTGGTCGAGCGCTGACGGCGGTGGAGGCAAACTCGCGAAATTGGCGATGGCGAGGCTTTGGACTTGATCTCACGATTGGAACAATGCCGAACATGACGGGCTTCGAACTGATCCAAGCCGTTCGCGGCTGGCCACAAAACCCCGATCATGAATGACACAAACCTGAATCGAGCATCCGCAAGTCTTGCTCCGCCCAAGTCCGAGCGGGGTGTGAACGCCTAATCTGGTCAAGCGTTTCGCCAAGGAAACGTTTGCAAATAAAGTTGGAACGTGTGCCTTCCTAACCCCGCTGCGGCCTAAGTCCGCCTTCCTCCACGTGAGCCAAAAAACTTTGGCCACACTGTCTTTCGATATCGAAACTGCCATCGCTGAGCAATCGATTCTCATCCGAGAAAACCTTCTCGATGATGAATCGGGCAAGAACTCGAACAACATCCAACACGGTTCACATGCGCCAATACGACTACGCGGACGGTGGGCAAATCGGGAACGACAAGCCGTTGGATTACAAAGAAGAATCACCGTGATCTCGGACTCCAGCGGTGGGCTGCAAGGCAGCGTCAGCATCTGCTTGGACCGTGATCGCATTACTGTGGACCGCAAAAACTGATCGATCAACGAAAACCGATTGCCTCGACCAAACCGTCATCGCACGCGATCGCGAACTCGCAATATGGTCGTCGTGGTGCAAAGGGCGGTTCGAGGTTTATGACTCACGCTCGCCTGCCATGCCTGTTGCTCGGGACCTCGAGCGTCTGGCGTTCCCGAGCAATTGCACCCCGGACATATGCAATATAAAAAGCGGTCCCCCTCCCCCGGGTTGGGGTCCCCCCCACGAAAACAAAATTTTGGGGAAGGTTTTGGTTTTTTCTCATTTCGCTGATCAACTCGAGTCGGTAGAGACCGATCTTCCCGATGCCCTCTTCGCGACCCAACAGGCCGCCGCGGTGCGGATTTCGATGGCAGCTTCAGGCCGGTCGTGGTAGCATCGATCGACCTGACCGGCATCGAAATCGCGACACGCACCGATAAAAACATTCCGGAGAAGGCACTTCGCCGATAACACGATTCGTTTCGGGTCCGCCGAATAATCTCCGGATCCGGCACAGGCACCGCCGACAACAACGCTCTGTATACGGATGTTTCCGGTCCCGCGTAAAGATCCTCCGCGTGGCGAGTTCCACGATCCGGCTAAATACATCACGCCGACTCGTGTCGCGATGTGCCGCACGACGGCGAGCGTCGTGAGCGATGAAACAAATACGACAAACCAAGTTTCTGCTCAATCCATCAACAACTTGATGATCTCGCTGGAACGAAACGTCCAGCGCGAACCGGTTCGTCACAACAAAATCAAATCCGGCTGCACGCAGAAAGCACGCGCGAATCCCAATGGCGTTGACGTTGCCCCCCACTGAATTTCCGGCGGGTACCGATTTCAGAAACCGAGGAATCAAACCCCACCAACTCCATCAGACGCAAGCACTTCGAGTTTGCCGAATCGGTCCCTTCGCCAACGATGCACGACGAGCGGTTCTCCAAATGATTGCACGACCGTCCAATTCGGCGATTCATACGCCAAAACGGATCTTGAAAACCAATCTGCACGCGCCGGCGAAATAGGGCAACATCGACCGCGTCCGAGCCGACCGCATCGAAACGCCATCACGAAGCACGTCCCGCTCGTCGGACGCACCAAATTGATGATCGCATCCGCGCCGTCGTCGGATTTTCGCGCATCCCGATTCACGCGACCAAAGCCCAACGTTTCCCCCCGAGCGTGTCAAACGAGATGCCCATCGACGGCTTCGATCACGCCTTTGCGGATTCAATAGCGAAACCTCGGCCGAACGGAAAATGAAACCTTCAAATCACGCACGCTCATAGCGGCTTCATCGACCCTGTTTCGTTCACAGCGACTCGCTCGAACTTCGCTCATCCTCGCACCTCCACGTGGCAGGCCGCCCAGTTGAACCGATCGTTGCACGAGTGTTTCTCCGGTGTTGAACTGGTTATTTGAACCGATTTTTCGCTCAGGTCGGTCCGCGGTGAGCACCGGATCGTCGTGATCGCAACGTTCCATCGAAACCTCGCAACGTCACGAAACGAACAACCGACGATCGCACGGGGACAGGTCCGGCGGTGGCCGGGAATCGCTAGCAGCGGCTCGTCACGGTTGGATTCGACATTCGCACGAACCGAGCAAACCGATCGGTAAGGGTGACGAGGCCAACGCGAACAACGTTCGCACATCGGCCTCGCTCGACCGTCCGCCCGCCGTAAACATCACAAACACACGGTGCCACGCCAGCGACCGACCCCGAGGTCCGTGTGTGATCAGCACAATCGCGTGCCATTGCTTGCTTGTAAAAATCGGCAAAGCAGTTCCATGATCTGCGCCTGAAATCCGTGACGTCGAGCGCGTGTCGTCGGTTCATCCGCGATCAACAACTCCGGTTCACCGACAACGCCATCGCGATCATCACACGCTGCCGCATCCCGCCGCGAATTGGTGCGGATAACTCGCAACGTTTTCCGGCGCCGAGATGCCCACCATCGACATCTCGTCGCTTGCTTTCGCGACTCGTGCCGATCAAACCCAGATGCAATCGAGTCATCTCGGTGAGTGCTGCTCCACGTCCATCAACGGATTCGTGTCCGTCATCGGGTCTGAAAATCATCGCAATGTGCCGGCCACGCCACGTCCTGCAATTCCGCTCACTCCATCGAGAGCCAGATCGCGACCGCCGAAATCGCCCGCCCGCCGTCAATGTTGCCTCGCGGTTTGGGGGACCAAATCCCATCATCGCGAAGATTCGTCAACGCTCTTGCCGCTGCCGCTCTCGCCCGACGATCGCCACCGTCCTCCCCGGTCCGCTCGTCAACGAAACAGCCACGCCCGCGCGGACCATCCCCTCGTCCGTTTTGACAACTGACTTGCAAATCGCTCACGCTCACAACGCTCATGGCTCCGATCGCTTGCCATTGGCTGCTGGCGTTTTCCTGGATTGAAACTCATGAATCGGTTCTTCACTTCGGAACCAATGCGGTCACGGAAGTCCATCGCCCAAGAAATTTCAGTGGCGAACAAGGTCAGCGCCAACGCCGCCCAAGGAAACACGACCCCACCAAACAATTTGACAACCGACAACGCCTCGACCCATCGTTGAGCAACAACCCGAGCATACGTCCGGCGGCGCCACACCGAGACGAGGAACGACAAGACCGCTCTGAATAAAATCACCGAGGGAAAATCGTCAACGTCCAGATAAACGTCAACAATGCCCAGCGTATGGGCACGATGTTGTCGAACACGATTCGAGCCGGTGAGGCACCGATCGTTCTGCCGCCTCACGATGCTCATGCCGCAAACGACAATAACCTGACCACGAACCGACCAAACGCGAACATCGTCAAACCAAATATCGCGCCCGATAATGATGTAAAAAATCGGTGATCCGTTCGTCCCGTAACCTTCTAAAAACGTTTTTTCCACACTCTCTTCACTCAAAAACGTGACCAGAAAAAATCACGAACAAAGATGAACGGGATCGAATACAGCAATTTGTCCACAATCCGCACATGATCGAATCGATCAAGCCGCCGTACCCGGCGCTCCGCTTCCATACTGACACCGATAAATCAAACTCACACGTCGGACAAAATGCCGACGCACCAACGACACACGGGAACCCAAAACACTGGATAAAAGATCTCGTCCAAGTTTGTCGGTCCCAAATAGCGAGGGGATCGTCCAGTCAACCAAAGATCGCCACACGGATGCGGCACCATTGTTAACGCGACCCGGCCCGGTTGGTTCCACAACTGTTAAACGGATGCTCGACCTTGTCCCGAGCTCCAGCGTCACGAAGTTTTTCTTCGCTGCTCGACCGAGTCCTCGATTGCAAAAATCGCGGCACGTTCCCTCGGCGGCTTTGATTGGTAATTTCGCCAAACTGCGCTACTCGTCCCGTTTTCGAATTTCAAACCGCGCGTCCCGAAGCACCACCGCAATCGATATTGGGTGGGCAAGAACCGACGGTTATTGAGATCCTTGTCGACCGGCTTCTGCAACGGCCAGCAGCGCGTACACACGGCCGCGAGCACCAACTGTCAAGAATACAACGAGAACATCGCCGGAACGAATTTGCGTCGCAATCGCCGCCACGCGTCTTGCCAAACGACACGCCCCGATGCTCGCAGACCTCCTTGCCAAAATCTCGCAGCGTTCTTCATCGGGGTACCGAATTTGCGTCGAGCGTTTCGCCTTCGGGCGCTGAGTTTGACGGGGACGTACGGGATGACGGATCAACTCATTCCAAATCCACCCGTGATCGATGAATCGCGTATGCCAAATCGACGAGCGAAGTCATGATGAAACAACAACACTGTGTAAGGTCAGACCATGCCCATACGCGAGCGTGTAAATCCGTTGCAAAGCGGCAAAGATGAAGTGACTGCGATGCTCAGGCCAAGGCGAAAATTTTCATCAGCAGCGAGGCGGACCCCGTCAACACACTCGCTGTCGCGGACCGAGGTACGACACCACCCGGAACAGCGCCCCCGGCAACACGTGTTTCGAAAAAACAAAATCACCGTCCGCTTCGGA
>Ga0163217_1038796_pt1 | contig 18524 bp, 24 predicted proteins | sample SynspAceP_FD_185933 | JGI IMG/M metagenome (GOLD analysis project Ga0163217, IMG submission 185933) | Saline lake microbial communities from Ace Lake in Antarctica - Synechococcus sp. Ace-P (PacBio error correction) | ecosystem: Environmental > Aquatic > Non-marine Saline and Alkaline > Saline ...
CAAAAGGAAAAAAGGGAATTTCCCCCAATGAATTTTCCCCAGCCCCCTGGTAAAAAATCCCAACCCTTGGGGATGAAAATCCAGACCGGAAAAGTTTCCGGATTGGCGCGGGGATATTCCCCAAATACAGGGCCCAATTTTCCAGGCGGCATATGGCCGAAAAGAACCGCAAAGCGGCAAAAAAATAGGCAATGGCGGGGGCGAAAATCCCCTCGTGGCCCGCCGCCACTGAGCAAAGGCCTCACACGGGCCGCTTGAAGATGGCCATAGAACCGTGACGCTTGAGAAGGATCGTGGGCGTTGAGGGTTAGAACATCGGCCTTTCAAGAATGCCCAAAAACCCCATGCTGAAAGCCCGACGGTCGAGTGCTCGGGCAGATCGTTTTCGTCACGGTCGAGCGCGTTGATCAGCCGCGCCAAATATAAAGACAAGCACGGTCTGGCGGCATCAAACCAAGGAGAAACACGCCATCGAACAGGATCGCGTAAAGGAACCCCCGACCCATCCCGAACACGATGCCGAAGCGCTGATACCAGTAGGATCGCAATGAAGCGATTGCTCAGAAATTGTTGTCCTTCGGTCGGCATTTGCAGTCCTATTTTGGGCCTTCGTTTTGTTTATGAAGTCAATAGTAATTGGAATATCAGAGTGGCGTTGTTGATAGCGTGTAATGCCTCTCTCCCTCACGGCACCTCAAAATGATACAATTACATGGGCTTTGGTTACATAAAGCTGTCGTTTCCCCCCCTGATTCCTGGACGCAACCGCTCATCTAAAACCTCTATCAAACTGGATTTCAAAGCGTGAAATTTTCCTGACACCCCCAATGGTGGAAAGTTAATTTTTTTGAGCGGCACGAGCGTGTGGATGCGCGTGCGGTCATGTATCAGGCCTCTGTGTGCGCGCTGATGTTGACCGCAGACCGATGTAGGCGAATGCCGCGAAACCAGAGGCGATATCAACAAACGCGAGCCTCGGTGGCTCCTGCACAAATGCTGCTTTCTCTGCCCGGATTAATCGATCCCTGTGTTCTTAACTGTTCAGTGATCACCTCACGCCCCCGACTTAGCCGGGGACGTATGGCATGCAGTTTTGCGCTAATGCCATCGCCGCCACCGATTCCGGTGATCCTCTTGTTCCGTCAACATGACCCAGAGGCCACGGTTCATCCATTGCCCGGGCACACATGCAAAGCATGTGTGAGTAATCCGTATGTGGTCAAGCTGGGTTTTGCTCCATTTCTCATGGTCTCGAAGCAGTGCATTAGGCAATGACAATCAGCTTTCGCAAGCGCGGTTACAGGACCCCACGCCCGCCATGGTTTATGCGCCGGCGCACTTATCCGGCTTTCTTGCGGCGCATCTCATGCTCTCACGTTCAAGCTCCTGCAACACGCGCATTCAAACCTCTCAATTTGTTCCGATACATTTCGGCCCAAGGTTCTTCGAAACCTCGTTATGCGCACGAAATGTCACATCTGCGATTGCCTCCGCGAGCTTCTTGAGATGGCAAGGCCCCTCCGGCTGCCTGCGACACACGAACGCGAGCAACTGAACCTCGTGAAACTTCTTTACGAAACGCGAAACAAAATCCCGGTTTCCAGCACGACACCGACCACAAGCGCCCCTATCGCGAAGCATTTAGTGCTTGGACGCCTCCTTCCTAATGGTGATGGCTTTTAACCACTCCATAATGGGACAATTGCGCTGCCAAACTCGTAAACACTTTGCGTCCGATTGCACGCGCGGAGCATGGCGCAGCGCTAAGAACGTGGCAGGTGGGGCCAAGAATTTCAAAAAATTACGGGTGGCGCGATTGTCAGCGTCATGATCATGGCCCCCCATTCGGAACTGCTTCGGCGGCAACAGGGGCCATGCCAACGCGACCCCTGCTTGCGCCCTCAAGGCCAGGGCCATAGGCGTGCAACTCAATGGGCTGGCACAACGCCTTAAAGCGTCCCCGGCCATTTCGCCACTAGAACGAGGCCGGCGCCGCGATACCGCAAGGCCGACATATCCGAGACTGATCCGCCGAGTGACCACAGTGCACGTCAATTCAATGATCTCCCGCAAGCACAAAAAAAACAACACAAATGAACGCCATTCGAAATGTTCAATCTCGTAAGAGGCGCGCCGTGAATGCCTGCGCCAGATTTGCGATCAAGCGCCCCTTGCGGTTCCATCCCCGCCACAGGAACGACACCGTCAAGCCAGCTCGCGAGGCCCCGCAGTCAGGAAATACGCACCGATGGCTTTCGGCTCTGAAGGGGCTCCGCCGGTTTTAGTCGACCAGTAAAGAAATGCCGCAGACTCCCACGCAAAATGCCGAGCAGAACGGCGCCCCCGATATCGCGCCCGCCCCCAACCAACCGGGTCCGGCCGCAGCCCCCCGAATTGATCCAATAAGGGCAAGGCAGAGCCCTGAACATGATTGCCCCCATACAACGTCAAATGGCCTACGATCCCGCTAGGGTTTCGCTAAAAATCCTTGCGCGGATACCGAGTTGGCGTAATGACGTCCCGCGATGGGCGCCGGATCGGTTGCAGTGGCAATCGCGCCAAGCCAACGGGCAAGGCGCGGATCCATGCCCAGAATGACAAACCAGCCCCAAACGATGCTGTTGTCCCGATGACAATGCGAAGGGAAATAACAGAGATCGCGCCCGACCATGGCGTGAACATGTTTTCCGTGGTCAATTCGCCCCCAAGCAGGAAAAGGCACCATGGTTAAAGGGCCACGCAGAAATCGGCCTCAAACCAGTCTGCCGCTGCGTCCGGCAAAGGGCAAAAAGCCGATGGACCACCAGAAGCCCGAGCAACGAGCAACAACGTGACACGCGGTAAGCCTTTGGTATAGTGGCCGATCTGGTCGGCCAAGAAAGCGGCAAGAAAGAGTGTGCCCAGCGTAATGAGGAAAAACGCCCTGTTCCATCAGTTTTGTGGGCCCCTATGTCGCGGCGTGCACCCGGGTCCGACGTATCGCACCCGGGGATGGTTTTATCTGAGCAGATCGAGGGTCCTCCATGTCGATACCCACAAGGCCTTGCTTTAAATCCTCGATCGAATCGTAGAGGAGTTCGAAGCGCGTAATGTGGGTTATGGGCATAGTTTCCCGGTCGCCGTCACCAAGTTTCCAGTTGTAGTTTGCGCGCAGGCTCGTGGTGTCCAACTGTTATAAGGCCACGGCCGACCCATGCTTTTGGTCCAATGACGCCGTCAACCGTTTCGCAATCGGCAAAGAAAGTAAGGCCATTGTGCCCCGTCCATAGAATAATTGGACGCGCCCAACGTCGGCGGCATAAAGATTCCACGGTATCCCAGAAGCAGGGCTGCGTTTGCTTGGATGTCAGACCTGAATCCCGACCGAGGTATGCCGCCTTTCCGTCGTAGCTTTGACGTGAAAATTCGGATATCCTGTGGGGTTCGCCTTGGTGGCACGTCCCGCAGGATTCAAATTCGACCTCAAAGGGTGTTGCGCTGCCATGGCACGAATTACAGCTCGGAGACAGGCAGGGCGCGCATGAAAAAGCGCCCGTTTTGAGTAAGTCGCGCGCATCGGTAATTGATATCCAGCGCCACCATATCCGCCAAGCCCATGTGGCTGCGGCAAGTTGCATAGTGCGGATTGATAAACCGAGGTCAGCATTCGGCGTTCGATTTCCAAGTCGGCAACCGCTTCACGGACGTTGATGCCCGCCGTGCGGCCTGATGACAGTCATACAGGACGCCTCGACCCTTTGAAAGCGATGCAATCAGGCCGCTTGGAAATGCCGACTTTCCTTGTTTCCGGACAATCCGGCATTGTGGCAATGGTGCCACAATCGACGACGCCCCCCCGTGGGGATGGGCGCTCGGACGACCACCCGGCGTGGCCTGCATCAGCGCCCGTGAAACGCACGAAACCCTTCGCGCGGAATGGGCAGGTGCCAAGGCGGGCCGATTTCTCGTCCCTCGTCCCAATGACGAAACGCCTCGGAGGCTGCATTTGCATGGCCGAGCGGGAACCAGTTCGTGATCGCCTCGTCGTTCTTGATCCTCAGATATCTGCGGGCGTGGAAAGGCCCGGCTTGCGGGAGCGCAAACGTTTATTCGGACCTGCTTCGGGCGCCTGCAATGTCGACTTCGACGTTCTGGCTCACCACAACCGCCTTGCACTGAAAAAGCAGGGTCCCAGTCTCCCCAATGTGGTCGCAAGAGAGCGGTGCAAGTTTGTGGAAAGTTTTCATGATTTGATTCTCCGTGAATCTGGAAATCTGTCCGCTTTATTATTATCAACGTCAATGGTTTATAATTGGGAACTCGAATGTTACATTTGGCTGTGTGGCGGCCCCGAGCGTTGGCGCGCCTACGCCGCGGGAGGATGATGCCAAGCTCTTCATGTCGTTCAGGTTTGTCACCGCGGTTATTCCGTCGCCACCTGTCCGATGCGTCGGACCCCCGAAACCGTGATCCCCAAGAGGCTGGAAATTCGCACAAATCCGTCGGTTCAAACACTGCGTGCACGTCTTTGTGAAACGAGGGATGACCTTGTGGCACAAGGCGCACCGGTCGCCTGTTTGCGGGACACGCCGGATGTAAAGTTCGTAGCAACCGAATGGGGGGGCGAGTGGCGCGCATTTCGCTTCACCCGGGCGCAAGCTTTCCGAAATAGTACTGTTACCATGAGCAACCCAAGCGGCGATGGGTGGCAAGCACGATCATGCGCCGCCCACGACGGAACGCCGAATCTGCGACTTCTCATCAAATGCCAGGGGCTTGGCCGTGGTTGCGAACGGCGCCTTTCGGGCAGCCCTCCGCCGATGAACGCCCCGTCGCGATCATCGTTATGGCTTGCAAGACACCGCCCGTTCGCGCCTGATCCGCGAAAGGCGCTGCTGGTCGCCAGACGCGTTTTTTCACGGGCCTGCAACGCTTGGCAATGTGACCGATGGGCCGCGATCTTTGGGGTGTGCCAGCAAAGTCTGGGCCCCGCTTTTTTGAAGCGGGGCTGCAGGGACGCGAGTACGCGCCTGTCAGTTGGTGCGGCGTCATCCGCAGGGGTCGCGGGTCCTGCGCAATTCATGCCCTTGCACCTGTGCGACAATCGAGCACCGGTCTGGGATATTCACGCCGAAGACGTGGCTGCGGTTTGGCGATCTTCTGACCAACGGCGTTCTGCCCGATCGACAACGTCTGGTGCGCGTTGCGGGGGCGGGCTGGCGGGATAGCAGATGGTTTAATGCCCAGTCCGGTGCAATCTGCGCGAGTTGAACGCAGCGCTCGTCGCGCCGGGGGGGCGCATATGTTGATGTCGGGATCACCGCTTCGATGGACACGAAAGCACACTGCTTGCGCCGCGCCACCGGCAAGTCACCGTTTTGCCGCGCCCGCCAAAACGCGCACCGCCCCCACTGGTTCGGTGTCTGCCGCTGACGCGCTCGGGCCTGCCAAAACCAGTGATCCCGACCCGCGCCTGACCAAGCCTTCGTGCAGCCCTTGCCTGCGGTTCCTTTCGTTCGGCCCTGCCAGTGCGGGTGACGACAGAAGGCGATGAAAAAGCTCGGCGTTCTGTCGCTTTTGAAGAAGACTCGGCTTGGCCGACTACGTGCTGGCGGTGAATAGCGCATCTTGGCCGAGTTGCTGCGCGGCAATGCTGGAGCGTATCCGCACGCAGAGTTGCTGCATGAATGCGCGGGTTGTGGGAATCGTGAAACCGTGGCCTCTGATGTTTGCCTGGCCGCCTATATGCCAGCTTGCGCTGTTTGGCTGGTCTATGGTGGCACCGAGGCGCTGGCCCGCCTGGGCTTGCCGCCCTTGTACTAACCGGTCTGGCACCGTGGTCCTTTTCATGCTGGCAGCGCGCGCAGCCGCCATCGTTTGCAAGCACTGATCAACAGCTTTTGGCGGTTCGAATCTTGGCCCCGATGAATCTGGGGCATTCCGCCTGTTCTGGGGATCAGCCTTGGCGCGGTCATGGGCGAAGCTTGTCCTTTGGGGTTGGGGCGCCAACATGCCGTCAATCCAGCACCGTGGCGTTTGTCATTTCTCGGTTCGGTTTCGGGCTTTTTTGCGTGCCAGTTGACGATCCTGTCATCTGGGCTGTGATCCCGCGCGCTGATCGGGTTACGACGGGGTGATGCCCGCCGCCGTGTTGGCAGGGGCCTTTGTCATCGGGGCGGGCGATCGCATCTGGCGTGACGTTTGAAGGAAAACGTGCTGTCCCCTTTGGTGGGCGGGGGGGGGGGGGCCCCCTTTGGGGGGTTTTTCTTTGGGGGGGGGTTTTTGTTTTTGCTTGTCGCTGAAATCCGGTCACAAGTCGTCCCACTACTCTTGGCCGATGGCTAAACGGCCTGCTCTAAACGGTGGCCTTGTGATTCTATTTGTAAAACAGGGTGGGGCGGTGCTGCAAGCCGGTGCAAATAGCGATCGCTCGGGGCGCTGCTGACATCCTTGGCAACAGCCAACTTCTTGATGGAAATTGCGGTCGCACTCTGGAATCGCGCAACGCCGGAGACGTCAATGGACCAAGACCCCTAAGCTGGAATCATGGCACCGTTTGCTGGCGCTGCAAATGAAAGCCGCACCAAAAACTGTGGTTGTGGCGTTCCTCGTGTCCGGCGGTTTGTGCCGTTCTGGTCAGCAGCGCCACAAGTTGTTTTGCCGCCCGAATCCAAAACCGCGACCGCCGCGGCCGAAGAACAGGCCGCGCATAAGTGAATCTGGTGCGTGTAATTTCCGGGTTAATGACCGCGCCTTCTTGAAAGCAGGCGGCGGGACGCTGTCTACGGTCGTGAATTCGACCTTGAGAGTGGACGCGCGGCTGAAGTGTTACGGAACGCAACCTTTGAAATCACGTTGGCCGATCAGGCGAACTGGAACCGTGCTTGAGGCGGCGAGACTTGGCCGGACTTGGCCAGCGGCCGAATTATGCGCAAGGTTTTTCTTAATGCGCGAGGGCGACGATATATCCTTGTGCTGTTGCCTGTTGCGGGCCAAGGCTATGGCGGGCGGATAGATTGCGATGTTTGCCGTGCATGGCGGAATATGAACAACGATTGCGGGCATTGCGATCACCCAGCTTCTGAAACCCCCGGTCTGGGTGCCGGTTCGAGGATCCTGCCTGGCAAGATAGCTTTCCGGGAACCGTAATTCGGGATGACGCCAAGGTCGTCAAGGTTCAATGTCGCGCGCGGGGCGCGAACGACCTGATATGAAAGTCGATGGCATCACGGGTGCCACGCGCCACTGGCACTGGTGTTGAGGGATGATGCGGTTTTGCTGGGCAGGACGGCCTACGGCCCGCTTTTTTGGATGCGATTTGGGCGCGGGGAGTCTGATGGAGAGCGCACCTCATTCCATGGCCACGTTGACCGAACCGCTATCCGGCAGAAATCCGTGCCTTGCAAATTCTGGGCATCTGTTCGGCGCTTGGCCGTCACCACCACGCTGGCCCACTGCGTTGACCATGTCGGTGTCGCTGAACGGTGGTGCCCTCAACGCTGGCCGCGGGGTCTTATCAAGCGTGATCCGGCGTCCATAATTCCGATACGATCCGCTGATCAATTTCAGATTGTGATCGTCCGCCTCGCTGTGATGTCATCGACCCAGATCTTGCAGGCTTATTTCGCCGACCTCCAGCCGCGCGCCTGTCGGTTCTATGTCCGGGCTGATCCGACGACTGCCTCGTCTTAGGCCGCACGAAGCCCTACGCCGCGCTAATCACGCAACGCTTGGCCCTCGATGGTGGAATGCGTTTGGCACCGGGCTTCGGATAATTGCTGGTGCTGATTGTGATCGCGTGGAAAAAAGAAAAAAAAACAGGGAAAAGTTCGACCCGTGGCTGTTTGGTAAAAAGGAGAATTGTTTGGCGTTCCAGATGTTGCCATTGGCGGACGAAGGGGGCTGGTTCACGCCGCTGAGCTGATGCTATTGGCCCCATTCGGGCGTTTTTCCTCCTTGGCCGGGCTGGTTTGGGTGTCCGCCTCCGTGAGAACCGAACAGGTGGAACCACCCGAGCAATGCACCACCCTTGCCGTGCGGGGCCGACAGAATGAAACGATGCGTGGTCCTTTTTTTCTGCTTGCGGCCTTCGACGACAACCATGGCCGCTCACGGTTGTTTTTCTGGGCTGTGCACCTTTCCTGGCCCTATCGCGACGCAACCCGAAAGCCGCGCTGGGGCCTTGCAATCCGCATGACCGGTTTGGGGGGTCACGTGCCGCTCAACCATCTGATTTATAAGGGCGTGCTTGCTCCGGTGCCTGGGCCATGGGCGGGGCAAGCCTGATTCTGGATTTATCCTATCTGTCGTTGAATCGCGTTCCCATTGGTGTCATCCCGCGGCGACCGTGCCAGCTCTTTGGAAATGCTTGCTGGACGTTCTTTCCTGCCATCCACGCAGATTCGGTGTGTTCCTACCACTGTGGTGCGTGGACGATCTTGCAAGGCAGCCTGTTTATGTCGAGCGCATTATACATTGGGCCAATCCTGTCGTTTTCGGGCTGGGCAGTGGCGTGGCTTTTTTGCGTTGCCGGTGGTCATTGCTCTGGCCGATCCGTGCGCGCCTGTCTTATGCTGATTTGCCAGAGGGGCTCCCTTGCGCGGGCTTGGGAATTGCGGTTATCATGACCCGGCCTGAATGTCACTCGGCTTTGCGTGTTTTGCCAGGTGCGGCCACGCCAATGAGTGAGATTATTCTTGTAAGTTTCGATATTTGCGTTTCTTGTGTTGAGCCTTTGCCATTGGATAGCTCGTCGGTGCGGCGGGGTTTTGGTGCGCAAGGGTCAATTCGACGCGCCGTGACGCGGCGCTGCACATCGCGGCCCAAACGGGGGGGCAAATTGCTGGATGTTCCTACACAGCGCCGACATTCGTATTCCCCGCGCGTGCGGGCGGGTCGGGCACCTGCGGTTGTGCGTGTGACCCGTACGGGCGAAGGCCTCGGAGAGGCACAGGCGACAGAGCGCGGTGTGCTCTCACCGAAAGAACGGCGCGCCCCATGTGGCGTCTTGCCTGCCAAGGCCACCCTGCGTGCGATTTGTGCGGTGCAGGTCCCCGCCGATGATATTATCAGCGCGGGCGGCGGCGTGACCTGCACGCGTGGCTCAACCCGTATGCTCGCCCCGTTGATCCGTGAAATCGTGCTTGATCTTGCCCGCTGATCAACGCCGACCACCTTTCGCGCTGGTGATTTTATGCAGATTACGGCACCCGCTATCAGCTTGATTTGCGACCCTACGCCTTGATCCGCAGTTTCGCGAATCCCGTGGGAGGTGAAAACGGAATGGGACCACTGACTGTCACCTCCGAAGCAGATGTCACGCGCGGGGCCTATTCACTGGCCGCCCGCCCCGAAGGATACGGGACGCCGCGGTGTTCAAACATTCGCCTTGCAGTACCCACACAGCCGGGGCGGAGGCTGATATCCCGCCGGGCATCGTGTCCGTCATGGATGTTTGCCCTAAAACCGGGGGACCCAGTCATGGCGTCCGGACCCGTTCGGCCGATTTTCACATACAGCCCACAAACGCCGATATTGTCTTTGTCGGCGGCGGCGTCGGGCAGGCACCCTTGCGGGCGAATGATCCAATCAGGAAACTTGGCCACGGATCAACTCCGCAGCATCCGCCTATTCTATGGCGCGCGCAACGGCGTGCTGATCTTTTTTTTAACAGCGGAAGAAATCGCCGCGTTGGCTCAAGTCGCATCCCCACTTTGACTGGAACGCCAAGCCCTTGTCCCCTGATCCGGCACCGGGATCGCTGACGGGGGCGACGGGATTTATCATGAAATGCTTGCCGCGCAGATGGCGCAAACATCCCTCCCGAAGCCCTGCGAGTATTATTTTGTGCGGCCCACCGTGATTGATTTCCTGCGGTTCCTAGGTACGTCTGGACGCCTCGGGGTTGAGCGCAAAGGCCATCTTTTTGACGACTTTGGAGGTTAACGCATGAGCCACCTGTAAAGCTTGTTCCCCACGCGCCGTGCTGCCCTTGGATTGTATTGGGGCCCGCCGCCGTATCGCCGCGCAATGTCGGGCGGGGGGGCCTTGACGGTAAGTCCCGGCTCGGCGTTTGGCACGACATGGCCACATGGCGGGGTCCGCCCGCCGCCAAGCTTTGAAATATTTGGCGCCCCCAGATTGACGCGCTGTTGTCCAATATCAATGCTGCAGATGTCACCCCTGCGCGACGACAGTGCTTAGCCGATTCAACGCGGATGCGCGCGGGGCCAGCAGGCCACGACCCCAGATGATCCATTGAACGGGGGCCGGCGTTGACCTTTGCGGAATTAAGCGGCGGGCGCGTTTTGACCGACTGTCCGGCCCGCCTCGTGGCGAGTGGGGGTTCGGAACCCATTACTGGTGGACAGACCTGATTGGCGGGGTGTGAGTGTCCGGGGGACGGTTTGTCGCAAAGACCGCGACACCTGAACACTGGACTTTTGTGTGGCAATCGCTAAGGTTACGCGTTTGGATCCGTGCGGTTGAATTGGCGCAAAGGCCAGGGGCCGGTAACCTGCTGTTTGATCTCGGGGCGAAAATTGCGCGCCCTTGGCGAGCATCCGTCGCGGCGGGCGTGGCGCGTGGGCGGTGCATGCAATCCACGCTTTGACAAAGCGGCCCCTCGGCCTTTCGCTTGTCTGAAGGGCAGGCCCACCGCGACGTAGGACGCGCACTCAAAGCTATCAAATCTTGGAGGGCCGTATTTATGCCATAATCATTGATCCGAACGGAAAAATGTCGCTGCTGACGCCGCGGACTTTGTCAGTCACAGTGCTTTGCCGATGAATGCAATGACAGGCCGACGGTTGGCGACGGCGTTGTTTGCAGCGGGGCCCGAAACCGGGCTGACCTCGCCGAAGAAAACGACCTGTCCGCGCTGTTTCTCGTGCAGGACGAGGCAGACAGTGCGCAGTGTCCTGACGGGACGCGATGCAGGGAGCATTGCTATGACAAAGGGTCCAGCCACGAATGGAAATTCTGATTGCGATTTCATCTTCACGGTCGCGGCTGGCGGCTGGCTTGGGGTGTCATTCGGCATGGCCCCTGTGCGCAACGAGCTGTGGCGCGGCTGGGCCTGCGGATCGGCGTTGCGAGACTGCCACGTTGCGGCCGCAATCACACAGAAGCGCGGAAGGGCGAAAGAAAAATGACCCAATACCGTGTCGGCAGAATCCTGCGCGATGATGCTTCCGACGCTGACACCGACATGCCGATACCTCGCCCGCGCGGTGACCCTTTTGGTGGAAGCACCGCTGGCGGCCGCCCTCGCAATCGGGGAGGAATGGCCGCCTTGATGGGCTCCTGACGCCAAAAAGGACCTGTTTTCAGCCGCCCTTCAACGCGAGTACTATCAAGAATGGACAGGTCGCGTGGGCTGATCGCATGTCCGCGCCGAGATTTATCAGCGTCGAGCATAGCCATGAATATCGTCCCCTGTTGCTGAAACGTTTCTGCCATACCCGCACCGCAATTTTCCGGTGAATGACGGCGCAAGAGTTTCGGGTTGGTTAATCCGCTCGATGTGCTAGCCTTGCTAATCCGAACGGGTGAGCGTGGGGAATAGAAATACTGGTAGGGAATTGAAGAAAGAATCCGGGATTGTTTCTAATTGTTTTGCACCATTTAAGGGTCGCCAGATTTGCCGTTTCTGCGCGGTATCGCTGAATCCTCGGCATCGTCCACAAGCAAACCGGATAAGCCATACAAATCCTCGCAGCTTGGGGCACCTTGGGATCAAAAAATGCTGAAGACATATCCGGTTTTCATGATAGGAGGATGAATCGCCAAACACGATTGGCAAAACTGTCCAAACTGGCGACAAAAAACAAAGGTTCGCAAACGAAATTGCACGAATAAGTTTTCCGAGACCACCCGCTGCCGTTTCAGATCAGCGAAAAATGTGGTGGCTTGCCCTTTACTCGAGACTAGAGTTCCAAAGCCTTTGAACACCTGATTTGGTCTAGTCATGTGTTTTCCCTCTGCCCGGCAGTTATGATTTTGCGCTTGCGCCAGGCTTCCCTTACATTTTCGTCGTAACGTGGACCAAGGCCAGGCCATGCCACCGAACTTTGCGCGAACTTTGATAAAGAACCACTCAAAATGGAGAGCTGCTCCCAGCGCCGTAAGCGTCTCGAGGTACTAATCCGACGCCGCGGCTGCCGCCTTTCGTCTAGCGCGACAAACACGAAATCTGCGCTCGTCACCATTGCGGCGGCTTGAGCAAATCGATGACGTGCCCAAGACTCGATGTGGATACGCATAGATGTCCGCCCCCACCCTTCCTGGCGTTGCGTATAATGTGAACTTCATCAACCAAACATTTAACGGAACGAAGGAACTGCATCGCCTCTACGGCGACAGTGGCTCACGGCCTGCGAACCGAACCAGCCATGTTTCCAGCGGCAAGATCCATGTGACATCAACCAACCGCCAAAGATATCACCGGGCGGATTGGTGTCTGCGGGCATCGCAAATTGTACGGATGACAAGCACGCCTCGTCTTGTTGCGCCGCCCGTGGAACCGCGTTCTTGCGCACGGGCAAGAATATCCGCCTGACTAACATTCATTCGATTCTGACCTTTTCGTCGGCGGCGAAGCCGCAGTTCGGTGTTCGCAAAAGCTACGGCCACATCATCATGACGCGCCGCATCCCAATACTCTTTTTTAACGCTCGGGCGTTAACTGACGTACCCGCAAACCCCGTATGCACGGTTGCGCACATATTTCTTCAGTGGGAACAGAACACCGCTCTTCCCTGATACGGATACTTGGGATGCGTGCTAGGGTTGGGTTGAGAATGAGCGGGAGTAGACAACAATGTTTACGAAGCAGCAGAACTGTGGCGGCGATTTTGGCTTGGTCGCGCCAACATTTGCATCAAGGGAACCGGTCCGCTTCAACAGGTGTGGCAATTCGCTGATGGCTCAGTGGTTCTCCGCCATGCCTGGCGCACTGAGAGAGGTGGTGGGTTTGATTGAGGTTGGCGCATGCACCCGTTGACACCCCGATAGTCTTCGATGGCAGAAAATGAAACTTGCGCTTTGACCGTCTCATGGAAGAAAGAGGCGAGCCGACCGCTGGCCCTTCTCGCGCCAGCCTGCCCGAGGTATCTGAACGTGTGGCTATTGTCGTTACTCGGTAGGCGATGGCACTTGGGTGGAAGTCCTTGCCTTCTTTGCAGATCGGGCCTCTCCGCCCAGACCCTACCCGATTTGGGTTAGCACTTCAGCGCCGCATCGAAATTGCTTCGCCCGTCATCATCAAATACCCAAGGTCATCTGGCTGGCTTTAATGGATTGCCCTGCAATCCGCCTGGGCCCCGGTGACGTGGCTTCCACCCATTCAGGCGATTGCTGCACTTATTGCTGAAACAGCGGGTTTCTTACGAGAATTGGTCGCAGAAACGATCGAAATATGACGCAAACCAAGCCTTCCAACGCTGTGCGCGGCGCAATGGTGGCAGATCGCTTTGCTACGAAATGAGCAAGGACCTGCGCCGACGGGCCAAGATACGGCGGAGGTCATTTATTACAGACCTAATCGATAAACTGGCTGGAGATTGGTCCCAGTCCCAAACGTCATTGCGCTTGAATGCATTGGCACGGACCCACGCATGCGCGGGTGCAATTAACTAATGGAACTGTAATCCGCCAGCGGAAAGTCGTCGCTGACAAACGTCGGTTTGCCCGAACGGTGGCCCCTAAGGCCTTTATACGTTGCGCAAGGAAGCCTGTTTGATTGATTGCAACCGTGCGGTTTGTAAGGGTGTCGGGCTTGACCGACTACTTTGCTGTGCAAGGCAGCAGGTGGCGACAGAGCACAGGAGTTCCGAATTGCCTGCTGAAGTGTTGACCGCAATACGACTGATCGTTTTCCGAGGACGGTCGTGTCGTAGACGTGGTGCACCGACCAGCCCGGTGCATTGAGGATGTGGATGACCAGCGTGTTCGCGCCTGCCGCCGCATCCCAGCAAGCTGCGCCAGACTAGACTACACGAAGCAAGTAAAAATGGCGCGAGTTGTCCCTGTGCCCAGACAATCCAGTTGAAACCCGCAACCGGTCCATTGCGAGCCAATATCGTCCAACCAGATACATCACCTTCTCCCGGCGCAAGCCTAGAGCCCCGTCTGTCGGAGAGTTTTTCGAGGGGACAAACCGAAGTGACAATTGCGCGACTTTGCCCGACCCTGCCTTCCATCTCGCGGCGAATTGTGTTGTCGTTTCAGGGCCAGAATTTAGCAACCTCGACCCAGGCACGCCGGGCAAGCCTGTGATTTTCTGCGCGTTGGAACTGCTGAGATTAAACAATCGGTACACTGCACTTCCGCCAATTTCCAGACTACCGACGTGTCGCAAACCCTGCCGTTTGGACATGCGCGATTTGCCTGACACTGGACCCGAGCGCCGTCCAGACACTTCGGTTCCCTATTTTCGCACGGGAGCACGCTCGATTCATTACCGTCCAACACTGTGCGGCTAGACTTCCGCTAAGTCGAGTAGGGATAGGGGGCGGATGGCCCAGCGCGGGCGCAACAGGAAAGCGCAAAGCCAGCTGACCTGTAACTTGTGTGTCAGAGCGTTGAGCGGAGCGTAAAAAAAGCCGCTGATGAAGCGCAGTGGCAGGCGCAATCCGATTAGAACAACGGCGGCTTAGAGCGTGTTTGCCGGTTTTTCTGATTCAAGATTCCCTTGAGGAAGTGGCCAATGGATTCCATGTCAATCTGGATCAACGCGGCAAGCAGCGATTCATCGCGCACCAGTTACCACGCATTGGTCGTCTCAACGAAACTCACTGAAAAGACTGAAGATGGCCAAGACCACGGGCTTGATCTCAAAACAGGCATGCGCCTGATTCCAAGGCCCTGAATCCGCAGAGCGACTGCTCGCACCTTACGCATGCACTCTGGCAGGCCCGTTGGACATGTCTGCAATCTCTTCACTGAGCAGTAATGCGAACAACTTCTTCAAAGCAGCTGAGTGTCAAACCCAATTAAACTCACAATGCTATAGATCATTTCTGGTCCTCCGCACTTTCGGCGTAGTCGTTGCTCGCTTGTGAGATGGATCAGCATGGCACAGTATCCGTACGGGAAGCCCATCAGAAATGATCTTCGCTATGAAAAAATGCCAGTTCTGGCCATCGCCGCCTCAATTCGTACACCGTGGGCTTACTGCATCCCTGTCACAAAAGCTATGGGCGAATCCGCTAGGGGTAACGGGAGCAACCGTGGACACTGTCGCGGTTTGATGCCGCTCCTTTGATTAGCAATTTGTACTGCAGCAAAGGAGACTGACTATGGGACTGAACGGAACGGACGAAATTCCGCCAAGATGCGGTGCGTATCGCACTGAACCAGTGGGCTTTCACGCAAGCCAAAGTGCTGATGATCCATTGCCCGGCAGGGTATCGCCGCAGCGATGTCCGAGGAGGGTTGGCGTCGGGATGTCGACGGCTGAACAAGTGATCACAGCACACCGAGAACGGATTGGTGTCCGAAAGAGGATTTGAGCCTGCCCGAGGAAATGTCGGCTTCGGCGCGAGGTTCCGCATTCTCAGGAGGAAAGCGGGACATCCTAAAAAAAAGCCCACCCAGTTCTTCGCGGGCCTAAAGCAATGAGGTTTTAGTTTCATCGAAGAACATCGAGAATAACTTCCCGAACCAATCGCCTGTGCCACGTTGTCGGTGTCAGCACGCGCGGTTGCGGGCTGGCGCGCCCCGTCCAGGCAGCCGCGAAACAGCGGTCTGACTTGTCACTCTGGCGCATATCAAGGAACAGTCCGTCTTCAGCTGGGCAAGCTATGGTCCCGCCCACGAATGACCGAAGAGCTGAAAGGAAATGGACTGGATATAGCCACCGCCGCGTTGGCAATTGGATGCGCAGAACGGCACTATCAGTGGTCAAAACACGTAAGCAAACAAGGTGACGACAGACAGTGATCATAATTCATATCGCACCGAACCTTGCCTGGATCGTGACTTCATGGCAGAAGCGCCAAACCTGAAATGGGCGGGCGAATATCAGCTACGTTGGACCCGTGAAGGCTGGCCTTTTACTTGGCTGTGATTCCTGGACTTGCATTCCGTCGTATATCGGCTGGGCGTCAGCAACCGCATGAAGCGCGAATCTGGCGGTCCAGGGCATTAAACACTGGCCAATTCGCATTCCGTGCGCCACCAAAGGGGCTGCATCATCACGACGGATTCGTGCAGCCAAATTATTGTTTCCTCACGAACTATCAGAAGAATTCCTGCGTCAACATGGGTTTTCAAAGTGTCGATGTCTGGGAAGGGTAATTTGTTATGAACAATGCAGCAGTCGCAGACACTTCTTCAACACCCATTAAGGCGAGCTGATCTGGCGCGACATGGGAAACACGGCGGCAAGCTGAAGATTGGGCGATCTTCGAATACACAATGGCTTCTACAATCACGCCTCCGGCACATAGCACTGGGTTGGAAAAGCCCTGTGCCTTCGAACGGAAGGCGGCTTATAACGAGCACTTGGGGCGGCCAACAAACGACAGGTTCCAACCGCCCTCGCCCGATTTGTGCAACATGTGTAAACGCGCCCCAAACTCCACGACGCACTTCCAGAGCTAACTTTGGCGCGTCCGTCGGTACTGACATATATCTGGCCTCGTGGATGCGAAGTCATAACAGATGTCGCGGGCCCGTATGGTGTTCGAAGATTGGGTCCAGACCAATCCGCGCCATCTGTCCCAGCGTCGCCCGCACAAGTATCCCTCTCGGGACATGCTATGCAAAGTGGGGGGGCTTTACGCAAGAACATCCCCTCCCAGCCACGCGCCCGATCCGGCCATTTGGGTGACCAATACCGCTTTATATTGATGCTGTTTTAGCGACCAAAGGACCACAATACGCCGCAATGATCGCCTTCCCATTTTCGTCATCGCCCCGCGAGTCGCTGGCGGTTCCGCCTGTCGTGTGTTGGCGTGGGGCAAGCCCGAGCATCACTCCAAAGGCTTGCTTTCAGCAAGACGCGCGTTTGATCGCTGAAGTGCGCTGTCCAGATCAAGCAGCCTCCCGGACCGGGAAGTCCATGGCCGCGCCTTCACATGTTCCTCTCACCGACACGAAACGGCGTCAACGGGCGCACAACCGCTTCGCAGATCGCCTCGCATCCGCAGCATCGTTCGTCCCTGGCGTTGACGAAAGGCTTGGGCGTGGCCTGGCGGGATCACCGCACCCATGATTGATATCCGACATGACCAACTCCCCTTATTGTTGGATCATTGCAGACCAATCTGGCACAATTGATGCCGTCGGAGCAGGTTTACATTAATCAATGCTTGGGGGCAAAAGTTAGTGGGCCGCCTATTTCACAACCTCTGAAAAAACACTGCTGCCAAGTCCACCTGAACGTGAACATCAGAAAATTGCTGCTGCTTCTGTTCCTTTAGCCCGCCCAATGCTCTGACCCGCCCCGATCCATGTCCGTTGAATTGAAAGGTTACCATATGCAAGCACTCATCCACGTCCGCTTTGTAACTGCACCATGTTCCCAATGCCTCCGGCAACGTCAGAATCCGCGCCTGCAAGGTGCCGTCGCTAAGACGCCAAAGTGCCATTTGTTGCGCAGAACCTCTCGCCCATTCATCAAGAACCGCCCCCTGGTCTTGTCCCGAAGGGGCCCATCGCATCTGTAACGAGAAACAACCGCCGGTCTGGCATAGGCAGTTTGCGGCGGAGCGCGAATGTTGGCCGGATGGACATGGGTGGCCATCCGCGATCACGCCGACATGGGGCTTCGCGTGGCCGAGTGCCGCCCCCGACCAATCCCGATCACGCCCCCGGTTATCTGGCTCATGCGTTGAACAGATTGCGTCCACGCAGCGCGCGGCCTGCATTCGAGCGGTCCTTGCACGCTGCAATAAGGCGAGGCGCATGACCCAAGGGAACACGATAAACACCAGCTTTTTGTCAGGGCCGCAATCTGCGAAAGGGTTTGCCGCCTCAGGTGACAGGGGTGACTTTCAAGCACAGGCAAGCGCTGGCCGCGTCACACAGGACCATCAAGTCGGCCTCTGTTCATCGGACCACCAGGTCCCCAGCGATGCGCGCCTTTACGGGATGGGCGAGAAATGTGGACGCCTCCAATGCAGCCCAAACTCCCGGTAAATCCATGGCGAATGCGTCTGCGAACCGCTAATCCACTTGCGCCCCGGCCACCACAGTCCCGAAGTATCGGTGACCAATGTGGGCAGGAAGGCCTGTTGGTGCCTGCGGCTTTGACATGGCCGCCGTATCCGCGCTCAGCGTCGTCGTGGTCCCGGAGCATCGTTGAACATGAAGTTCCGCCGCCGCCATTCACTTGCAGTCCAAACATCGGGGGTGAATAATGCAGCGATGTCCGCAACATCGTAGCCCCTCAAGGGATCGCTGTCCCGTATCGCAAATACCATTCCACACGCGCATTCTGAGACCAAGAAGCGCTGCATCCCGCCGAAAGGTGCGCCGTCCAAAAATCTGTTTGCCGGCTGATACAGCCGCGGGCGTCCCATTGCGGTGGCCGTGGCACA
>Ga0163217_1062037_pt1 | contig 18524 bp, 9 predicted proteins | sample SynspAceP_FD_185933 | JGI IMG/M metagenome (GOLD analysis project Ga0163217, IMG submission 185933) | Saline lake microbial communities from Ace Lake in Antarctica - Synechococcus sp. Ace-P (PacBio error correction) | ecosystem: Environmental > Aquatic > Non-marine Saline and Alkaline > Saline ...
TTTTTTTTACTGCCCACCTCGTTCGATTTTAAGCTTTTTTTGTTTAATCGTTTTTTTTTTTTGGCTACTAAAATAACTAGTTTTTTAATTTAAATGCGTATTTATCTTATAACCGGTATGTTAGTTTTTTATAGGAGGTAATGTCCATGATATAATAATAAGCCGATCTAAACCTATTTCGTTGGTGATTATGGAGTCATACGAGAGAGAGACATTATCCAAAAAAGATCGCATTACCTGAAATAGTTTGAAAAGGGGTTTGAAGGTGAATTGGCATTCGACCGTATGGCAGCGGAAGTTGGGGGCAGGCTGTACGGTCATAAATGATTTTGTTTGCTGGCAAACCAAAAATGTTCAATGCTCTTTCCAAAATTGATTCACTGGTATTAATAGGACAAGACTTGTTTATTTGTATGAAAATAAAAAATTATAGCGGCGGAGTAAATTTGTTTATGGTCCAGAACTGCTTTTGGAAAAAAACCTGATTTTGAGTAAAGCTACCATTGTATATCAAATGCAAAGCTCTAAAAATAAGCTTCAACAATATTCTTGAGAGAGGCTGGCTTAATACTTTTAAAAGTTAAAGGCATACGGTAGTATACGTTTCATCCAGAATTCACTTTATTTTCATGCGCCAGAAAAATGAAGGCTATTCTTGCTGCGACACAGTTTAAAAAGTTCCACTTTGCCCAAATTAAATAAAGAGACTGACTTTGCCTAGCAGAATCAGCTCTTCGCTTTGTCGAAACCCTCATGGTTGTAATAAAATACAGAATCAACACCTTTGTCGAGGATATCCCAATATGATTTTAATACCGCTTAAAAAAGGCGTTCGCTGTGAGTCTTGTGGTTCATTTGATTTAGTCATTATCGCCAAAATTACCAATGCTACGACTGTAGTTAACAAAAATACATTCATTCTGCAATTTTAAATACGATCAAAGAGTATAACAACTTTTTTCCGGATAGCAAGTCTTTCAACACTACGAATAATGAGCGTTTGGTGGAAAGGAAACGAAACAGCTTCGAAAAATCGTATTACACGCACACGCACTTAATTCACTTTGTAGACAATAAAAATCGGGAATAATCGTAAGATTTCAAGCAAAATTTGGATGAGTAGTAAGCTATTTTTGTGGTACTCATTCCAAAATTGCACAGAATCGATGAGTCGACTTTATAGCTTAGGCCAACTCATTGATTTCTAATTAAAATCAATGAGTGAACTAGTTTTTGCCGTCTACTCATCGATTAAGGCCTTTTTATCAATATTAAAAACACATTTGATTTCTAATGGTTGAAAACATACTAAAAAGGTATGGAAGATGTCCTTGGCGCGGCCCCCCGAAGTTAGACCTTAAAAAATCTAAACTTAGGGGGTGCGGCTCAGATAAGGTATAATTCAAATGGACGGTAGGCATGGTTTTTTGTTCAATTTTGTCCCAAAATTGGATGAGTAGGCTAGTTTTTTTATGGTTTTCACTCTATTCAAAATAGTAAAAAACCCCCAATGAGTTGCCCGATTGAACTTTTCCAGCTAACTCATTGGGTTTTTTAAGTTAAATGATGAGTAGAGTAGTTTTCGCCGTCAACTCGTCCATTTACACGCCTATTTCCTAGGCAATAAATCGTGACCCATAAGCAGGATAAACAAGACCTTAAACGCTTCTAATACAGAAATAAAAAAAAGAAAATAAGGTAAAGACAATCGTGTTTAGAGCAGCAAAGTGCATGTTTTAAAGGGATTGCTTAGCACTTAAGTTGTTAAAACACAATAGATTAACCTGTTTTTGAACCATTTTGTCCCAATGAGTTTCTGTATATTCTTTTGTTTTAAGCGTTGCATATCGACCAGTTTGGAGCCTGTTTTTTTTTTAACTTATCTATAAAATACTGAAACCTCCAGTCGAATGATTTATATTTTCATCGACTGGGAGGTTTTAAGTTGTTGAAAAGACCAGTTTGTATGTTTGTTTATCAATGACTCGGGACGTAATCAGCTTTTTAAGGCAAATCGATTTACGCAAAAAATAGGTGTCAGTGAATTTTTCTAATCACTGACACCGTCATTAATCCTGTTCTATTGTAATTAGTCTGATGATCCATTACGCATTCAAGAAGTAGAGCTAGATCCGATTGACTCCAGTCTTAATAAGCAGCTTCTTTTTACGGCTTCAGCAACAGCTTGGGCAGACTCGTGGGCTCTCACACGCGCCTCGCGCACACTCACATAGTCGGCCTTCAATTCCCCGTAAGACAAGAGCAGCAATCGCATTAGAAGGCAGCGACCTTTCATCGTCTTCATTGATATCGAGAAGCTTGACAACTTAATGCTATCCTTTGAAAACGCCAGGAAATCGCTAAGGACGGTTATTAACACTTGATTAGGGAAAATCACTGCGCCCAGTTAAGAACACTCCCAGGCTTTAAATAGCTATAGGGTCTGGCATAATCTTCAGGGAGCGGGATTAGCCATCGCAAAGACACCGGGCATCTGGATCATCATCTGAATCATTTCACTAGTTTAGAATATTGGCTGCAGAGACACCAACAAAAATAATCAGCATCTTTTTAAAGCCGCGTTAAGTCGAGCACCTGTTGAATTGTTAAATAGTGACGCGTTGTCATGTGTTGTTGTTAGCGCTCCAATATAGGCGTGTCACTGGTTTAAAAATCCCACTTTTATCGGTTAAGATCAGATCCTGCACTCCGAAGTTTTAAAAGATGCCTTTTGCGACAGCAATCCCCCGCAGAACCGGCTCCCAATTGACGACTAACTTTACTCGTTTCAAAGGTTTTATTCACCCAGATTTTAGTGCGGTTGATTCAACGCACGACAACCGCATCGTGGAAAACCGGAATATCTAGCGAGCTTTTAACGGCGTTTCATCTCAAAACAGTTGCAAGGAGGCGGCAAATGGTCTTCTAGATGATGCCACAAAAACTGGCCGCTGATCTGTTCGATGGTCTGAACAATGACATTGCATTTTTGATTGAATCGAAATTGGGAAAGCATCTTATACCGGCGAATTCTTTAAAAATACAAATAACACTTTGCCCTTCCATCAACCCGGCAATCGCAGCGCTGCCCAATAGCTGGTCCAACCAAGTACGGCGGTTTCATTGGTAATGACCGCCACTTAAATTGTTTTTGGCGCGGTCAATTCATAAGCTTTGATTCGGTTTTGTTTCCAATCACTCAGCTCAAGGCCGTGCAGCTACTACCGCCGGGAGTATAAGCCAAGGCCCAAATCTCCACGAGTGTTGAATTGAACTCGACTGATGATTCGATTTTACCGTTCCACTCATAGTGCTTTCTTTTAGAGCTTTCTTTTTTATATCCATGATAATCCCCTTTCACTCTTCCAAATGAGAAGCGATATAATCCGCCTACTCCCACGCCATCATCACGATCGCAATCAGTTTCCTTTTGAAACAGGTTCATTGAACTGGCAGACCCGTTTTTTTTTTGGCGTTTTGCCAAAATTAAAGATATTTCCTTTTCAACCGGCTGTATAGAATGCCGTTCAGCACCAAGAGCTTTTTAGCTGCTCTGTTCACGCAATGATGTTCACCAGTCGTTTTTCTTCAAGCTTTCTAATCCCATAAGGCTTCCGTATCATTGCAATGACAGAAATGACTAAATGAATTTTATTTTTTCACCTTGGAGGGATAATAAACTTACAAAAATTGCCCTGCCGTAAGCAGAAGAAAGAACTTCGCCCCCGATTTGTGCGTAGCCGTAACCTTTATACCCAGAAAGCTCTCTCCAATGCCAACCCATGGAGCTAAGCGGCTTGGCGATTGGAGCGCTTTTTTAAAATTTCTGAAGAATCAGTCATCTGGCAGAGCCGTCAGGCTTGATGAACTTGTGGCCCAGCAGGGGTCTCTTTTCCTTCGCGTTTCACTCATAGTTCGATACGTCTCGTTGAATAATGGAAGTAGCACAGTCTGAGTGAGAAATGGGAATTCTTTCCATCTGTTGGGCACACTAAACGGTTAAGGGATTCGTGCCCTAGTTTATTTTGGGTACGCCCTACCCATGATCGGAAAGCGATAGCGAGGGGGCGAGCCCATTTCGTGCCACTCATGCCGATGCCATCGGCGGCAGCAGCCGCATATCGGTATAGTAACCAATGCAATGCCATAGGATCGGCTGGAATTTCGTAACAAGCAAACCATGCCCATGCCGTATGTGCTTGGCCTTTATCAATCGCATTTGCAATGGAACGGTGTGCAATGGACTTGTCCATCCCATCGTGGTCATCAACAACAGGCAGCTCAGCTCAGCTGTTTCCCGTACGCTTCTCACATATCGCATTATGGGCTTTGGATACCCCGCTTTTAATCCGATCCAACATAAAATTGGTTTTACAGCGATTCGCCGTGACTCTCGATCCCTTTTTTAATCAGATTGCAATAAAACATCTGTACAAATTTTAGCATCTGCTTCAGGTACCCCATAAGCCATAAAACGCTTTTTCTCAAATTCGGTCAAAAATGTCCATTCTACTAGTCATCACTTATTTCTCTCAATACATTCTTGTTGACGACATCAAACCGGCTCAAAGTAAGCGCTTACTCGTATGCTTGGACAGTTTATCATATAACGTCGGTAAACTCAATTTATAGTAACGTCTAATGGGTAAGAGGAAAATTGAATAGAACTTTTCTTTTAATGTAGCCAGAATTGTTTTATTGATTGAGAAAAAACTTTTATTTGCTAAACTAAATTTATAGCATCACAGCTTCACCGACTTCAAACGGCACGACTAAATGGAGTCAAAATAAGCGTGTCTTAAAAAGGAGCGTATTAGAATGAACATGTATATCATTCTTATACTAGTCCGCATCAAACAATTATATGAATGTAGTCCATTTGGGATCACGTTGGTGAAATTTACAAGCAGCAAGATAAAAAAAGTTGAATATTCTGAAACAAGCTAAATGACTATCTAGAAAATGAAGAAGGAACCCTAATGAACGATTGCGTAACCAATACTAACCAATTAATGAAGTGAGTAAAAAATACCATTCAAGATGGCTGTAATGCTCTACGCTCAAGGCGTTACCGGTCTCTCTTCTTTTACTCTAACATCAGATCTCTACAATTATTATTTTGATCTGTCATCCTGCAGTAAGGAGAATAGTTTTTGAAATTCTTGAGACGGTGCTCTACTTAACCTTCCGACAAAGAAAACCGGGGCAAACTAAGAGCTAGCAGCGCTCCTCACGTATCCACCACTTTTCATAGGAATATGATAATAGCATCGTTCCGGCTTAGAACGGCACTTAGCTAACGAATACTGAAAAGAATCCTCAATCAATTAGTCGCTAGCACGCTCTAGGCTCAATAAAAGCTGAAAAAGCGCGTTTGAATTCTTGAGTAGGCGGTGGGCCTTACTTAACCATCCGACAAAAGAAACCGGAGCCGGATAGGAGCTAGCAGCGCTCTAGTTTTCACACTTCCATAGGAATAAAAAAGAACGTCTAGCACAAGAGCGGCACTAGCTAACCGAATCCTGAAGAATCCTCAATCACTAGTCGCTAAGCAGGCGCTCTAGTTCACACTACCATAAGAATATACAAAAAAGAATACGTCTCACGCATCCGAGCGCACTCACGCTAACGCACATACTGCACGAATCCTCAAATCAACCTGTCGCTAGCGCGTCTCACCACCTCACATTTCCATAAGAATCAAAAAAGACACCCTCCGTCTCTACGCCAGAGCGGCACTAGCCTAGTACTGCAGAATCTCATCACTAGTCGCATAGCAAGCGCTCCTAGTTACACACTAACTACAAGAATACAAAACGCATGTCATCGCCTAGACACCGGCACCTGCTACGATCACTGCGAAGACATCCCTCAATCAACCTGTCGCTAGCGCGCCTCTACCTCACACTTAATACAAAAAAAGAATGCGTTAGCCTTAGAAACGGCACTCGCTAACGAATACTGAAAAGAGCTCCTCATCAATTAGTCGGCTAGCCAGCGCTGTAACCTCATAAAAGGCTGGAAAAACGCGTTTGAGATTCTTGAGTAGCGTGCTCTACTTAACCCATTTCGCACAAGAAACCGGGCAAACTAGAGCTAGCAGCGTCATAGTTCAACACTTCCATCAGAATACAAAAAGAATCGTTAGCTAGAACGGCACTAGCCTAACGAATACTGAACGAGTCCTCATCAATTAGTCGCTAGCAAGCGTTCTACTACCTCAATACAAAAGGCTGGAAAAACGCATTTGAATGTGACTAGCGGCGCTCTACTTAACCATTCCGACAATAGAAACCGGGGTGAACTAAGATAGCAGTGCTCTAGTTCAACAACTTCATAAGAAGTACAAAATAGAATCCGTTAGCTAGAGCGGCACTAGCTCAACCGAATACTGAAAGAATCCTCATCAACTTAGTCGCTTAGCAGCGTTTCTAGTTCACACTTCCATAAGAAATAAACAAAATAGAATCGTAGCCCAGAAACGGGCACTAGCTAATGATTATTGCATAGAGTCCTCAACACCATTAGTCGCTAGCAGCGCTCTATGATACCTAGGAAATGGGTTTTGCATTATGAGTAGTTTCGTTAGTTTATTGGATATTTTTCGAAATTCGAAAACTTCACTGCTTTACTTTGAATAAGAAAACAATAAGGATTGCGTATATTTACTCCGAATAAGAAAGAAAATAAAAAGGGAGTGAGAGAAATTGGCCTTTTAAAGAGAGGGAATAAACCTTTTTGGCTGGCTGATGATGGAGTCTTTCTAGCAAATAGAATCGATATATCGAGAGAAAGAATCGTAGTAAGTAGCCGAGGCTTGGGTCAAAAGGGTATAATGGAGAAGTTTGAAAGCTTTGATTCTATAATGGAACACTTGAAATGCGAGAATTTAGTTTTTAAATTGATTTGTATTTGAATGTTGAGAGGGAAAAAGGTTTCAAATTGACACATGGTTAATTACTGCAGAAATGAATCTTTTATCTATGAGATGGAACAAATTTTTGACAGTGAATATATTACGAAATGAAAAAATGTATTTTGGGGGAAGAAACTAAAAAAGAGGTGTTCCCGACCTCCAACTCTATCAATCAATCAGCGGGAGTCGGCATTGCGAACACTATTAAATCCAAATGGGATAACATTTGGGCATAAAAGTTTATCTCGTTTTTGGTGAAACCGCAACTTCTACTTTATTTCAAAGCACCATAATAGCGGGCTGGTGTTACCCCAGGTAATGTTAAACCTCACCTTTTCCAAATGAATTAATGACATCTCTGAGATAGGCTAAATCAGACCCCCTTTCCCGTTTGCAAAAGAAATTAAACCACTGCATATGGAAGGATTTTACTCTGCAAATGTTGCCTTTTTTATGAAGATAAATTGTTTAAAGAAAGGCTATGCATTTGTTTTTATTGTGGTTCTTCATAGACTGTTTTATCAACAATAAACCCGTGTTTTTTGTAAGTCCCTGCAATAAAAAAGAATTGATTTTCAAAAAACCGTTTATCCGTCATGCGGCAGAATACAAACGATTATTTCCAAGAGCAAAGAATTACGACCCCTGCAGCCTATTTGCTAAAATGGTGTGAGCATCAGGTAGCGCTAGTCGAATTAGGTTATTTTTAATCCAGCAGCTAATGAAGCTAAAGGAGACAGGTAGAGTGGAGGTTATTACGAATTAGCAGCTAGTTTGTTTTGAACGTAATGCGTTAATCTGGGTAATCAAAAATTAAAAGCATGAAAATAGACAGAAATAATCTCGTTCTTGTCTAAGCTATTTTGTTGAATAGAAAAACAACATTTGGTATATGTGAAATGTCTATAATAACACTATGATAACACACATCGCTAAAAATGCAAAGCTTATGTTTAGAACGCAAGTGTGAGATGGCACATTTGTCACGAACACGCACGTAGGAATAGGCTCCTTATGGGTAGGGGTATTCTTACACATATCTTAAATGAGAGAGTATGGTTATAGTTATTAATGGAAATGTCGGCTCTATAAGGTGAATGAGACAGAATAGAAAGAATAATTGTGTTACTCAGGAGGTAAGATATTCTATAGAGAGAGAGTATTTAACTTATTTATGTATGTGGCTATGTGTGTTCTCTCAGATAGATGGTAAACGAGAAAACACAGCTGCATGGAGGAGAGAATCAAAAATTATGAGGAGATTATCACAGCAGACTCACTCTAAGATAGCGCAAACCAGATATCAGGATGAAGACACCTATCCTCACAAATGACAATGAGGATGTACAAGTGAAGAGAAAAGATAAAGAGTTATATATGAGGGCTTATCCAAAATTTAGTATTTGAGACCATTAGATAAAAAAATTTTCAGATCCTATAGAGAGTCCTAAGGGAGCAATAGACAGTTGAGTAGTGGCTTAGTAACTTGGAATTACACACATAGTTTAGAGATCAAGCAAGATAGGTAGAGAAGAAAAAGACTCTTTTTATTGGATTTAAGTACGCTCAACATAGATAATACGATGATCAAGTTGAACAGAAGGAGTATATGTGTCAAGGAATATAGGAAATCATATTTTTGTGATCACGCAAGTTACCGAGTACGCATGTGACTAGGATAGACGGTATCGCACGTAGTGTGTACCTATGTAGGAAAACTTATGACGGAAAGCCTTTAAGAGACGGAACCAGGAGAGACATTGCAGATTATGAGGCTGATCCAGAAAACGCTTGAAGTAAAAAAATGGAAACAAAATGCGGGTGATTCTATAGCGTATAATAACGGTTTAATCTCAAGCCCTGTATTCTCATCAAATGAGAGGACAGACTAGACATTATTTGTGTTACACGCTTAGAAGTGATTATTTCGTATTATTAGAGCGTTGTGATTGGGTGCTGAATTGGGAGTGGAGCGAAGCAGGAGATATAACCAAGACTTATTTGCTAAAACAAAAACGTTAAAATCACATGAAGTTTTATGGTATAGAGCGTATTCGTTTGCGATTGACGAAGAGATGAACGAGAGCAGCGAAAATACATGAGGTGTACACCTCAGTCAATTGGCGACTCGATGACTATACATGATCTCACACTTACCAATACTGGTGAGAGAGCAACGCACTATATAAGAGATGGTCTAAGTCGACAGAGGCATGTTACATACGGTTAGTATATATATATATTATGTGCTCTTATGGTGTTCTGATCTGTTATGAGGAATTGGACACACGAGGACAATCAACAGAGTCTCGTATTACGCTGTATACTCGAGATTTATCTTTCAATATACATTATAAGTTACGTTCAGCAAAGAGTCTAATTTAATAATAAGTTATGGATAAGAGAATCGATATGAATGAAAGGGCAGAAATGTTAGTTTCAGTTATTAAGTGAATAACAGTTTAAAGTGCATTTGGAAACTATATAAAATACAAAGATGAGATCAACATCAGAGTATGAGTTTAAATATTTAGGGTGATAGTTGCAGTTAAAGTAATTATGCACCTACTGTGAGACTCCTCTCAATGTCAGCAATACACATAATCTTTATACAGAGTTTTGTAAGGAGAGCAATTGTACATGTCAAGTGGACAAATACAAGGTAAGGCACATTACTGAGCCATAAGCAAACAATTTCTTGGAGGTTGGGGTTTTATGTCTAATTTACAGGTCTGAAAATTGCGAAAACACAATATATAGACTCTATTACCGAAATATTAAACAAGGAGACTTGCACAAGCCTTAAGTCATTATTAATGTGGAGAGTTCATCTCTCAGTGCCAGAAGATTTGGAGGGCAATTGAGACAAAACACCATGGATGAGCAAATCTACAGCAAATATAGCAGAGAGAAAATTAAGTTGAATACTAGTGGATTGATGATCTAAGTATGGTCTAGTATAATTTCTTGATTCGTGTACACGTCAAGATGGAGAATATAGTAATAAATTGATTAGCAGTGGAGTGTGTACAGATTAGACAGAAAGAATAAAAATGAGAACAAGGGTTAAGAAAGCCGTCTTAGTTTTATTAAACCAGGGGCTTTTTTTTGAATTGTATCAAAAGAACAGACTTCATAGTTTATCTCGGTGTAATTTGGAATAAATTTGGAATTTTTTTTCGTATACCAGAGAAGGCAAACCAGAATATCGAGCATATCTAAATATTAATTATCTAAATAGAACAGTAGGCACACGAAATTACCATTAGAAAACTATGAGAAGCCACTAATCACGTGGATGATGGGCCAATTGAGAATAACTATTTTTCGCCAAGAAAAAGCCTTTGAAATAGAGTAGTATTAGGAGAGAACAAAACAACGGGAAAGAATATAAAAAGCGAGTTAAGAAATCACCTTAGAAGATTACCAACAATGAAATAAAATCCTAGTAATATTAGAAAATAAACAGGTATGGAGTAAATCGATGAAGGTCTGAATTTTTATATAAGTGTAACTGCGCTGAAAAACATGCGTTGGAACCTTTATTGCTAACGCTGAAGGAATAAAAAAGTATCAAGGAGGGAAATGGATGAAAGCTTTTAGAAAGCAATTTTTCAGAGTATTTCAGTGATATATAGCGAAGATCAAGAAGTCGTATTGTAATATATGCAAGATATAGAGGAATTAGCTCCATACTTATGAAATTATTAAATGGAAGAAGAAGCAAACACGTTTTACGCAACTTTGTTTAAGAGTTTGGCGAAATGGTAGAGGAAGTACCTGAAAAACAAACCGCGCATCAGCACACCAAGTTTTTTCATTAATGAAAGCTTAAAGAATGTAACTATAAAGCGCACTATTTTAACATTATTTAACGTATTCAGACTGAAAAAAATCGAACGACACTTCTTATGAGTGCTGTCGTCGGATTTTTTTTTGTTGTCTAGAGGGACTGAGCAATTTCATTTTTTGAAATCGGAATGCCGAAGACGGCGGCTTTTTAAAAGTAGACAATAAGGATTTTTCCTCTCACCCAGAAACCTTTTTGTCACAAACTCTTGCAGCTTTAAAATAAAGAAATAATTTTTTTAGAAACCGTTGCAGGAGTGGGTTCTAAAATAAAACAGGTGTAGGCAGTCTGCAATCTTTTTGGGATCACATTTAAATTCTTTAATCCAGCGGAGCTACTTCTAATTTAAATTAAAAATCAGACATCAATCTTTTTTTTGAACAATTGCCTGAACGAGAATAAGGATTGATCACGCGTTCTAACTGATTCGTCCATAGCCCTTTTTTTTGCCTAGATCGAAGATAATTCATCCTGATTGTCGAAATGGTAAAAATTGGGGTGGAGCTTGATTGGGTTTGGCTTTTTATCGCAAAGAGAAATGGTGCATCGCGTACCACCGCTGACTGCCGCATTAGTTCGTCCTTTTTCAGGGACGCTCACGCACGATATCCTTGAGACATAAAGGACAACATTTCTTTGATACGCAATGCTGGCGGTCCGATTAACTTGATAGTAAATTGGTACGCACACGAGATTGCGCACTCATTCATGATCTCAGTTGTCGTTTTCCGCATTGATTTGATATATATATAAAGATATAGCGTATTACATGGTGTTGATTTTACGCTTATAATTGTTTTTTTATTTTTTTATTTGAACATAGATCACTCTACTCGCTCTCACGCGCACTTATAGTTGAACTTCAAGACAGTTATCAAGCGATGTCTTGCAGAGCTGTTTGGGATAAGAATGAAGCGACTTTGTTGCTGGCCTTTGTCTGACGAGTAATGTCAGATTGTTTGATAGGAAGTTCTTTCACGCAATAGTGTGGCATCTTGGTCAATTCGTTTGATTTAACTTGATGATACGATGAGTGAATTAAATTCCTTTTCCCGACGTCCTTATAAGTAGTCGTCGCTTGAAACTGGATCAAATCCTTTACCAATATAGCATATTCCCCATTCCTATTACGTGTCAAAAAATAATATAATAACAGATGCATTGTAACCGATTTCACGAGAGAAATCTCGCTTTTTTACATTATGATAAAAATTTTTTATTGTTTTTTTAATCAAATTTTTAGTATGTATCCTCGTAAATATGGCCATCAGAGCTACAATTATGGATAAGAAGAAACTTTTTCATGAAAATAAAGTGCTGAACTTTTCAAACTATTTTTACCAAGACATAATCGCATTTTAGATTATTTGAACACATTTAAAGCATTTTTTTTTAGTGTGCTTGTGAAAAATAAGATTAAATCAGACTCATTTTGCGTATAACTCTGCATTTTTTTCTTTTCATTCAGCTTGGTTGATCATTTTAAGAACCGTTGTCACAATAGAGTGGTAAGAGATTATGCTATCAGTGTACAAGGCTTGTAACACTCTATGAAGGAATGATCGAGATGTAAGAAATTCGTCTATTGGAAAAGGAAACGGCTTTTTTTGAACGTCATAGCCGGATTGTATTTGGTGTGTTAAAAAGAGAGGGAATTCAGCGGACGCATACCAGAATTCCCGATGATTTTGTGCAACAGGGTTTATTAAAGCTAGTAGACAGCGTATGAACTTTCCCAGAAGATCCAGAACGAAGAAGGCGTTTAATCTATCCTTTTGGTGGCTTTGCATTCACAAAAAAATTCATGGCACGTAAGGGATTTTACGCAGGAAAGACCGCGCATGTCCGTTAAACGAATCCGCTTGCCAGCGTTATGAGGAAAACTACCCAGATAGACATCCCACTTTGAAATGAGTGCTTAGCATGGACTTGTTTTCCAAAAATGTTGGTTGGTTTTGAACGAAGAAACGAAAAACTTTATTTAAATATGATGCGTTCAATTACACTGTTAGAGAGGATTGCACAAAATATCAAGTCAGTGCAAGAACGATTGACCAAGTTGGCGGAAAAAGCGTCATCACGAAATTGCACCTTTTCCTTCGTCCATTTAAAAGCAGTAGGGTAACACATAAAAGATTCAAAACGTTATTAGGTGGTGTATGCAGTCAATGACAAACCTTACAAAAATAAACACAGGAAGGCTACACATTATGGCAAAAAGAATGGAAATAAAGGGTCAATCGCATTCAACTTCGAAGATGCAGTGAACGAAAAAAATTAATCAAACGCAACTACGCAAATACGAATTCAAGGCGTGACACCAGAACAAGTTGAAGGTTTTACCGCAGCGCTAGAAGCAGTCAGCACATTTGCCAAGCTTCATACAACAGTGGGTTGCTGAGGAATACCGCTTACACCGCTAATCTTAAAGCAAGACGGTTATCTAATAACCTTAAAAAATCGAAAGGAGGAAAAATAATGGCAAAATCACTAGAATTAAGATTCAAATACAAGTTTAGGGAAAGCAAAACAATGAGTGTGAAAGACCCCAATTCTTAACCCTAACACCCGCGAAAATGCTAAGTTGGCTTTATGGAAGACATCAGCGCTTTGAAACTGTTCCAAAGTGAAGGAGTCGCCTCGTTTGCAACAAGTCGTCGCGCCCGCTAACACTGAGCGAGTAGTAGAGACATCTTTGAAGTAGAATAAATCAAACAGATAAAAAAATAAACTTTTTCCTTCGACAGGACTCGGTCCGTGTCGAAGGATTTTTTTTGTGTTTGTTTTAGTTGAAATAGGTGTTTTTATAGAACAATTCCTGTAGAATAGGAAGAATATAAAAAAAAGGGTGTGAAACAATGCCCGAATAAAACCAATCAAACAACTAATTTCCGTGTCAGCCGTTATAGTGAATGATGGCAAACCATCTTTTTACCTGTCCTTCAAAACCACTAGCCAGTTCTTTTAACTTGAAGCCAGGATATGATTTATGTGACCATCCAAGTCGGTAAGTTTCTCACTACTGATGGTTTCGATTGCCTAATGCAGCGAATACCAACTACTGAGCACAACCAGATAAAAATTGGTTTAAAAGAGTGGTCCTCATCTTACTCTACCTACAGTGTATCAGGCCATCTTGCTTCGTTATTTCGCTCCGGTTGATTTGCATCATTTTGTTCGAAAAAATTGCTACTTCTTTTTTTACTTGGTTTTAGGATTTTTTGAAGTAAACGGCGCTTAAAAAGCAACGGATACACGGGTTGGAATCTTCTATTATGGCTGTTACCGGGTGTGTTTATATGCTCTTTTCCGATGGAATTGCACCAGACCAATTGTTTTCCTGGTAAGAAGGTGGATGCTTAAGTGACGTTGTTATTGATAGTGCTGGAGCGAGCATCGGAATTGTTGCCCAGAGTCTTTGGAACAAAAATAAAAAAAGTTGTAAGACCATAAACACTATCCGACTTAAAAAAATACTCTTACTTGCCAAAACGAATTGTAATCAGATTAAGAAGAGTAACATAGGGATTAGTAAAAATGAGGAGGAGATTTTTTTGACATCATACAGACCTATTACGCAATTTAAACTCGATTTGAAGGAAATCGTGAAAACGCAAGTAATTAAAGGAGGGCGATTGCTAAAGTTGGAATCACATAGCTTCTTTTAGAACAATGACTTGCTTAGACGCCATCCTTTTTCTTTCCCAAGAAACAAAAACGTGGTGAGATGACCACCAACAATCAAGTGGTCCTGCTGGATGGTTTGGCGCCTTAAATACCGGCGCGTGTTGGGAACAATGGAAACGCTTAAATATGGAAACCTTTGAGTTTTTCGCAAAACTATACCTTATTTTGGGATAAAGTAGAAAAGCATTAATTTCTTAGATAGTATTTTTTTAAGATACAGTAGAGGAAGCTCAAAATTCAAGGATTATTGCTCATTTATTGATGGATCCAGTTCAAGATGGCGGACAATGGATATGTTCTCAAGGTAAATTTTGAAAAAAATACGGTGCAGTACTAAATATGGAATGCCAGAACTTCCATTCTTCTCATACAGCTATTTTAATAAAATCTGTAACCGAAAATTACGTGAATTTGCGAGTGTCTTAACGTGAAGGCATAAGAAAACTGGTGAAACACAGAAAACTGACAGCTAAAAGATGATATGCTGTAACTGTTAATTTACAATGTATTGGTAAAAGCGGCTCGGAGAAGTTCTGAAAAAATGTACTTATGATTACTGCGATTAAAGAACAATGAATTTCATCGTATCGCGAATAGCACACCTACAAGAAATTCTTTAAACATACGTTGGTTTGGGACTTAACGAGTTTTTAGTTTTAGCCTATTGAATGCTCCAACTGAAGATAAAACTATGGCCAAAGGCGTATACGGTTAAATACTTGCGAACCGTTAAAGAAGGCGCAACACCGAATTCGCTACATTCAATACAGCGATTGACCGTCTTAAAAGATGCAGCAATGCTTCTATCAAGCCGGTGACCCCGTCTGGTTTGGGTTGTGATGTTGGACAGATGTCTGAACGCGAAGCAGGCATTATGGACGAAAATACTACCAGTACGACTTTAACTCTTGGCGAAAGGCTTGAAGAATTGACCAAAGCTCAAGCGGCTTGGATTTGGTTGAAAGCTTATTAACGCATGCGATGGTTCTAGTTGGGGTCAACTTAGACAACGATGGAAAAACCATTCAACTGGAAAGTCGAAAAACAGCTGGGGCGATAAGCCCTGGTAAGAAAAGGCGTTTTCTCTATGATGGACCAGTGGTTTGAATGAGTTTACTTATCAAAGTAGGGTAGACAGAAATACGTTGCAAAGAAAAATGGTTTTGAAAGCCTTTAGATGAGCCAGTAATTGAATTGAGCCTGGGATCCATGGCTCATTGGCCATGGTTAAATAAACGAAAAAAGATTAGTAGAGCTAGTGAAAAACTAACTCTCTTTTTTGTATGAATTTTTTAGGATCCCTCTTTTGTTTTGTTTCAAGGATCCCTTATTAGTAATTAACAATCTAACAAATTCCCAGGTAAAATTTTTAGTGTTTAGGAAAACATTAATCAAGGCCTTTTTTGTTTTTTTTCGTAAGAGTTTATTTTTTTTATTATTTAAACTGTTTTTTTTTGGCTGAGTACGGTAATAGTAGCTATTAAGGGATAACGCCTGTTTTAGGCTATTTAATTGTTTAAATAATTGGGAAAATAGTTGACTCCTTTTTTTTATTTTCCAACAGTTGGTCTAAGTATTAAGTGGTTGGGTGGAAAGATACACTAAGTGTCATTCTGAAATTTTAAAACAATGGAATAGTCACTCGTTAGCAAACATCTTTTTATGAGAAGATTATCGAAAACCAAAAAATCAATGATACTCTATAACTACATTTTAAAAAAAAGGAAGAAAGACTATGAAAAGTTGGTATAAAAAAACATGTGGAACGATCTATTATCAAGAAAAAGGAATGACTCTCGTGGAGATATTGGCTTCTATTCTATCCTATCCCTTGTTGTCACAACTTTTTTGTCTTTTTTTTTATACAAGCTGCTAAAAACAAATAATCAGACTGATACTGTAAATGAAGCAACGCTTTATCGCAACAAGAATCTATCGAGTTTACTTACCTACTACTCGAAGACCAAAAGAGTGTGGAAGAAGCGCTGAAAATGATTGAGATGAAAACGCTAAAGAGTAAATCTGGATTTAAGGTTGATCAAACATTTCAAAAAAGTCTGAGAACACTCTATACGGGAACGGTGAATGTGTCTAAGGAAAGGGAAAGCTTATGCTCAAATGGAAACGTCGCTGTCATTTGGAAAACAGCAAAGAGATCAAATATTAATTTAAAAGCGAATCAGGGATGACACTCAATAGAACTATTGGCTAGTATTTGCTTTACTTTCAGTGGTACTTGCATAGCGGGAGAGTACATAATGTTTTGGCCAAAACAGTATATGACCTCAATCTTATTCTGCTAACCAGTCAAATGATTATGCTTAACACTTTCTTGTTCATCTCCAGAGAAATTCGCAAAAATTCCATGATTCATAACCGTTGTCAGAAAATGAATGAGCGCTTTTTAATTGACAAGGTGGAAACTTTTAGTAAAAAAGGATCAAAACTTTTAAAAAACATAAATACGCAGATTTCTAGCAGAAGATGTGGAGAGTTTTATGGTTTCTTCAGATTCCTGAACGGAAAGGGCATAAGATAGTAAATTAAAAAGTATGTCAGAAAAAATATCAATCTAAAGAATACCAAACGACGATTTTTATTTAGAAGTGAGTGGATAGGATGGGAATCAAGCAACTCGCGAGGAAGAAAAAGCAGTGGTTTAGTTTAAACATTAAATGTGCTTTTTTGGTGTTGTCTGTCTTAGGTATTGCCCTTGGAACTGCTTACATCGGTAGTTATCGATTGAGTGATGCTTACTCGTGATGAATACATCGCTTAATTATGTGGGCAGAAGCTGGAGCCCGTTGCCGCTTATGAACAGAGTTGCAGAGAGAAGTATTAAGTTCTTATAAAAACAATTGAAACGAAGGTGGGCCTTTTTAATAATCCAGGTATCAACTATCCTTAGCTCACAAAATGGTCAGTCGAGTAATAAAATTGATCAGCAATTTAGCAAGCGAACCTACTTGCACACAAATCCGACTGAAAGGCAGACTCACAAAACTATACACATTCCAGTCTACCGGAGAATAGAACGAAAAAGAGCGGACCGTTTATGAAAAAAGTCAGCGGTTGAATTGGGTTTAATAAAAAAGTATGGTGGGGGGGAGGAATGCCAAAACTTCCTGAAAATGCAGCTTTGTTACGCAAGGTGGCAATCGGAATTGGAGAAAACGGTACTTTGGGGGTAGGGGATTTACATACCAATTCAGTATTAAAGGATTTCCGTCAAAATTCGAGGAGTAAGAATTCTAAAGGAGGATTACTTTGATTAATCCTAGTAGTACGAACTGCTGAAAACTTAATCAATAGACAATACAGATGGAAGTGGATTAAAAAAATTATGTAGCTAGAGAAAAAAAATATTGATTTTAACGTTTTATGAAAACTTGTTTGAAACAAGTTTAAAGTAACCCACTGAAATAATACGATAAGACTTTAAAAAATTACCGGATAAAAATAATTAAAAAAATGAGAATGAACAGTATAAAAGGTTCAAGATACAATGGGAAATTTGTTTCTAAAACAATTATTTAACCTTAATACCTAATAAGCCTTTGAGGTTTTTATGACAATATTTCTTTTAATAAGATAATAGTTGAGTCTGGATATAATAAGTTATACTATTGACCCTATGGGAGGAAACCGACAACGATTTTAGTGAACGATTTATCATTAGTTCAGGTGATATTGAATAATTGTTGGAAAAGGGACAATCACATTTTTAGTGAACAATTTATCAATTAGTTCAGGCAGTCCTTAATGTTGTAGAAAAGGCAAAATTACATTTTTTGAAATAATTTAATATTTACTTCAAGTATCTCCGATATTATTTTGGTGAGAAGGAAATAATTAGATTGGTTGTAGCAAATAACAATCAATTTTTAATCAGAATTCATACATCAATGCCTCTGGACATAAGCAACAATTCTTATTGATATTTAAGGTCTAATCCAAATTTTCGAATATTAACAAAGATGAACGCTAATCTGATAGTCCATCGGGAAATGAGAACCAGTAGATCTCCATAATACCACTATAAAATGGCGTTTTTCTGACGGGTGCTATCCT
>Ga0163217_1110873_pt1 | contig 18519 bp, 15 predicted proteins | sample SynspAceP_FD_185933 | JGI IMG/M metagenome (GOLD analysis project Ga0163217, IMG submission 185933) | Saline lake microbial communities from Ace Lake in Antarctica - Synechococcus sp. Ace-P (PacBio error correction) | ecosystem: Environmental > Aquatic > Non-marine Saline and Alkaline > Saline ...
TCAGCACAAAACCCGGAAAAAGGAAAGGGGAGATTTGGCCTTCCCCATAAAATCCATTCGGGCAAAAAAAACCGCTTTTTGCACCGCTTTCCAAATAATTCCCGAAGTCGATATCGCGATCAGTATTTTTTTCACCATGATAAGGCGCCCTTCCGGGTTTGCCTTCCAGGGCAAACGTTCCAATACATTTTCTTACTTGGTAAGGGTGTCGGTCGATAAGCCCCCTGCAGTAATTCAAACTCATGATCGAACAAAAGCCAGAGCCTTTATAACCACTCATTAAACGTCCAGCTAAATCGGCGCCCATACCGAACATCGGCGGTCTTTCTGCGTCTTGTGTTGGGTTTTCCCCATCTTTATCGATAAGCAAGCGTCTTGTAGCGCTTTTCCCCGCGTCCTGCGAATACAGTTTTTCCAACTTTCCCACGCCTTCTGGGCAAAACTTGGCGTAGTGGCCAAAATCAAAAGGTAAAGGGATGTTTTGCCTCTGCGCGGCCAGTGAAACGCTAAAGGGTTGGTGCCTTAACTCGCTACCCACGACGCAGGAGTTAGCGACACATATGTAGGCGCGAGGACTCAAGTTGCATGACTGTGAAACCATGGGCAATGGCGGCCAGTCCCGGCCTTCAGACCCAATTCTTTTCGACTTCACGTGCAAAACGCAGAAAAGTGATAATAGCAGTTAGTTAATTTGCCAGGGCGGTCCAATTGCGTTTTTTCTTTGCCTTTTTTTTCTATAATTTGTGGAAGCGCGGCCTGGTAAGGTGCAAAGCAAAGACATTTCCGTTGTTGGCGGCTTTGGCTTTCGAAACCACTTGAATAAGGTCCTGCGTCTTGAATGGGTGGTACTGTCGGCCATCGATGGCGTCCGAACTTGACTACTTTCAATTCACGCACATAAGTAAGGTCGATGAAGGCCGTGAGCAGTGGCAATCATCTTGCAACACGAATTAAATCCTGTGTCCTGGAACGGGCCGTGGGTCTTCGTTAAAACCATTGTCCAATGAGTATCGTTTTTCCGCTTAGCGCTTCAACGCATTTCATTCAGCCAAACGTAGGTGTACGTTATCGTCATCACTTCTCCCTATTATGTTTTAATTATTCTTACTAGGCAGGCTAGCTCCCCAAGTTATCACTTAGCTTAAACCTTCAGGCCACGATCGCCTGGTCTACATATGCCGAGTGTGCCTGTAATCCCCCTCGCCCACTGAATTTGTGTAATCACGGCAGTGACCATTAACCTGAGTGTTTCAATAATCTTGCATTAAATTGCGAACCGATGATTGGACTTTGCCATGAGTTCTTTGGCCCGACTGCATCAGCCTTTGTGCGTGCAATCAGCGCCATTGCTATTGCGGAAAACGCGCGTACCGGTTGGGGAACGAGCAGCTTGCACTACCGGAGATCGCGCCCGCTGATTTAACTAACTAAACCCCTGTCTGGTTTCGATTGGACCACAAAAAAGCCACAAAAAAGTAAAATGTGTTCCAATCGGATTTCGTTGTGGTCAAAAGCCTAACTTGCTCGTTCGCAAGCATTGGTGATTTCACGCCCAGCTGACAATGGCTTTGCTTCAACTTTTCAACAATATCAAAACCTAACGCCTTGTGCGTCTTACCTACAAAACTGTCACCGCCCTATTAGCCTATCAACCATAAATTGTACTTAGCCTTCGACTTCCTTAAAGGTAGCCAATTTGATCTAATCGACAAAGCTTGGAACGTTTTGCACAAAAATGCGCTGGATCTTGCCGTCCACACATCCGCGGCGAACATATACGAGCCGCCGGGGGCTCTAAAACGATGTTTCGGTGTAGGGTTTCTTGCATCGGTCAACGATCCATCTTTGTCTAAACAAGAAGCCGTGGACACAACAATATAGATGTGGAAACCAAGAACATTAGGAGGCGTGTCTCTGGCTCAATGATAAATGAACCGCGGCGTCAGCGGTCCTCAGGGGCTTAGTGGCACAATAAATCACCGATGGCGAAATCGCCCCGCGAGGCTCGTTCAGACATGAAATTACTAGAGTTTATCTCTTTTGATTAACTGAACGTTTCCTACAAGTGGTTTCCTGGCGGCGGCGTTCACCGCCACCCAACAATCAACCTCACCGAACTTCTCCTTCGGCATGATGCCGGAATAACATGGATCGTTTTACCCGACTGCGCATTAGGCTTGGGATATGCCCTAATGTCTGATGGATATGTGAAACTGTGTTGCAGAATAAGGGCCGATTCAGAATCTTTGAATTTGGCCTTTCAGACCAGAAGATCGCTGAACTAACTTCCGCCGTACCGGCGATTGAAGTGAGCCTAAATTGGCCGTGGCCCAAAGGCGTAAATGACACGTTTGGTAGACTGAGTAGCGTAATCATCACCGGCAAGCTGTCTGAAATGGATGGACGAAATCCCATTCCATGCTCTCTCTCCTGTGACTATTTAGTCGGTAAGAAGAGCGGCTTTATTGAGCAAACATCAGACGCGTTTATAATTCCGTTTTAAGAGACAGGCCGCCGAGTTCTACGGCCGCCACCTGACGTCGTATGCGCTTGCCCTGCTTTTCGTCACAACAAGCGTGGTTACTGGTGAACGTTATGTGCGGTTTTTAAGAATCAAACGCGCCTGCTGGCAGACGTCGTGTTGTAACCCCGTCGTTCGGAGACTCTGAGATCTTGTCACCTATTGATTGCGCTAGTTTTTTTTTGACATTGCGCCTGCCTGCGATCACGCTCATTAGCTGCCTTCCTACTAACTTCGTCATTAGCTTTTTAAGAGGTACGCTGTTGTCCTTTAAATCAATGGCGTTGATGGGAAGCAAAATGCGTAATTTGACCACCTAATTTTGTTGAACGCGTCCTGCTAAGTATTGGGTCCATTTGGGCCGGGGGTGGAGAGTTTTTCCATTCTGGGCTAAAAGCCGATGTGGTAAAACGAGGGTGAAATACCGGGCTGGATTTTAAGCGATGGCTTCGGTGGCTTTCTAGAAACCCAGATCAGCGACACCGTGGCGTCTTGCGTGTTTGCCAACCCCGCGAGCTGTCTTTGAATTCGCGGCGCCTCCATAAAGTTGTAACTGCCCTTCTCGCTCGAATCAACGACACCATTGACGGCTGTTATTTGACTCTAGCGCGGTCGATAACGCCATCAAACTGCTGGTCGCTGTGAGAGCAGCTTGTATTTTGTCTTTCCAACTGGCTCGCCAGAACTGGAACATCCAAGGAAATTTTGTAACGGCGTAGCGGGCGAAGTGAATAATAGGGCAAGGGATCAAGGCCATTTGGGCTTGCGCATAATACCAGCGGCAAGTGTATATCCCAAAACACACACACGTCCGCAAAAGCGAAATCCGCTGCGGTTACCGTGCTGATGTTGTCCATTCGGCGACCGCCTTTCCGATCTAGGTACACGTAGCCTGTCTGCCTCTTCCGCCCTGTAATTTTAAAGGCGGTACTGATCTGCCAGATAAGCCAGCACAATCACAATAACATCCGGTTTTATTTTGTCGTCATAGTGACTCCTTGCTCGTTTGTAGCACCCATTACGCATGCCTTTTTGAAGATCGTTTGGTATTGAGGACGTGTTGCTTCACGGTGATAAAGCCTGACCCGTAATAGAGCCGCACAATTACTTCCTTTGAGGCGGTTTGGGCTGGTGGACATTCGTAACTCAACGTATATACCACTACCTTAATGGTGCTTTCTTGATTAATTTCCTTCACCAGGGGCAAAGTCGTATTATCGGCCGCAAGCATGTACAGCGCGCGCGAACCCACGCTCCACACGTGATCTACATTAGCATCGTCCGGCAATAGAACGAATTACGCGGTGTCCTTTCTCATTAAGCGCAGGGCCTATCATGCACAATATGATCGATAATGCCGTCAGTTTCCCCCTTTAAATACTTGAGCGTAAATGGGCTTCCTCGAATTGCAATCCTGCTTCTCGTTAAACCACGAATATTGCTTGGTACCACGGGAGTGGACTACAATCGACCAATAAGAACAGTTAACCGCCGTAAAGCAATATCACCTGTTACCTTACCAAATGCCTCCACTCTAACGTTTGAGGCTTTTTGAATCGGTAATCCTGTCGAGTTCCTTAACGGTTTGTCGGATTTTTATTCGCATACAGGCTGTGACTTCAACAATGCCGACCGGTAGTACTTCTTAATTTTAATGGGTGGCCAATGCCTAATTTTACCAATGTAGCCAGTGTGGCGGCGACACCCAATTGTGCCGTGCCCCACATACGCTAATGACCCGGCCGCCGAATCATAAAATAGATAACACCTGCGACGCATTCAGGTTTTGGTTGGCTCGGTAAATAACAGCACCAACCATGGGCTTGCTGCCCATATGGGTTCAATGCACCACAGAACGATAAAAATCTTTTATATTCATTGCTAGAGACGTGCTGCCCCGTTCGATAAAAGACTCCTGATCCAAGTATCAGGGCCTCCTTCTAGAATGACTCGGTCTCGGTTCGCCTTCGGGTATGGCTTTTATCATACCGATTAAGCCTTCAGATGGACTCCACCGTTGTAACCACTAGCAATACCATTTTTGAAAAGCTGTATTGTTTTTCGCAGGTATGCTGCGTTTGCTCTTTCGTTTAGTTCATCGTTATTAAAGTGTAAGCGATACTCTTCTTGCACGCAATTCAATACCCATAGGTATTAAAGAACAATACAAGCTCCTGGCCTTCGTTCAAACTGGCCAAGAAACGGACCTCATGGCTTCTCTAACTCTTGAGCTTCGCATACCGCAGCTTCTGCATTCCAGTCGCGGTCCATTTTTTGAAGATGAGTAACAACATACTTCTTTTGTTAATGGGTCCGATACCGGTGATGGGATCCTGTGGCGCCACAGTGTTTACGATCCATGAAGACTCGAGTATCTACGTCAACAATCAACACACATTCTTCATCGTTAGAGCGTAATGTTTTCACGCGGCAATAGGCGCATGCTCTTTTACTGCCGAAAGCTCTTTGAAGCCAATGCAGTGTTTTTTGGTCCTTTTTTACGAAGCCGCAAAGAAGACATCAGCTATCGTGTTCAAAACGTTTACAGGGCTGTTGTAAGAATGATGGCTGAATTAACGGGCCGCCGCCAAGAATGGCTTGAAATGATTAAATTTTGCGCAGAAATCACCGGCCACGAGATCAAAACACTAATAGACCATTGAGGCCAGCGCCGTACCTTCTCGGCATGAGCCGCGAAGAGCGACAGCCCATTTCGTGGATCCAAACCATAGCCAACCCATGACCGGTAATCGTTCCCGTAACAAGCGATCTACGCCTTCATACGCGTCTCATGCCTCAACAACGGCCAATCACCGCATGGATCACAATGACTCACAACAGCAGACATCCCTGCTCCTATCATCTGTTGCCTTTGTTCACTAAGGGTCGTAATCCGGTACGTCTTCCTTGGATGGTGTCCATTCAAGCCGTATTGCGCGTAAAAAAATATCTTGTCATCGTCTGTTCTTTTATTTTCATAATTAGATTTGTTTAGTGTTTGCTGTGCTAAACTATAAATGATAAGTTGTCTTAAACTGTTGCCATAGGCTACGACATTCATAAGAAATTACGCGGGTTCTGTACTGATCGTCTTCAAAATTTGTTTGTGCCAATTTTCCTTTCCATAGTCTTCCCTGCTATGGAAATTAGCTGCACTCTATCGAGACTTCTCGGCACAATCCCATTCATTGTAAACACAAATCATCGTCATCCCTTCTTACTGCAAGAGACGCATGTGTCGAGAATGTTGCGCCTACTTTTTTTCAGGTCCGTGCCGCCGTCGCTTCATCAAATACATGTATTCTGGCTCCAGTAGCGAGCGCGCGCGCTATGGCCAAGCGTTGTTGTTGGACTCACCAGACAATGAAAACGTGGGGTAATTGTGTTTAAATCTGTTCGCCCAGTCCAACGTGGTTTTAAATGTTAGCGCAAGTCTCTAGAGCTTCCTCCTTAGACTTTCCTTTTTACAATACGAGAGTCCAACCTCCACATTCTCTAAGGTGGTTAATGAGAAAACTGTTCCATTGTGGAATATCCAATCCCCAGTTTTTGGCGCAATTTTTAATGTCAGTATTCTTTAGCGTGTACATCGCTGCCATTGATATGCATCCGTACTTTGGCTGAATGCCTCAAACCCCTGAATGCAGTACAGCACAGTGGATTTCCCCGAGCCTGAAAGCCAATTAGATGATAAGACTTCTCTCTACTGACAATCGAGTTGAATGCCTTAAGAACATGAAGTCGGCCGAAGTGTTTTATGCAGATCACGAATTTTGAATCATTTCGCCACTTTTTCGAATTTAGATACATTAAAGTGAAATTGGAATAAGAAACGCGCAAAGTACAAACGCAGCCCAGCGATAGAACATGTATGCCCCAAGGGTTCTTGTGTTTCTGTAAATAAAAATTTGAACTGCCTTAAGTAAACTCCACTATAGCCCACACAGAGACCAACCGCGCTGTCCTTTCGATCACTCCCAAGTACAACACCGAATCCAAGCAGAAACACAGTACTACCTGCCATGGGCAGAACAACATGATAACAAATCTTGCCAGTGTAAAAGTGAGACAGAGAGCGAGAGCTCGACGCATGACGTCTCAAACGACTCTATTTCCGCCTCTTGCTATACTTAGTAACTAATGAACGGCGTATAGAGAAGTCAGAATGACAACACCATAAAAGAAACGGTTAAGTCCAACACCAACCATAGGGGCGAAATTTATAAAAAAGTACCAACTGACTAGCAGAGGGATCAGAGCGAAAAACCATCTAGAAAAGGGCAAGGATGATACCGCCACCGATTTGCTTCATGGGAGTATCCCAAGCCGAAAACGGACAGCACCATCAACTGCCTAGTAACGTACAGTATGGAAATCTCAGAGCGTTTAAGTGCCGCCTCTCCTAGAAACCCAAAGGTCATTTTGATTAAAACCAGTAAAGAACTTATAGTTCTTGCATAATATAACAGCCTCGTAATATCGAAATAGACGCATCGCTACAAGGGCGAGAGGCCCTATACTTATTTTGACCAGACATTAGTAAATAACTAAGCTGCGACTGCATAAATACTCGAATACGCGGAAGGGTTCTTACTGGCAAAGAGCTGATTTCCGCCACTGATTCCTTGTAAAGCCAACTAGCATGCTAGAAGAATGACATTAGTACCAGCCCAGAACCATTTGATTGGTGATTGAGGTAAATAGACAATCTCGAATAACTGAGAATGACAATATACGAGTGTAAGCTTCGCTCAACTGTTTCATCGCCTAAGCAGCGAGCGCGATGAATCTTGCATCACGAAATGGTTGGAGCCCCCTCGAAAATTGTCAGCAAGGTAGCCTGCGCAGTTAAAACTGAGAGCCCGTTAAATAAAGTATAAAAAGGGCCGATAATTTGATCGCCTAAAAGCAACCTAACCAAAGCCTAAAAAAGAACAGCTGAACAGTGCGGTGGTTTAGGTGCGATTTCGATCGCAGTTAACGCAAAACCACTTTATGTGGCCTTCATATTCAAGCGCATAACTGCCGAAGCAAAGACCACTAACAACCCCCAAAAACATCGCCAGGAGCTCATTTCAAGGTGCGAAACCCGCTTGGATTAAGGGTGGAAGGCTTTTAAAACAGGCCGCCAATGGAAATTATAATCAACATTCTGATCCCGAGCTTCCCTCTAGATCTACAGAGAGGAAAGCGATTAGTCATCTCTCTATTATTATACATTGTACGCCAGGTATAGCGCAGATCAGGTGCATCACTTCCAACCATATTTTGCCCCATAAGCTCTGGTAGCGACCTGAACGAACTTGAATGGGTTTATCAAACAATTTAGAGGTAGATTTAACCAGAGTGACACCTGGCGTTTGGCCAACATGGATAGTGTATATGCCGCCACCAAGCATACGAGGGCTGCTTTCCTAAAATTAGCGTACTGCTGAGTTGATGGGTTTAATGCGTGTTCGTCCGTAAGACCGATTTCCGGCTTGCCTTGAGCGCAGCCAGAAAAACCTGTCGTTTTCAGTTGGTAGCTCTGATATAGAGTTTTTCTTCGCCCCATTTCGTCGTGCGAATTTTACACACTTCTGCTCGGCAGAGTGCCTAGCGCGGCGGCACACGTTTGCCCGCGAAATCGTCAATTGATGTAAATGTTACTTTTTGATTCACACTCCTTAGAGTAATAAATGGCATAAGCGAATCCTAAAGCCGACGCGTTCGTGCCACAAGCGCCAGCTGGTCAGAGATGCACCAAACACAACATCAGCGCGTGACCTGTCGCGATAACCGGTAAGCTTCAGACCACGGAGAGCATTAATTTTCACATCCACTTTCAGTCGACTTAGAATAATCGTGACAGTACCACGTCGAACTCTGCAGGTTTCGTTGTTCGAATCACGATAGCCAATCGCGGGAAAATCAATACCACGCCGCAGCGTACGTTTTCCTCTGTCTGCCACAGTCACTAGCGTATCTTCTGGTGACCGCGATGAATTCAGGTGCGATAGACAAAACACCGTTATTATTTTCTTTCAATTTTTGAAATATTCCTTTCTTTAGAGAGTTATTTTTTGTTTTTAGGAATATGGATAACAAAATACATTTGAATAAGGACGTCCGAAGAAAGACTTTAAAAATTTAAAGACAAAGATAATCGAACAAAAAAGAGGGCTATCTAAAAGAAGTTGGTAACATAATAAGTGAATGATGTTTGATGAGAAATATTGAATGAACAAGGAGATGTTAAAAAATTAAAAAAGCCACAACGTTACCCTGCTGTGGCTTTAAAGTAAGCCATTATTCTACGCAAGGTACTGTCTTATCGAAGTTTCTAAAAGACTTAAACAAGCGCTTTGAAGCAGCGCTTAAAGATGCTCATGGCCTTCATCGATGAGTCCAGTCTCGAGTTAATCGCGGTAGAACGAAATCGGTGCGCGAAATACCCACAAGACAATAAACATCAGGGGTCGCCGTTCAGAGCGTTGGTCGCTTGCGGATTAATTTTTTGCAGCTCTGGTAAGGTTTTTTGCCACATCACGCGGTCGTGTACAAATTCTCACGCGATCACCGCGCCAGCGTACGTATCATCACCAATAAATGTGTGGATAGTCGCGCTTTGTAGTGCGGTTAGAATGATCGACAAAACGAGCGCCTATTGTGTTCGCGCGGTCCACATAAGTCTCTCTTCTACACGTCAAATACCGCAAGGCCTCCGCACAACCGACAGAGAACCGCCATACGTCCACCTAGGCCTCCCTGGGATTTGGGCGTCCATAATGTCGGTCTTTACCACAACGGCTGCTTAGTGGTAAATCCCTCCAGCGATGCCTTTTGCCTGTGGTCAATAAGGTCTGCTTCAATGCCAGCTTGTTCGTGCAGAACATAGGCCCTGTACGCGCAAACCCCGAGTTGAATTCATCAAAGATAAGTAACATTCCGTGCGTCATCACAACAGGCACTTGCTGACGCTTCATTAACGCTTTATTTGTGACATTGAACCTCCTCGTGTTGCGGGGCTAATCATCATTTAACCCGTTCAAAGGTGAAGTTTTTACCAAAAAAGCTCAAGCAAGCTTTTTGGAAGAACTTCGTGCCCTTGTGTGATGAGCACGGAGTACTATCCTTGATGAAGTCAAGGTCGGGTTTCGCGTACATGGCACTATGTTCTTGCCAGAACAAGCTGGCATTGAAGCAGACCTTATGACACAGCAAAAGGCCAATCGCTGAGGATAACCACTAGCCCGTTGTTGGAAAAGCAGACATTATGGACGCTCCCAACCAGGTCGGCCCCTAGGTGGACGTATGGCGGTTCCTCATTCGGTTGTGCGGCAGGCCTCGCGGTATATTGAACGTGAAGAAATATGAGAATACTATGTTGATCCGCGCGACACAAATAGGCGCTCGTTTTGTCATCATCTAACGCACTAAAGCGGACTACCCACACATTATTGGTGATGTACTAACGCTGTCGCGATGATCGCGTGGAATTTGTACACGACGGTGATGTGAATAACCTACCTCAAGCTTGCAAAAAATTTATCGGCACGCTCTGAAACGGCCTATGGTTATTGTCTGTGGATTCGCGGCAACGTTTCCGTTTCTACCCGTCGTTAACATCGAGATGGACATCATTCGATGAGGCATAGCATCCTTTAAGCGCCTGCTTCAAAGCGCTTGTTTTAAGTCTTTAGGAACTCGATAAGACAGTACCTTGTCTAGAATGACATGCCTTTACTTAAAGCCACAGCGTAACGTTGTGGTTTTTTATTTTTTCACACTCCTTTCATCAATATTCTCATCAAAATCATCACTTATAAGTTACCAACATCATTTAGATAGCCCCCTCTTTTGTTCGATTTTCTTTGTTAATTTTTAAGTCTTTCTTGACGTCCTAACTTCAAAATGTAATTTTGTATCCAATATCCCGTAAAACAAAAATAAACCTCTAAAGAAAAGGAATGATTCAAATGAGAAAATAATAACGTGTTTTGTCTATCGCAGCTGATTTCCCATCGCGGTCCAGCAGATACGCTAATATGTGCGACAGAGGAACGCTTACGCTTCGGCGTGGTACTTTGATTTCCCGCCGATTTGCTATCGTGATGCGAACAACGAACTGCCAGGGTTCGACGTGGATTACTGTCACGATCTTGCTAAGTCGCTGGAAAGTGATTGAAAAAAATCCTCTCACGTGTCTGGAACGCTTACCGGTTATGCGCGACAGTCGCGCTGATGTTGTGGTTTGGGGTGTCACCTCCTGACAGCTGGCGCGCACGAACGGTCGGCCTTTAGTATCCTTATGCCCATTTATACTCTCAGATGGTAATTCAAAAAGTAACATTAACATCAATTGAACGCTATTTCGCCGCAAACGTGTTGCCGCCGCGCTAGGCACTCTGCCCAAGCAGGAGTGGTTTAAAAAATCGCAGCGACAATGGGCGACCGAAAAACTAATATCAGAGCTCCAATCTGAAAACAGTTTTCTGCTGTCGCTCAAGGCAGGCGACATCGTCTTACGACCGAACACCGCCATTAAACCCATCACTCACAGTACGCTAATTTAGAAGCAGGCTCGTATGCCTTGGGTGCGATTTACACTTCCATGTTTGGTCAAACGCCAGGATGTCACTTTGGGTTAAATTCTTAACTGTTTGTAACCCATCAAGTTGTTCAGTCGCTAAACCAAGAGCTTGCAAATATTGGAAGTGAATGCACCGATCTGCGTATACCTGGCGTCATGTATTAATAAATAGAGCGATGACTCATCGCTTCCCCTTGTGATTAGCGGGGATAGCCTCAGAGATACAAATGTTTGATTATAATCATTGCGGCCCTGTTTTTAAAATAAGCCCTTCCCGACTAATCCAAGCCGGGTTTGTCACCTTGAAATAGCCTCCCTTGGCGATGTTTTTGGTTTGTTATTGGTCCTTTGCTTGGCGTTAAGCGCATGAATATGAAAGGTCCACTAAAGTGGTTTTGCCGAACCGATCGAAATCGCAAACGTAACACACCCCACTGTTCCAGCTTTCTTTTTTGCTTTGGTTTAAGGTGCTTTGGCCTCAAACTTATTCGCCCTTTTACTATTATGTTAAGGCCTCAGTTTACTCGCGCAGGCTACCTTTGCTGAAAATTTTCGAAGGTGCTTCCAAAGCCATTCCCGTGATGCAAATCAACTCGCTCGCTGCTTAGGCATGAACAGTTGGCACGCTTACACTCGTATTCGTCATCCTCAGTTCACGGATGTCCTTTAACCCATCACCAATCAAATGGTTGGGCGGTACTAATGTCTTCTTCTAGGCTGCTAGGTTGCCTTAAAGAAACTCAGTGGGGAAACTCAGTTCTTTGCCAGTAAACTTCCGCGTATCGAGTATTTCAAGTTCGCAGCTGTATTTACTATGTCATTGTCCAAAATAGTACTAGGGCTCCTCGCTTGTTAGCGATGCGCCTATTTCGATATTAACGAGGCTTTTATATATCAAGAAACCTATAAGCTCTTTACCTGGTTTTAATCCAAATGACCTTTGTTTTTCTAGAGAGGCGCCTTAAACCTCTGGATTTCCATACGTCGATTACCATTAGGCAGTGTGATGCTGTGTTTTCGGTTGGGTCACTCCATGAAAGCAAATCGGTGGGCGGTAAATCAATCCTTGCCCCTATTTAGAATGTTTTCGCTCTGTCCCTCTGCTTATCAAGTTGGTACTTTTTATAATTTCGCCCCTATGGTTGTTTGACTTACCTTCTTTCTGGTGTTTCATTCTGACTTCTATACCGCGTCATTAGTTACTAACGTAGCAAAGAGCGAATAGAGTCCTTGGAAAGACGTCCATGCGTCGGCCTCTCGCTCTCTTGGTCTTCACTTACTGCAAGATTTTGTTCATTGTTGTTCTGCCCATTGGCGTCTACTGTGGTTTCCCTGCTTCGATCGGTTGTGTAACTGGGTGATGAAAGAAGCGCGTTGGTCCTCTGTGTTGGGCTATGTGGAAATTACTTAAGCCAAGTCCCAAATTCTATTACTAGAAACACCAGAACCTCTTGCTCATAACTGTCTATCCTGGCGCGTTTTACTTTGCGCTTTTCTATCCAATTTCAACTTTATGCTTCTAAATTCGAAAAAGGTGGCGAAATGATTCCAAATACGTTGATCTGCATAAACACTTCGGCGACCTCATGTTCCTTAAAGGCATTAACCTCGATGTCCAGTAGGGAGAATATTATCCATTACTTGGCTCTTCAGGCTCGGAATCCACCTTTGGCTGTACTGCCAATTAATGTCTTGAGGCCATCAGCAAGCGTACGGTTCATATCAATGGGCAACGATGTAACACGCTAAGATACTGACATTAAACAAATTGCGCCAAAAACTGGGATGGTATTCCCAACAATGGCACAGTTTTCTCACTTACCACCCTTAGAGAATGTGCATGGCTCTCGATTGTAAAGGACAAAGTCTAGGAGAAGCTCTAAGCTTGCGCTAAACAGTTTAACAAACCACGTTTTGCTGGGCGACCAAAGTGAAAAAAATTACCCCGTTTCATTGTCTTGTGGTCAAACAACAACGCTTGGCATAGCGCGGCGCTCGCTATGAGCCAGAATACATTATTTGAATGAAAGCGACCGTTCGCAACTGGACCTGAAAAGTAGGCGAATCCGACCATAGCCCGTCTTCTTGCAGAAGAAGGGAATACGATGATTTGTGTTACCCATGAAATGGCGATTTGCACGAGAAGTCTCCGAAGAGTGGCTTATTCATGAAGGAATCATGAGAGAAATTGCCCACCACAAACAAATTTTTAAGACGCCCAGTCAGAACACAACGCGTAAATTTCTTATAAGTCCCCCTAGCCATGGGAGTTTAAGACAACCTTAAATTATTAGTTAAGCAAGCACACAAAACACATTAATAATGAAAATAAAAATAACAGAGAAACAAAAGATATTTTTAACGGCGTAATACCGGCCTTTAATGACACATGCAAGCAGACCGAACACCGATTACGACGCCTTAGTGAAAAAGCAAACAAGATAGAAGCGGGATGTCTGCTGTTGTGTATTGTGGATCCATGGGTGATTTGGCCGTTTGACGATAAAAGGCGTATGGAAGGCGTAGATCGCCGTGGTAATAGCCGGGCGTTCCTCGTCATTGTTGGTACTGTGCCTATCAACACGAAATCGGCTTGTCGCTCTCGCGGCTCATGCGAGAAGTCGCGGTGCCGCTGGCCTCTTATTGGTTATTCCACGTGTTTGTTCGTGCTCGGTGAATTCTGCGCAAATAATCAATTTCACAAAACCATTCTTGCGGCGGCACCGTCTATTCCACAATCATCTACACACCCTCGTAAACGGTTTTTGAAACACGAGCTGATGTCTCTTTGCGCTTCGTAAAGAACACAAAAACCTGAATGGCTCAAAAGAGTTTGGCCTAAAGAAGCCATGCGCTATGCCTGAAAAACATTACGTCTAACGAATGAAGAAGTGTTGTTGGAATGGTGGCGTGATACTCGATGTTTCATGATTCGTAAAACTGTGGCGCCCAGTGATCCATCACGTATCGGAACGCATTACCAAATAGAAGTATTGTTGCTTCCTCATCTTTCAAAATGCCCGACTGGAAATGCAGAATACAGCTCGTATGCGAGCTCAAGATTAGAAGAAGCTCTGGTCCGTTCTTTGCCAGTTTTGACGAAGGTCCAGAGCTTTGTTAATTGTCTTTCAATACCTATTGGTATTGGAATGGGAAAAATAGTACGCTACACTTAATGAAACAATGAACTAAACGAAGGCAACGCAGATACTGGAAAAACATACAGCTTTTCAAACATGTTTGCTTCATGTAAAACAAGTGGATCATTACTAAGCTTATCGTAGATAGCCAACCGAAGGCGAACCCTACCGAGTCATTCTAGAAGGAGGCCCTGATCCTTTGGATCAGGGTCTTTTATCCGGAACGCAGCACTCTAGCAACTGAATATATAAGATTTTTAATCGTTCTGTGTGGCTTAACCCTATGGCAAGAAACCATGGTTGGTGCTTTATTAAACCGAGCCAACAAAACCCTGAATGCGTCCGCCGTGTTATCTATTTTGAATGCGCGGCGGTCATTGTATGTGTGGGCACGGCACAATGTGAGCCCGCCACACTGCTTCACATTGGTAAAATTGGCATTGGCACCCATAAAATAGAAACACCGTCGGCATTTTAAGTCGACACTGAGCGATACAAATACGATAACCGTAAAGACACACTCGACAGTTACCGATTCAAAAAAGCATCACGTTAGAAGGGAATGCATTGGTAAAAGTACCCCCCCCACCCACACAGTGATATTGCTACGCGGTAACTGGTTCTTTATGTCGATGAATAGTCCCACTCCCGTGCTTACAACAATATTCGTGTTTACGAGCAGGGATTGCCAATTCGAGAAGCCCATTTACGCTCAAGTATAAAGGGAAATGACGGCTTATCGATCATATGTGCTGTATGGCCCTGCGCTTACTGAGAAAGGACACCACGCGTAATTTCGTTTCTATGCCCAGACGATGCCTATATAGATCACTGAACGGTTGTTCCGCCCGCTGTCATGCCTGGCGGCCGATAATCGACTTGCCCCTGTGAGGAAATTTTATCAATGAAAAGCACCAATTGTAGTGGTTTTTATAACGTTGAAGTACGACCTGTCCACCATCTCCCCCCGCCCCAACCGTCAAAAGGAAGTATTGTGCGTCTATTCCCGTCAGGCTTACACTCGTGAAGCAACACTCATCAATAAACCCAAACGATCCTCTCAAAAAAGGCGCATCGTATTAGGGATGCTAAAACGAGTAAGGAGCTCACTATGAAGCGACAAAATAAAACCGGATGTTATTGTGATTGGCTGGCATATTGGCATCAGTACCGCCCTTAAATACAGGCCGGAAGCGACAGGTACTTGTACTAGATTCGGAAAAGGCGCGCCGCTTGAAACATCAGCAGGTAACGCAGGGCATTCGCTTGCGGACGTTATACTCACTTGCACGCCTGGTATTATGCGCAAACCCCAAAATGGCTCCTGATCCCCTTGGCCCTTATCCACTTCGCCAGCTTTACGCCGTTAAAAATTCTTCCTTGGATGTTTCCAGGTTCTGGCCGACCCAGTTGGAAAGACAAATACCAAGCTGCTCTCACAGCACAAACCAGTTTGATGGCGTTTACGAAAGCCCGTTAGAACGCCAAATAACAGCTTCCAATGGTTGAGGCTCGTTGAATCGCGCGAAGGGCAGTTACAACTTATGAAAGGCGCCGCCGAATCAAAGCAAGCCTCGCGGTGGCAAACACGCAAAGAACCGCGTCCTATCGAGTTTCTAGAAAGCCCCGAAGCCATCGCTAAAATCAGCCCGGTACTTCACACTCGTTTTACCATGCGGGCTTTTTACCCCAGAATGGAAAAAACGTCGTCCACCCCGCCCAATCGACACAATACTTTAGCAGACGCGTTCAAAAAATTAGGTGGCAAAATACCCATTGCGTCCAACACGCCATTGATAAAAGACAACAGCGTGCCTCTTAAAAAGCAATGACGTAAGATTATGGAACAAGCTATGGTGGTGATCGCAGCAGGCGCATGCTCAAAAACATTAAGCGCAATCCCCATAGTGAACAACTTACCGCTCGACAACCGAACGATGGTAACAACACACGTGCCAGCAGGCCGCGTTTGATGCTATAAAACCCACATACGTTCAGTACTCACGCCTTTGTTGTGACGAAAGCAGGCAAGGCATACGAGTCGTGGCGCCGTAGAACTCGCGCCTGTCTCTAACCTGATTATAAACGCGCCCGATGTTCTGCTCATAAAGCCGCTCATTTCTTACCGAAATAAAAGCACGGAGGAAGCAGTGATGGGATTTCGTCCATTCCATCCAGACAGCTGCGGATTGATTACGCTACTCAGTCCTAAACCTGTCATTTACGCCTTTGGGCACGCCATTGTAGGCCCTCACTCCAATCCGCCGGTACGGCCGAGTTTAGGTCAGCGATCTTCTGCTGAAAGCAAATCAAGTATTATCAATGCGCCTTATCCTGCAACACGTTTCCAATAATCCATCAGACATAGAGGATATCCAGCCTATGCGCAAGTCGTAAAACGATCCCATGTATTTCCGCTCATGCCAAGGAGAAGTCGTGATGGTCGAATTGTTGGTGGCGTGAACGTCCGCCGCCAGGAAACTACCTTGTGGGAACAACGTTCATTCATCGAAAAAGATAAAAACCTTACGTAATTTCATGTTGAACTGAGCCTCGCGGCGCGTATTCGCCATGTGGAATTATTGGTGCCACCTAAGCACCCTGAACGCGACCGCCGCGTTCATTATCATGGAAGCCAGAAACACGCCTCCTAGTCGGTTCCAACTCTATTTGTGTGTCCCACGTTCTTTTAGACAGTGGATCTGCCGATGCAAGAACCCTAACACCGACATCGTTTTAGTAAGCCCCCGGCGCTCGGTATATGTCGCGCGGAATGTCGTGACGGCCAAAGCTCAGCCGCATTTTTGTGCAAAAATCGTTCCAAGCTTGTCGATAAATCAATGTACCTTAGAAGTCGAAGGAGCTAGGTACATTATGTTGATACGGCTTAATGGCGGTGACAGTTTTCGTCATCGTAGACGCACAACTCGTTAGTTTTGAATATTGTTGAAAGTGAAGCCAAAGCCCCATTGCTCAGCTGGGCGTGAAAATCACCAATCCTTGCGAACGAGCAGTAGGCTTTACCCACCCAACGAATCCGAATGGAAACACATCTTCTTTGTGCCTTTTTTGTGGTCCAATCGAAACAACAGACAAGGGTTTAGTAGTAAATCAGCGGTCGCGATCCAACCCGGCAAAAGTCCGACCGTTCCCCAACCGTTGACGGCGTTTCCGCTAGCAAAGGCGCTAATGCAACGCCCAAAGGCTTGATGACAGTTCGGCGCAAGAACCATGGCAAACGTCCATCATCGGTCGCAATTTAATGCAAATTCTGAAACCATCAGGTTAATGGTCCACCTGCCGTGATTCACAAATCAGTGGGCGAGGGTGGATTACAGCACACTCAGCATATGTTAGACCCAGACGATCCGTGGCCTGAAGGTTATATAGCTAATAATACTTGGACCTAGCCTCCTAGTAAAGTAAAATAAAAACATAATGGAGAAAGTATGAGCGATAACGTCACCCTACGTTTGCTGAAATTGCGGGCTAAGCGAACGATACTCATGGACATGGTTTTAAACGAAGACCACGCCCCGTCCATCACAGATTCATTTACGGCCTGTCAGCAGAAGATTGCCATCTCACGCCTCATCGCCTACTTATGTGCGTTGAAAGTATCAAGTTCTGGACGCTCGATGGCACCGCAGTACCCACCATCACAGACGAGCAGCCCCTTCGGTGGTTCGAGCCAACGCCAACCAAGGGTAATGTCTTGCTTGCCTACAGGCCCGCGCTTCCACAATTAATAGAAAAGGCAAGAAAAACGGCATTGCCGCGCCGGCCAATTAAAACTGCTATCACTTTTCTGCGCTTTGCTGAATCGAAAAATTTGTCTGACGCGGAACTGCGCCATTCGCCAATGGTTCCCATCATGCATGCCCCCTGCAGGCGGTACTCGCGTACGTTAGGCACCAACCTTTAGCGTTCGCTGCCGCGCAGAGCAACATCCCTTTACCTGATTTTGCCATTAAAGCAAGTTTGCCAAGGTGAAAGTTGAACTGTATCGCAGAGCGGAAAGGCGTACTCAGAACGCGTTTGCATCATAAAGATGGAAAACCCACACAGACGCAAACCGCGATGAATGCGCCCATTGCTGACGTTTGGTGGTTATAAAGGCCTGCTTTGTCGATCATGATGAAATTACTGCAGGCCGCTTATCGACGACCTTACCCAGTAAAGAAAGTATGGACTTTGCCGAAGCAGAACCCGAAGCGCCTATCATTGTGAAATACGATCGCGATCGATCGAATTTATTGACGGTGCAAGCCGTGCCAATGAATGAC
>Ga0163217_1006756_pt1 | contig 18512 bp, 11 predicted proteins | sample SynspAceP_FD_185933 | JGI IMG/M metagenome (GOLD analysis project Ga0163217, IMG submission 185933) | Saline lake microbial communities from Ace Lake in Antarctica - Synechococcus sp. Ace-P (PacBio error correction) | ecosystem: Environmental > Aquatic > Non-marine Saline and Alkaline > Saline ...
AAGAGGGAATGGCTCAAGGGGGAGAGGGATTTAAAAATGAAAAAAAAATATATTCAAATCCGATCTTGGTGGTGGGGGGTGCGGACTAAAAAATTAAGTAACCTCGCTTTTTTCCCTGGATTTTGCCTTTTCTTTCGGGTCTTATTTACTGTCCCTTCCGGCCAATTTTTTTGGCCCTTCAACCTGGCTCAAACCAGTTTAATGGTAAAATGCTGCGAGTTTTGTTGAAAATCTAATATTAAATGTCATATGGCCGTCGCCAAACTTCCCGTCAACAAATCGTCTCATTACTCATGTTTTCAAAATATAGTCCTGCCCTCTGGTTTAAGCATTATCACTGCTTTTTCTCTAATCTCAAAGCTAGCCCCCAACATACGGCCCTTTCTTGATCATTTTTTTTTCGTCCACACCACCTTCTCGTAACAATCCATGGTGGGTTTTATTCCTGGTAAAGGTTATTGGTTTAGAAGACCCTTTTGTCTAAATATAAAACAGCTATTGGGATGCTCTTTGTAAAGTAAAGAATGGCCGGTAGCTGTGTTGTTTCCCTGTAATAGGGCCTTCTACGGAAGGCCCTTATTAATAGAGGATTTGACCTTCACCCCAAGTCCATAGGATTACTTGCTTGCCGCATTATTTGTTTTTTTCCCAATGTGGATTCGCACGTTTTGGGGTACTGTTAAAGTCCCCCTTTGGAATCTTTTTACTGGCAAGCTAACCTCTGGTAATGATGATCCAGTGTAAACCAGTTCTGGTTTTGGAATTGGGAAGGGAACCGGCATTCGTTGAAACCAATATGTTCCATTATACCGTCCCAATATCCTAAGACTTTCAGGTGCTATTCTTCACCCAAAGCATTCTATTTTGGGGCTCGTACTCCTACAATAATGCGCAATATCCCTTTTTTTGCCAATGTTCCATCGCGGGTAATGAAATTAATTTTCAGCTGCTATTCCACATGGTTTAAATAGCAATTTCCTTCATAAATGCACATAAACTTTCTGTATGGCATCTGGCTCCATTGGATAAAATATCATTCCAAATTAAAAGCGTATCACAGTTTTTTAAAACTGAGATTCTTTCTTCCCTGTGTAAACGTACAATTCCTGGTCATACATCCTTTTTGGAGTGGAACCTGTAGCAAGTCCAAAGACGTCACATCTTCGTTTGCTTTGTTTTTTCTAATTAATGCGCAATTCAGCGCAGCTGTTTTTGGGACGCACACCTCTGATAGATTCAAAGGAATGACCGTTGTTTTGGGGTTTTTCAAACCTTTTCAAAACTGGTTACCTTGTGCGATTTTTACTTTTAATCATGGAGTAAGCTAAAAGATTTTTTGTTTCATTTTGGTGAACAATAATAAGTTAGTAACAAACGTATCTAATGCGTCAAAAAGTTATAAGCCATTTTAACCAAGTTTACTATGTTAAATACTTTAAAGATACTTTTTTTACCTTTATGTAAATATTATTAATTTGCTATAATTTTAAAATTAATATAGTTTGGTGAATTACTTTATTTTGAGGACCAGTTTGAATTGAAATAACTTTATCAAATGCCGCTTTTTGAAGCGATAATTTTTATTAAAAGAAATCAAAATTAAATGATTTGGGACCTTTAAGAAAAATACTTGAAGATGGTACGGGCCCAAAGATCCTGTTAGCTGTTGTTGGATATTAAGCAATCAGGGGTAACTGGAAGGGTTTACCGCACTCCATCATATTCCCAATGTGAAATTTTGGCCTATACGGAAATTAAAATGCGAAAACAGAGATTGAAGCGGTGGATAACTTGGTCTGTGGTAGAAAGTGTTCCCAATCCATCGAAAGTTAATGCAAGACTCAACAAACTAGGTTTATCAGGATATGTGGAGAATTATAAGATATACATTGCCAATTTACTTCTGTGGGATCGACACCATTTGTTAGCAATTTTTATGCAGTTTTTGGATTGGACGCGTACCTAACCTGGATAATGAACTGAAGAATGGTTCACTGCCCTTGCGTTTCCGAAAAGATGCATTTTGCTGCTTTTTGAAATATTTTTTTAAAACGTCCCTGGTGGCCTGAAGAGTCGTAACTCCAGGAGGGAGTCAGAACGTCCGCAAAGGAATATTTGAAAAAACTTACTGATGAAGGATCAGAAGAAATTGGTCCAAAATAAATTATTGCCCGGGGCTTCCCAGGGGCAAAGAAGGTTATAGTTTTAAAGGAATTTAATAAAGATTTTGGCCACCTATGATGATATCGAGCCAAGGAAACTTAAGGAAAAATTTGTTTTCTTTTTTTGAAAAAGTATAATCCCAGAAGGCCGAAAGGGAGGAGGTGCGTATGTTGTATTCATCCAAGACGATCTCCATATCCGATCTTGGGATTACCGCGGGTGTAAGTAACAAACAGGATAGTTTGGCATTTGGTACAGGTTGCTGTGGGATAGCCCCAATAACGGACTAACCTTTTGGTACCGGGTCTTTTGTGCCAGAGCGTGACAAATGATTTGTGGGAATGGTAAAAAGTGGGGACATCGAATCCACTTCATGCATTTTGAAGTACGGCGCGGGATGAATAAAGGTAAATTTCATGAGGCCGATCATTTGGCTGGAGACGTGTGATATGTTGGTGTTGGTGAAGGCTTTGGTGGAAGGCAACTAAATAGGAAAGGTGCTTCTGGAAGGAAGATTGCGAATGCCGATGCGTCCCAGATCACGGACATAAAAGTTGGATGACTTAGGAAATAAACCAATCCGGGGTATTCCCCTGCATTGGCAGGCTGTAGAGTCTAGCGGAATTAAGAGGCTGGAACTGGGGATCAAGAAAATCCTTGTAGGTTTAAAATTAATAGTATTTAAAGTGAAATACTGAGTACGGGTTATTACATAAAAACCCTCCGTTTTTGGAACAAAAACGGAGGGGTTTTTTATATTACCCCCAAAGTTTAAAGACTATTTAGGTGACCAATTAATTCCGTATTTTTTTTGTCAGCGCCAGAGTGTCCCTTAAGTTGTTCCAGTCGCGCTGTAAATCCTTGTTTTCCAAACCGAACTTGCTAATTAATGTTTCGATCCCATACCAAACCAAGTAACACCTGGCATTGAACCTAATTCTCTTAAGTGGACTCTTCCAAGGTACCCCGCCGTAAGGCATTACATTGGTCCCATGGTTGAGGTCCCCTTAATGGCCTTTAACAAAGCTTGGTCGTATTTGGCCCCGGGGAATAATTTTATGATTTCACAGCCCAGTTCCTCCAGCTCTTAATTTATTTCAGTAAGGGAGCCACATCCGGGACCATAAAACCTTCTTGCGATTACAAGAACTGGGCAATATCTTCCCGCAAGGCAGGGGGTTACAATAAAAATTAGGGCACCCATTTGCATATATAGCGAAAGCGCTATCCGGCATCGTTACCGATCCCGACACCTACGGCCATTTCCGGTAATTCCTTAATGACAAACTTATTTAGTTCAGCAAATACTTCGTGGGCCAAATTCCCAGGGGCGGTGGAACTCAATTAATCTCGCACCACCGTCATAAGCATGCTTTTTAATATTTTTTTTTTCCCAATTCCACATCTGGATGAATAGAAATAAGGGAACAGCCCCGTTTCTTTCATTAAATGTGGCAACTCATTCGCGTAAACTGTGACTATAAATCTTCTTGTGGTTATCCTGCTGACTTTTCCGAAGAATTCCCCCCTGCCAAAAAGTTCTACCTCTTCAAGAGTGTGCCAGTTGAAATCTCCTGTAATGGTGTGTTATACAGCATGGCCCGCTGGCGGCAAAATCGATATGTTTGAATTGTCTATTGTATCTTGTAGCAGACCATAGATCAATGCCTCCCATAAAAGGCTTATCGCCACTCCCTACATACGGTCTACTACGGAGTTACTTCCCTGATTTGGCGTAATGTATTTTTTTTCCATCCCATATAGTACATTTCCACCTATTTTTTGATGGGGAAGCATTTTACCGAATAACGTAAGGTCAGTTTGCACATATACTTAGAATCGGGAGGTTTTATATAAGTAGGTCGTAATAAACTCGGCAAGGAGTCCAATATCTTGGGATAATCCGGATCCTCTTCTTCCTGGCCCGTCATAAAAAAGGTCCGTATGCCAGAATCACCTAAAATAACATTGCCTGTTACTTTAGATATTCGCGGCATTAATTTCTTTGGTTCTTTCCGTAATTCCATAATTTGGAGGCGATTAATTTAATTCGAATGAAAATGGTGATCCCCATTCTTGTGCGCAGCCTTAACTGCTGTCCAAACAACCGCCGCTGCAGTTGCTGGAAATGGCTGGGGTACCCGCTCCAATGAAACCATCGCGTCCCTTGAATACTACCTCCCAATCTGAGTGGTGTTTGTCTCTATTTTCCGCAATAGCACTAATGTGCCCTGCATAAACAACCTTACTGCCCTGTACCGGAGCACCAGTTTCCATAAAAATTAAATGCCCAAGCGGTCACCGCCAACCTGTAATGTTGGTAAGTAGCTACAATTGTATTTTCTTATTCTTGAAGCGCCACAATCTCCAATATCGATTCCTTTGCAAGCGTGTAACGAATTCTGTATCAAACCATAATTGGCAAAGGGATACGGCTTACGTTAAAACTCTCTCTCCTCCATAGGTGGGCGTTGAAATTGGTTGCCTGCGAAAACGTAGGTGCCTTTCCGTTGATAATCTAGGAGGATTTTCCGAAGTAATGACTTTCTTCATACTATGAAAATGTTTGTTTGCACGAGTAAAGTACCAAAAGTAAACTGAAAACTCTAATAGAAAATACATTTGACTTTTATAACTATGTATCCTGTTTTTTGTTTAACGAATGATCCAGAAATTGTAAATAAACCTATTATACTCATTTAATTGAATAAAAATGCATCAATTTGCGATTTCAATCATTTGAATGGTTGTGATAATCAACAAATGTTTCCCTGGAATCTCACCGTAAGAAAACAGAAAAATGGGCTCTAATGAGAAAAATAGACCGTAAGCCCGATTGTTTTTTTGTAAACGACAATAAGGGAAAACGAAGAATAAATTTGAAATAGATGAAAACAATATTAATTAATTTTTGCAGCTATTACTTAGGGCTGCGCTACAATCTTCCTCCGAATGGTACATTCCGAAGGAGGTTACTAAGCATCTGAACTATTGAGATACTAATCTTAATTATGCCAGAGAAATACGAGTTAAATACGGATGAAAAATTTCCACATATTGGTTTTTTTACATGGCGGAGGCGAATCTGGGGGGAGATTTAAAATCTGTTTAAGCGCATGGCCCTCCCAAAACTTATTGCGCGTGGCAAGAATTTCCCTTTTTTAATTCTGGCTCCGCAGATCCCAACGAAAAAATGTGGTTGGAACACTAGAGCGGTAAATAAAGCTCCTTATAGCTATTATAGCCAAAACAAAAGTGGAAACGAAAATAGAATTTTATCTTACTGGACATAGTAGGGGCGTGGGGCCGCTTGGGAAATGGCGGTTCAATATCCAGAAAGGTTTGCCGCTTTGGCCGTGGTTTTGTGGTATGACGCCCGTACCCTAGCTTCATGATCAATAGAAATTTACCTATTAAGGTTGTTTACCACGGAGGTCAGGATAAAATCAATTCCATTTCCGAATCGTCTATAGAAATGGTAGCCAAATTAAAGAAATGTATAATGTGGATTGTTACTAATTTAATAAGGGCGTCGGACACAATGCTTGGGAACAAGGCATAGATGTAAAACGATGAATGTGTATGATTGGGTTTTTGCGAAACAAAAAACAAGATACATCCCATACATTAGGAATAATACGCAATAGAACTTTATATAAATCTTTATAATTGAGATCAATTTTGTATTTTTCAAGACTGAACAATAATACTTTTTTATGACCCGTAATGTATACATGAGGTTTTCATTCTATATCTATTTTTTTTATTCTGCCAGATCTTATTTTCCTGCTCAGATATTAAAGTCCAGAAAAAAACGACGCATAAGTTTGCACTAATGACCTTAATAATGAAACGAGTCCTATTTATTGCAGACACAGGCCCATAACCCTGTTAATAGAGAGGCCTTGGAGTTCCAGGAGGTGCATTGAGGAGCTAAACGGGAAGACAAGTTGGGTAATGGTAAGTGTTGGTTATTCTTCCTGTCACTGGTGCCATGTTATGGAAGAAGAGAACTTTCGAAAGATGAGGAAGTAGCAAAATTGATGAATGAAAATTTCAAGAGTAACGATGTCAAAGTAACAGGAAGAGGAGACCGGCATGTGATCATGTATATAGTGACCGCTTGCAAGTTATCAAGCGGTAAATGGAGGATGAGGCCTTTGATGTAAATTTACGTGCCTAACGGAAAGCCCTATTTACGAGGTACCGAACCATATGCCAAGCAACAATGGAGGCAAAGTTTGTCCCAGGTAGCAAATTATATAAAGATGATCCCAAAAAAAGCAATGAATAGTGCCCGACATGGTTGCGCAGTGGAATAGCACGGAGAGTAAATATCATATACGCCAGTTCCCGAGTCTGGGATGTTGACCCCGATGTTTTAAAGAAAAGTGTAAATGAAAATATGGAAAGAATAACTTCGGGAATCTGAAATGGGGTGGTAATAAGGGTCGCAATAAGTTAATGATCGCCTGTTAATTTAGATTTTCTAATTGGAATTACGCCGTCCTGACAGATGAATGAGTTCCGCCAAGAAAGTTTGTTAAAAACTACACCTGGACAGAATAGCCTGGGGAGGGGTCCTAATGATCATATTTGCAGGTGGAGGTTCCTAATGGTAATAGCACTGATTCGCAATGGAAGGTTCCACATTTTGAGAAATGTTATATGAATAGATGCACCATTAATACGCCTTATTCTCAAGGCTTATAAAGATGTTTAATGAGCCTTTATAAAAAGGTAGTGGAGAAACCGTTTCTTTATTGGGATAAGGAGATGACAAAATCCGGAAGGGGGTATTGTCAGCCATTAGATGCCGATAGTGAAGGTTTGAGGAAAGGCAAGTTTTTATGTATGGAAAGAAGAGGAGCTAAAGTCAATTTTAAGGGTCAGATTTGATGTTTCGCTCAAAATTATTTTAATATAGAGTTTCGTTCCAATATTTGGGGAAAACGGAACCTAATGTTCCTTTCAAGGACCACTGGCGATACGGAATTTATAAGGAGAAATAAATAGATTCCGGAAAATTGGGAAACCTATCTGGGCAAGATGCAAGAGAAATATTAAACCGAGAGAAATAAAAAGAATAAACGGGCCTAATCGCGATACAAAGACATTCTTCTTGGATGCTCTAATTGGATTACGGGCTTGGTGGATGCTTATAATACTTTTGGGGAGATAACTTATTTGAATAAGGCGGAGGAAGTGTTCCGTTTTATTAAGAAAAATAGTCTAGATAAAGATCCGTTGTACACACCTATAAAAAGGGGAGTAAGAAGAGTGGATTGGATTTTTGGAAGGTTATTCCAGTTTTGGCCAATGCTAGTTTTAAAATTGTACGGGTCCAACATGACTGTCTACCTTATTTTGGATTTTGCGCAAAAGCATGGAATCAAATTGCAAAAACAAATTTGCTATGAAAATTCCGGCATTACAGTTCACCGAATAATGAACTAAATTGCCTAAAAATAATTAAAACGCGATGATGGAGGTATTGCCTCACCCAATGCGTGATGCAAAGAGAATTACTCCTACTTGGCCATATAGATTATGATTAAGGACGCCACACTTAAGGCGCGGTCTATGCTTTTCGGCCATGATTCACGTTTAGAGGAAAATGCCTATAACTATTCCAAATGGAATCCTTGTTACTCCAATCAGCAGGCCCCTTTTTATGAAATGCGTTGTGGGCGATGATGCAAGTCAGTTATTGCTAAGAAGTGCAGCAGCAAAAATTGCCCCGAAACACCAGTTAAATTAGTGGAAGTAATAATGAGTAGTTGATCTGCCTTGTTCAAAGGGCGTTATGCCGATGACGGGACTTTTTATTTGTCTTTGTCAGGACGCATACCTGTAAACTCCGGTGGCTTCTACCAAGGAAGCCTCTGGAGCAATTGATAACAATTTCTAGAGATGCATTTAATAGTAAGAAAAGGTATCATAAATTCAATTCCATGATTTCTTTGGTTTAATTTCTAAAGTATTTGGGGTGGTAATTCTTCAAGAGTCAAATCTAAGGAATTCGATTCATCTAATAACATAATATCATTATAATGGTTTTATGTCAAATTACATGAAATTTGAAGGTTGTTTTTGGATAAAAAATTTTAATTTAAACTCTTTTTAAAACTTTTAATTGAACTTCAAAAATTAATTGACTTATAGTAATGCAGAGTAAAAGAATGCCTCAAAATTTTATGATGTAATCAATTGTCGGTTCAGGTGCAGGTGGTGGTAAAGCCTACAAAGCCAGTTAGCTAAAGATGCCGGCCTCAATGTTGCCGTTGTCGAGGCTGGACCGTTTTTGATCCAGCAGACCCCGAAAAACCAGAACCAATTAAAATGGAATTACGATCTCCAAGAAGGGGAGCGGGCACGCACTAGGCATTTGGCGATATTTGATGCCGTTATGGCGGTGGCGAGATAGAAGGAGAGCCATATACCGTGAACCTGGGACCGAATTTGAATTGGTTCCGTTTCACGACATGTTAGGAGGGAACGTACAACCCACTGGGAGAATTTTCTCTGCGTTTCGGATCCTAAGGATTTTTAAGGGGAAGAACTAGGGATGGTCATGGAGAGGATTGGCCGATAGGTTTATGATGAATGTAAAACCGTATATGACATAAAGTAGATAAATTAATCGGGTATGTTGGCGCGATGAAGCCTTTGGGAGAAGATCCAGATGGATTTTTCCCCTCTCACCAAAACCAAGATTAATGAGATTTTCTATATAAATGGGGCTAAAAAGGCAGGGTACTACTATTCGGGTAGACTTTCCATGTGACGCAAAAGAATTAATGCGGATCGCGGTGTGTGCTTTACGTGGCAATGTTCACGTTCCTTCCGGTTTTAATGCTGATTTCTCATCAGGTAAGTTGTCTTAATATTTCCAGCTCATAAAAGCGTGGGCGGATTAAATTTATTCGTCAATGTGTTAGTTCGGGAAGTTGAACCACCAATGAGAGGGGAAAGCTACAGCGAGTGTCATAGCATCAGTAAAGGATTGATAGAAAAAGTAATAGTTAAATGCAAGGTTGTGTCTTGGCGGCTTCGCCCTGTAGCTCGCGCGCGTAATCTCTGATTCTCGAAAAAAGTAAACCAGCATCCTAACGGATTAGGAAATAGTAGTGACTGTTGTTTTGGTAAATACCCATGCCGATTCTACGGTGCCAGTAGAGCTGCTTTTGTACCTGCATTATGGACAGAAAAGTTGTCCTATAGATGAAGACGGGGTAGGGTAGTAAACCATGTCTACCTCTCCGTGGTGGGGAGATAATAACTCTAAAGTTGGACTTCCAAGAGGGTATCATATTGAGTTCGTGGGGTATGAAGAATGCCGGCTATGGTTTAGTTTAATCCTAATGAGTTTTAAATAAGTTTTTGGCTCAAAATTGGAGGTTATCGTGAGATAGCTTGCGAGATATGTCAAAAATTATACGTGATCCGTATAGGGAAGTTGCCGAAGAGGCGAGGGTATTGGCCCGTGAAAGGAAAATTATTGTGAAATTGACCCTAACCACAGTGGATGAAGTTTGGATATTCCAGTATTGAGTTTTAATTACAAATGGTCAAGATTTTAGAGAAAAAGCAGGGCCAGAGCATATGCAGGAACACCTTTGAGGAGATTTTCACAATTTAGGGGCTGAACCGTTAGCGATAAGCCAGGCAAGACCGTGATTATGGTTAGAGCTCCTGGACTTATTATCCATGAGAGTGGGAACCACAGAAATGGGTAATGACCCTCAAAACTCGGTCACTAATAAATTCAATCAATTGCATGATGTGGACAATGTCCTTTATTGTAGATGCAAGGAACCTTTTACATCCCAGGCGGAATAAGAACTGTACTTGGACCATTTTGCATTATTCTGGCGCGCCAGTGATTATATATTGAAACAATTAAAACAGAAAAATATCTAGACCATGGATAGAGAGAAAGAGTATACAGACAATAATCTTGTGCGGGCGCATCTGCTTGGCCTTTCATGGCTGTAAAGACCGATGGAGTCGATACCAGCGAACGAAGCCGTTGCCGTGGCGATAACACCCATTATTTGGCCGTTCCCCTGAGGAATTGAGCTAAATTGACAAAATAAATGCGGAACAGCTTTTTACCGAGAACACGAATTGGAAACCATAGCGGTGTTGGACAGTAATGACTTCCTCCTAAAGGCCCCAAGTTGGAGGTCCTAAGAGTCAGAAGTTCTGATTTATAGATCATGGTAAGGATTATCCCTGGGAGATGCCAACTTACGCTTTAAAGGTGGACTAATGTGGTTGGATCACAAGAGTAATACCGATTTTGGACCCTGAAATTTAGAATTGGCGACCCCTTTGAACAGCTAAAAGCAAATATTAGATAACCATTTGTTTAATACGATCCTAAAGAAAATTCGCCTCGTTGGAGGTGCAGACCGCTTGAATAACAATATTTCTATATGATGCGCGGAATTGACCGATTTTGTGCTATATTTCCTCCAAAGTAGATAGACTGAAACTAGGCTATATAGGGAAATACCCCTACGTCTGGGATGGTGTTTTCCTCGGAACGTGCTTTGGATCAGCATGGAAGTAGCCTAAATGATCCCGAATGGATGCTAAAAGTGTATCGATCAGAGTACTAGAACGAATATCGCTACTTGCGGATGACAAGGGGAACCTATTTGACCATAGGTATCCTTTTTTAAGGTGCTAAAAATAGGAAGTAATTTATATAAAGATGAAAATAATACAGGTATATGGCCCTAATTTTTAATAGCCATAGTTTTTTTCGGAATCTAACCAGAATGTAACCGCACAAGAAGTTGATTGCCATTGTCAGTCTTAGAAATCATTCCAAGGAGGATATCCCCGAGCACTAAAAAATGATCAATCGATTGGGGTATCCGTATGTGAAGGTGGAAGAATCCTATGTATGCCAGAGGAGAAATTTAAAGCTTGCTTGCCAAAATTAATTTAAAGGTGGTTAGTGGTTGGTGCAGCTTTTCGACGATTTTAGCAAATACCCCGGAAGAGGGTATAGAAAAAAGCAAAGTTTACGGCGCTGCCTACGTAAATGTGCGCAATGGATACCGCAGCGATGGAAAATAATTTGGATTAGAAAGACACTAAAAAAGGCCCGTTGAGGTCTTAATAAAGCGGAAAACTTTTAAGAGGGAAAATGGATTAAATTGGCAATATCATGCCCATGGATTTGATGTTAGGCCTAATGGTGCTGGGTACGTTGTTTGAATATATGTGGCGGGAATGCGAACTATTTCCGACTTGAATGGACTTATTGGGTGCATCGACGCCGGCGTTGACACCCCTTAAATTACTTAAAAATATCCTTCAAAATTCATTTTAATGCATTTAAAAGGACATGGAAAAAGGCACAAAAAAGATGATACCGGTCCATGCAGATGTGAAACCAATGTGGTTCTGGGTACTGGCCGAAGTGGCATATCGCCGGGTGGGTGGCCGAATCCAAGAAATTGGAATCAAATATATTTTAATAGAGGCAGCGAGTTCCAGAGTAAGTGGCCAAGTGCCAAAAAGTTTAAAGTATTTGGAGGAACTAAAATCAGTCACATTACATTTAAATGTCCCGTTTTAAAACTTAAACACAAAGGCCTCTATTTAGAGGCTTTTTTAGATTATTTGACTTGAAGAGTGAATAGTCAGTTGAGGATTGGGTTGGTAAGACGCTAAAAGTTGGTAATGAAAAAAATGAAAATGGGTTTTGATAGGTTTAAGGGATAGCGCTTTTTGCAGCAAATCTTTTTTTTAGCTGTAAAGAAGTTACTGTACAATAATAGAGCTATTTGAGATATTGAAAACTGAAGCTAGAGGTACAAGGGATTCCGTAAAAATTCAATTGGGAAGAAAGATGAATGTCTGTGGCCCAAACTTAAATCCCGTGAGGGTCTGCCGATACGCTTTTTGTTCGGGTGGCCGATCATAATGATTTTGTAATAACTGGACCTGCCGCTACGCAACGGAAACAACCTTTTAAAAGCCAAGGTTTACGATTGTGCGGAAGCTACACAGGGTGAAAAACAGCCCGAAGCACCTTCTTTGCCAATAAGGAATTATGGGAAGGATTTAAAATAAAAATTTAATGACTGTATCGCCCAAATGATGTGCAATATAAAATGGTGGGCCATAGTCCCGAATGCCGCATAACGTAGCCACCCCAGTCAGGGGTCTAATACATAATAAGGGTGGTGCCGTAGATATACCCTTGGTTACCTTGCAAGGCGTTGGAAATTGGACAATGGGTACTGATTTTGATTTTTGGAAAAAGGGCTTATTCATGATATTTGGATCTTCTAATCGTACTAAACAATAGGTTGTTTGTTGGAAGGAAATCCATGGAAAGAATATGGTTTTTGGTCCATTCGAAACGGAATGGTGGCATTACAATCTTGGTACTGCATCTAACGATAAGGTGGCTAATTTAAATGGGATTTGTGATGATCGAGGTCTAGCCTTTGGTCATTTAGATATGAGTTGCTCTTTCAAGAGGGTAGCTCAGGGCTAATATTCTTGCGATTCAAGCGATTCATTTAGCCCTGTTTAAGACCCATTCAATGAACAATTTTGTCACTTGGAATTGGTGGTAAAAAAAGAAGATATACTTCCGCCGCCCGTCTTAATTTATATTTTTTACCCTCAGGTCTGCCACGTTCATCGGAAAATACGACCGTATATTACCTGGGTCAGTTTAAAGTTTTTGGATTCTTTTTTATGAAAAGGAATGGTTTTTTACAATCTTAAACACACGTCCTGGAAATTCGATGAATTGTTTATTTGTGTAAAATGTGGGTGATCGTGGAGCTTGTTATAAATTAAATCTGTTCCCAACGGTTTTAAAGCCTCCGGATCTTTAAGATGGCCGAATGGGTCTCGTACAATATTCAGTGGATCGGAGAATAAGTTGGAAAGGGTCAATTTTCTCTTCTCCCGTATAAAATGGAGAACCTCCATGTTAATGCGTTGAGAATTTGCTGTTTTTTATAATGCACTTTCCAACATTGTGCCCCCGTTCCATATATCCAGAGAATTTCCTTGACTCATTTTTATTAACGGAAAAAATTGAAAGTCCTTTAACGAAAGTCCAACTCCTTAAGGACCAGCGACGATCCAGAAGGGAAGGTCTTTATATGAGTTTCTCTGGCCTCCCAAGAATGGCTTCTAATTTCGGTACATTTAGAAGGCAGATTCGGACAACAAAAAACCTTTCCCTTGGCATGCATGTCAGCCGAGGGAGCTATATACTAAGCATCAAAAACAATTTCTGTATATTTTTTAAAAGATCTATATCCATCCGCTTTGCATTGTGTATGGATGTTGGCCCTACCCAACTACCGCTGAAATTTATAATCTGGTTCGGCCTATTTCGAGAGTTTGACGTATTCTCAATACATAGTATACTGGTGAGCGCGTTCTATGGGTGCCATGCATAAAATAAGATACTGGTCACCCATGGGGCCAACCGACTCTGTCATATTCCAGAACACGAGATTGTTCCATCTTAGCAGCCATCCTTAACTGGTGCGCTTCGCACATTCCGGATGAGCTTCTTGTTATCTTATAAGGCGACGTTTTATGTGGGAAAGTAAATGTCCGAGTGCACACAACACCAAATGGAAAGTTTCCTTCTCTTGCATTTGTAAACTTGCAGCTTGTGCTAATTGTCGAGAAAACATGCGCAATCATTCCTTTATGGTTACAGCAGGATCTCCGGTTCTCATAATGCCCACACAGTGAGGTTGTTCTGCAGCTTAAAATAGTTAATATATAATCTAGGTTGTAAGTTTTCCTCTAACCAAATGGATTTCGGCTAATTAAATTATAAGATCTTTTTGTAAGTTTTCAGATCTTAAAAAGAGAATAGAATATTAATCACAATAGGTATAATATAGATTTTTTGGTAAGCGATTTTACAAATTTTATTATCTGCGAAAAATTCCTTTAGGATTACCTTTATACGCGGTATACACCTGGTAACGGCAATAATCATTCCGTACTTCAGAATATAATCCCCCAATAATGATGATCAGAAAAATTCTCCAAGGGTGCGACTTTTACACTCACTGGAAAAAGATAAAGGGCTGGGAAGAAAAAGTTTAATCCACCAACTGGACCCAATGATAAAACCTATCATTAAGCATAACCATCTTAGGTAAAATCACGCTACTAAAATCCGCAACCAGCACATTACTGGTCATAGTTTAATACACATTAATAACCCACCAATTTTGGGACCCACATAGGGAATTAGGTTAAAAGTGCGCAAAAGGAAGGCGATGAACTACTGCATTTTTCAATTCCATAAGACGAATAGACTATGGAATAATGACAAACAAGATCAGGACTGAACAACTAGAACCAACAAAATATCTGGACAGCAAGTTCTTAATGTTAACCATGGATTTTGAAAAATCTATTTTCATTGTTTTTGGAAAAGTGTAAGTATGAAATTCCCAAAAAGCTTACTGTCTTTTAAAAAAAAGACACAGGCTATAAATACACTGAAAACAGCCCTACACTAAATTCTAATATGCCGATTACTGAAATTTAAGGAAAGTCTGGAATAATCCAAAGTTAAAGTGAAAACAAATGTGAATCTTTGATGCTTTTTTTTGTTCCAAATCTTTTGATTGAACGCCAAATATCAAGAGCGACCAATATAATGACCTCAAAATTGTTTGCAGGGCATCCATGTAAAGAAGAGAATAAAGTTTGTTCCCTTGTTTTAATTAACAACGGAACAAACAAAGCAATGACCCCCGCAACAATTCCTATAAGGAAATATCATCGTTTATAATAACCCGCAATTGGTGTTGTTGATATTTCAAACTTTTTTGCGAAAAAAAAGGTACAATTGGGCGTCCACTAAACGGCCACAGCGGCTAGGAGATGTATACTATACAGCGCTTAATTTTGTGTATAGAAAACAAAAGGATAACAATGGCTACAACAATTCCAAGTGCCCATTAAAATACTCTCGGCAATTCTTTGTGTCATATATTAATCTTTTAAAAACGTAGGAGATTATATTGGGCCCCCATTGTGCAAAGCCATTTAGGCGAACCTCTTTGGAGTCGTTTATGTACTTCTGGGTCTTCCCATCCCGTCTCCCGAGTCGCTTTCAAAGGTGAAAAGTAATAATCAGACGATTTTGATCGAAGAATTCCAAACGCCTGGGGCCCGTTTGCCATCATGTTCAAGGAAATCTTGGGCAAGCCTTTCGCGGAAAATTTGGTATTGCTGGCCGGATATGGGGTGGTCGGCACCTAAATTCCGTCAGTTCTTGGTCTGGAATACTTTTGGTCAATTCCTTGCCAAGTAAGGTTCCATACCGGTGTTGCTCATCTATATTAGAAATCCTCCGCCCCAATAAATAGGTTCTTAGGTTGTCCGCTCCTCTTGAGAGGAAATGTAATGTTTCCATGCCCGGTCATGTGTAAAAAAGGATATTGAAAAATATTTGAAGCTACCTAACTTCAACGTAATGTGGTTTGGGATCGATCGTATCCTTAATTGTTGGTGTACAGGAAATTTTATTAGATTTGGAAGTGCAAGTGGGGTTGGCGTACCAATACCCCCTGCCACCGTATTTTTAAATGGCAATTTCTTGGGCATATAAGGTGGTGGCCATAAAATTGAAAATTAAACAGGATTGCAACTAGCCTGCTCATGTAACTCGGAAAATTAAGGTATTCAAATTTAAGAATAATTAAGAGTTTAAAAAACAATAAGGAAAAAGGTATATCTCAACTATGGCGTGGCTACGAGAGGTTTTATCGCAGCCTAATTGTTTAACATAGTATTGGTTACTAAAAGATCGCTTCTTTAAGGAGTTTTTGCAAGTTAATTAATGCTAGGGTGGTGCAGCACAATGGCGGAAGTTTTCTTTTCTGTCCGCTAACCTAGTGTTTCCCCAAAGCAACGCTTGCAATTTTTGTTTTCTGAGCCAATTTAATCTCTTCAGGAGAAGAAAATCCCCTTCTTGGAACTGGACCAATAATATAGTAGTATTTTTATGGGCCAAAGGCCGACTGTGATAAGTTCCTTTTTTTTGTCTTCCTCACAAAAGTGCTATGGTAGAATTTCACCGCTTCTAGATTGTGTCATAAATCCTTAAAAGTGATGGTAGGATTTAATTGAGGCAGAATACTGTAAGATTGTATCATGGCTGATTGATGACCTTTTCCATGCGGTCATTTGAATAACCTCGTTCGAATGGGTCCGCAAATAACTTGGCGTAATTTTCATGAACCCGATCTCTGTAGCTTTTTCCCAAAAAACATTCGAACGGTCGGTTCAAGGTTTTGTTGGCGCAACCCCGCCATTGAAGTTGATATGGTTTGGGGGTATTTGGGTTTTGATATAATTTTAGCAACACACTTCTTGTGATCTGGGCTCAGTTGTCGGCTTCCAAACCAAAATAAACCCTTACCATTGGTAATTGCAGGAATATCGGATTTTTTTCGCAAATTACCTTGGAATAATGCCGACTCTCATCAAGTTGGAAAAAAATAAATTGGTCCGTGTTGTTTTCCTAATTCAGTGATGGTAAAACAGTTGCCAATAATTTTTTGGATATTTCGATTTTGGCGAAGACTTAGATTTTAATGTGGTCGTATACCCATTGTATTACTGCCCCATATAACTTCCCCAATTTTATTTTTTGGACTATTGGATATCTGTGTCCTATTCTGGTTTATTTGTAATCCATCAAAGGTAATAGTTTTGGTTTAAGATTGTACCAATGAATATAAATGATATCCCAAAAATCCATTATTGTCCTAAGATCTCCAACCCATGGCGTGGACGAATAGATTATTGCCTTCCTATATTTAAATTTAATTTGATGGTTTCCCTTTTTTGGAAAAATCGATAAATGGCCAGATCATTAAAAAAGTAATGTTCATTTGTAGGCCTATCAAAACACTTGATAGTTCATGTGTAAAAATCGCCTCTTCATTTCATCATTGTTTAAATCTACCGCTATGGTGTGTCACCTGAATAAAATCCTAACGAGTCCCTTTAATTCTACTTTGCCATTTTTTCCGTTAACCCATAATTTTGTTTGGACCATTCCAAGGTTGGCCACTTACCTTGGCATGGAGGAAAAAAATCCGGAATGGAATCACGGTAGAAATCCCTATGGCCATGAACTATGGGCTTGGGGTACCGGTATCGATCACGCTCCAAATGGGTTCATAGGTTTACCATCAAATTGCAACATTCTACATCAAAAGTAATTTGGCCAGTCAATGTCAATGAACGTCATCACATTTATATTCCACCCAGCAGCGGGTCCACTGAACCCTGTAGCTTCTCCAGAGGCCAATTTAACGGAGTTGATATATCAACCTGTCATGATATCTTTTATAGAAGTTGCTACAGATTACCGGCTATGGTTCTTCCTCACGCCCAGTGGCCATAGATTAACGTTTGTAATCTTGGGATACATGGGGCAATAACGGTTAACGGACATATAGGTCTCCTTTCCATCAGGCATTGGTGCTTCTGTATTTATTCACCATTTTTACTGTCAACAATAATCACCAAATAGCCCATAGGCCTATCTGGGTCATAGGTCTTTAGGACATTTGCCTCCGTTGGATAACCAAAATATCCTCTCTTCCTGTCCATCATTATTCTGATTCAGGAATAAATTGAGGATTGTAAAGTTGAACCAATCTTTTTTTTGATTCTTTCTTTGGAGGTATTAAACCGCCAAAATTAATTTTTTTTTCCAGTTCTCGCGTAATAGCCAATAATGTGCTGATCGGCCCACCAATAACAACATAATTTACTTGGTCATTGGTATACTTTTGGAGAGTACCGAACCGAAATTTTTGATCCCTTTGCCGATACTTTTCCCCAAAAGTAATTTTCCGTCTATACCGCTACGGCATGACAGCAGAATCGAGGATTTAAATTCTTCCTTGCCGGCCCCTATAATAATATCGCCAGTACCAATCTTGATTCAGATTCTGCTATTCTTGGAGAGAAAAAGTCCCCGATTAACCAGTAATTTTTTCGCCCAATGATTTTTGACAGAAAATGAAAGAATTTTGAAATACTAAAGATCATGAGTACAAGGCCAAAGAAAATTTAATTGTACCTCATATTTTATTTTAAATATGTATAAAGTATTTTTTAAGCTAATGGGTAGGTGAAATATAAATAGTCAGTATTACAATCCCATTTAAGTGCGATTGTCAGATACATAGGTTAAAAGTGATGATTAAGAGCTCATTTTGTTTGCAATGTTCCCAAAAACCCAATTCGATATAATTCAATACTTCCTCCGTGGCAATTCCTTCTTCCGGAACATAAATAAATCT
>Ga0163217_1073620_pt1 | contig 18512 bp, 10 predicted proteins | sample SynspAceP_FD_185933 | JGI IMG/M metagenome (GOLD analysis project Ga0163217, IMG submission 185933) | Saline lake microbial communities from Ace Lake in Antarctica - Synechococcus sp. Ace-P (PacBio error correction) | ecosystem: Environmental > Aquatic > Non-marine Saline and Alkaline > Saline ...
ATTTTTTTAAATACTTGGGAATTTTAGGGATTCCCTTCCTTAGATCCAAGAAAGTATTCCTGTCAAAATTATTGGAATCTAGCTTAATTCCATGGAATCATATAGCTGTCCCTTATTCAGCTATTAAATGAAGCTTTATTTACTCAGATCAGAATATTACGGTGAAATAACAATCCCCGTAAATTTCCCAGAGTCCCACACGTTCCGGAAATTATTTTAGGCAGAAGTTGGGGATCACCGAAGCGGTAGATTTCAAGAAGGAAAGTGGATCTAGCCTGGCTCAATGACTAATTCTTTTATGGTTGCAGAAATTTTCCTCCACAGACAAAACCTCGATAGATAGATTTCAAGAACTCTTAAAAAGCTCCCCAAAGGTGAAGTAAAAACGAAACTCTCGCCCAGGTGAATGTGCTAGATCCTAGCCTCAGGTTCATTTTTCCTTTTTGGTGAAGTTTGAACTACCACCGACTCCATAAGCCACTTGGTTTGGACAAATCAATGGATTGCACTAGAAAAAACATTTCCAATACCTCCAAATGCCAACTGCAAACCCCACTTGGCAAAAACAATCCAGCGGTAATTCTCCCTGGAGAGCAACCAAGTTTCGATCTCGGTATTTCCCCTCAAAAAAAAGACCTCTTAATACCTATTTCCTCCAAGTTGCCTAAAGCGAAAAAAGGTGAGTTCCTCGAATTGATTGGGCAAGAGAAGTTAGAGCCAACACCTGATCATTTTTTTACCGGAAATAGCTTTCCGGGCATCAATCCACAGGTTGCTTTATATTTAAAAATCCCCCTCTAAGTAAATTCCCAAATTGCTTGAAAGCACTCTCTATCAGTTGCCACGTGGTGGGGTAAAGCTGATCATCTCGGGAATCATAGATGAACAATGGATCCCAATCCACTGATTATACCACCTTCTTTTCCGATATAATTATTCGTTTCCCAAAAGTCCAACGCTTCTGCCCAATTGGGTGATTTTTAATAATTGTCAAATGAATAGCGTCAGGCCTAGAATAAAAGTTTTGGACGCCAACTGTCTTGCATAAGAAAAACGAAGTCTTGAATCCTCGCATCAATCGCTTCTTGATCAGACTCTTGTTACCTGATTACCTATCCATAGAAAAAAATACATAAGCGATACCAGCCAATTTCACCTAAAAAAAGATTTTATTTTCTTTGGGTTAGACTCTCCAACCGAATAAGCTCAACACTGGTTAAATAAGGAGTAAGCCAGCCCCTGCGGCTACCTGACTTTCATAGGTGTGATTTTCCTTCGCCCAAATTAAAATTGCGACAGCTCCTCCACCACCAAAAAACCCAGCTCGTCTTCAGGCGTGTATATAGATCAATGGCAACAGTCTATGTGTCAAATTGAGTTTGTGCTATCGAATGTTGCGAAGTCAGTCTGTTATTCTTATCTCTGTTAATAAAATAACCAGGCCAGGAGGACCATTAAAAACAAAACGATCACTTGTGGCTATATACGCTTCTCGAAGCGGTTTTCAGTTTAAATGCCATGAAATGACTTTTTGTCATGATTAAGATTTAAAAATTGACCTTATATTGTGGTGTAATTAAATTTCAAATCCCAATGATCCAAAACATCCAACTAATCGAGGAATTTCCAGAGCAACGCAGACCGAATCCATCACGAATTGAAAAGAGAAGAACTCGCATTTTCAAAAAAATTAATTTGACGACTACATGATCACGATCATGAAGTCTATCGAATTGAAAAACTGATTCCGTAGCTTCTTCGGAGAAACCCTAAAATTAAATTGCGAATATGAGCGTGTAAAATGAAGGAATGAGCTTTAAATCAGCGAATTCAAACCTTATAATTCAATAGCCTGAGATTATTCTCAGGCTTTTGCACTTCTTTTGAAGTCCTTTTCTTTTTTCAAGGGCCTCAATTCCCACTTTTCTGAAAAATATTTTCAGCACCTTCAGAATTGAAATTTGAACTGCGACCTTTCCGTTGGTTTACATTGAAAGCATGAATTCAACCAATATTCCATTCAAGTAAATCGTGATCTCATCTCCCTCAACCACACTACGAAACTTTATTCCACTCACCGACTGGCTTCTTCTCCACGTCTTGAGAACCACGAAAATCATCACATCTTTCCAGTTTGGATCACGACCAACCAATTTAATCGGCTCAGAAATTTATATAGCGAGTTCAACCTTTGGTTTGAAAAATATAAGAACTGCCCCTGCTTTTCCCCGTGCCACCGGACTTGTGATGCTGAAATCTTTACTACCATCTCTACTACAATAAAACGCCAGTTCCGCCTTCTATCACCTGGCATTCGAATGGATTGCATCCAGAATTCCATCTGAGCCATCTTCTCCACAGAAATGTAAGGATTCCAGAATCTCGGCGTTTTCCAATCTAGGGAAGGTCTCGTCTCCCCATTTGACTCTAAACGATGAGCGATATTCCTTCTCTAAAATTCCTCATTGGAGTGATCCCAACCCCACTCCTCTTCCAGAAATCCGAATCATACCCCATCCTGGACAAGTGAACGACATGTTTTGATCAATGTCAACGTCCCCTATTTTCACAAAAGTGTACCAGCCATCGAGGTTTTTTTAACCAATTAAATAGGTGACTTTATTTTTGATGCCGATTTGATTGGCTTTGGGAAAAAAGCCACAGAAAGTCACAATCCATTAAAAGCGATAAAGATTACTTTTTCATTCTCGGAGTTTTGGTTTGAGAGCTAATGTGATTAAAAGGAATTGAGGAAGGAGAAGTTTTGCCATTGAGTTTTGAACAAATGCTTCTTGGCAGCCGATACACCGCCGTCCATCCCACGAACATTTCAAGCCTCCATGTCCGCAGGCATAGATTCCGACAGGAATCTGACTTACATACAGAATCAAACTTTTCGTTGGTTTCCTGTTCATTCGAAATGTCCCACATAAAATCTGTGGGATGAAATGTCATTGTTTGCTGACCGCACAAACTTCGTAAAAGTAAATTGGAAATTTTTTCTTTGTTTCCAACCTGCTTGCATGGTCACATACTTGCTGCCTGATGGTCTATATGAGAAATCTAAATGGGCCACTGATTGAATACTAAATTTCTGGTTTTTTCGTTTTCCATGAACTCAGTCATCTTGGTGATCCACTCATTATTAACCATCCTGTGTTACCAATCAAACTTGCCGAGAAAGGATGGCTCTACATTTAGAATCGCAAACCAAGCTGCTTCCGCTGTCTTTGGTTCGGAATATTTGCAGCCTCATTGGCTATTTACCTTCAATACCACCCTCTCACCCGTGTCAAGCAATACAAGACTTTCCAACTTCAGCCCTTTTTGAGCTAAACTGCAAAGTACCTCCGCATCCCACTTCGGGATCCATCTGGGTGGCCACCGACACAAATCACTTTAGTTTGGTGCTTTGATCCGCTGAATTTGTTTGAGCAAAGAGCTGAATAACGGCTAAAGTAGCTAGCTAACAAGTGATGCTTTTTGAGAATTGTCTTCCCGCGTGTTTTTTGATCATAGTTTCTATTTAACTAAAAAATCCCACCATCAACGTGTTGCCGAAACCAGTAATCCAAGAATGCTTCATCGGAAACCAGAAATAAGGCCAGCGAAAGCAATATCTTCCGGACGTTCCAAGACGCCTCAATTCAAACGTATTATAGCTGTTTGCTTGCACGAATGCTGTAGGATCATCAAATGCTTGGCAGAATCCCAAATCAAAAGGGGTATCGACTGGACCGGGACATAAAAAATTGTATTTATCCGGTTTTTTGTTGGCCATAATCCTAAGGCCATTTCTTTCACGAAGCGCCAATCCAAGGCTGCTTTACTCGCACAATGGCAGCATGGTTGGGAAACTTTTAAATGCTGCAATCGACTATCGTAGAAATAACTCCCTGCCATTTTTCTGCATCTCAGGGATCGCAAACCGACTTAAGTAAACACAGAGCTCAAATTGGTACTGATGGTTTCATTCATTCTCAAAGGAAATATTCCGTCAACCGATCCATCCCTAAACTTTCCGGCATTGTCACCACGAGTATCCGTTTCCCAAATTATGAATCGCTTCAAACGAAACGAGCGTTTCAACATGGCTATTTGAGAGATATCTCCAGCAATAAAACTTGCCTTCTCCTGTTGAATAAGGTCTCTCTTCTATTCCTTTACTGCACGAAAGCTCATCACGACCCACTCAAGATGATGGAAGCGCCTTCGCTGACAAAACGTACAGCCATAGCTTTCCCATACCCTGGTGCTCCAGTTATGATGGCTGTTTTCCTTGCAATCTCATTTTTTTGGGGTTTTTTAAGAATGAATTTTATCCTGTAGTTTGATACGTGACACGTGAAATAGTCCCTCACACCGGCAACTAAAATTACTTCAGTTTCTCGTTATCCCTTGTGCCACGGTTCAGGTCGCGGAATATTCTTCTTTCAAGTTCCTTTTTTTCATCGCCTCCCGTAAAGATCCACTCCTTGTCTGATTAGCTAGCAATCAATTCCCAAAGCACGTCCCACTTCATCTCCAAGGTCCATACCTTTAATCTGACTCTTTGAAGGATTGCCTCTCGTAAGTTCGGGACATGTAATTCGCGCCAACTCCCCACTTCTTCCATCAGAAAAGTCCCATATTGGTGAGTTCATTAAATATCGAACGCCAACGTCTTTAACCATTCATCTACTTGAAAGCCTGCGCCTCCAGCTAAGTGTTATAATCGTTGTCTTTATTTATTTTCAAATCAAATTTACCTAATACCTTTTCTACTGACGCTAATAAAGCATCTATTTCAAGCTTTTGAATTATAGATATGTGTGGATACCGAAATCGCCAATTCACCCGCTTTCGGGCAGTCTTGTCTGATTCGAAACCTTCAATTTGATATCCCTTTTGCCATTTCTTGAATAGCTCATGTTTAGAGATTCAAAAGAGATCATGGCAATTCGGGATTCTTTTTTTCCGCAGGCGTCAAGATTTGGATTTTAACCGCCCCATAGCTCAAGTCCCCGATATATAAATAATCATTCAATTCCCGAATCTGGATCTACTTTGCTTTCCCTATGTCTAAATGAATTTAAGCCGCAGCTGCCGGACGCCAACATAAAGCGTTCGCTTTGTGGTCCCATAATCATAACGGTGAGCAGTAGGATTTAATCCACGAATCCCGTGATAGTAAAAGTTTATATCCCAGCCGTAATCCGATAGCCTCCTATGAATCGGCTTGAAGCTCGTCCCAGAAGTTCTTTTTTTCACATACAAAACCCAGTCCCTGCTGGCCCAAGTAACCACTATGAAAAGCAACCCCATAAAAACACAACCGAGTCCGAAAATATTCAAAATCAAATGTTCGCCAGCTCATTGCCCATCTATTGCAGTATAAATCCCTTTGACTTTGGCTAATTCAGAAATTTCTTTGATCGGAAAAACTAGAACCTGTGGTGCATGTGACGTGGGGGCAACTGCGATAACTTTGGTTCTTAAGAATTGATGAAGTTTTTAATTTCCTCAGATCCTTTCCTCGTATCCTGAGGCTCAAAAGTTCGCAAAACAATTCCGTCAAGTTTCGCTCGATGAGCCCAAGGTAAGAGCCCATTCCCAACATGCTCATGGGTGTGAGGATTTACTTTCATCGCCTTTTGCAAAGGCAAACCCCAAACCATGATATTTATCCCTCGGTGGTATTATGTGTCAAGCTGTAGCTCAATCAGTTGCAACCTCCTAAAAACTCGCAAGTAGACTCGCTCCTGATCAAAAGAGTGTCCATATTCACCGGACCTGTTGACTCTTCCCAGACTGTCATTCAATCGCTTGGCTTACTTGAAATGGTGCTGGGAAACCGAATGTCCCATTATTCATAGTAAATCTTTCACGAGTTATTGGGAATCCCTTTCCCTGATTTCTTTCCCATAAAATGCAACTTCGGAAATAGCGAATGATCATCACTGACTTATGTAAAGCTCAGCGGATGAATGCCGATAAATACTCCAGAAGCAGAAACAAGCGCTTAGTTTTTGTAAAAACTCTTCGATTTGACATGTCACTAGTAATATGATGGAATTCATAAATGACGTTCTACCATCTACAAAAAGCAGATTATAAATTCCGCCTAGTCCAGCGATTCTGATTGCAATCCCTAAATAATTTAAGATTAATTGATTTTTTTAATCAACTAGCTGCACTGCATTAAGACATGAATCAAAAAAAATCGATTGCTTGGAAACTCTTTTAAATTGATTGGATTCCTCTTTGAAGTAACTTTTCACTTTGCTCAGTCAGATCAAAATAAGAAGCTTCCAATGTTATTCTCTACTAGGTGATATCATGGCTGGATGAACAGCCTAAACGGACATCCTAATTAAAAAAACTCCAGTTTTGGATTGACTTAGCGAAAAACGGAAATCCGGATGAACGCTTTATCCGCGTCGCCGGTTTGTTCGCCACGAGATGGTAGTATTTGACAGGCAGACACCCAAAACCGCTATGGCACTTTACTCCGGCTTTTCGATCCGACCCGAAGAAACATATCGCGATTAATGCAGGCAACAGGCTATGCGACGGCACATTTTGAAAAATGCATCTCGGCCCGGTGAAAGCAGAATCTCCCACCAATCCCGGGGCGAGATGGGATTTTGATGAAATGGCTTCTCATAATAATTTCTTTGAATAAATCCAGTCACTATCCAGAAAAATGGAGCAGATCCTGAAATTTTGAAGGCGAAAGCTCTGCCATTTTAGTCGCGCGAAGCCGAGAATTTATCAAAAAGGCTAAAGCAGGCAGGAAACCCATTTTTTTTGTAGAATTTTCATTTGTACGGTTCACCCACGAACCATTTTTTTTTTTTTTTTTTTTTTTTTTTTTTTTTTTTTTTTTTTTTTTTTTTTTTTTTTTTTTTTTTTTTTTTTTTTATAGCGGGTCTTTCCAGAAAGATTTGGCTTGACGACGACCTTCCCGCCACTTTGGAAAACAAAGCCAAAGTCGCTTGACTTCCAAGAAACCGGACTTCCAGTCCTCGGCTTTCAGCGGGATTCTTACAAGAGCGATTGCAGAAATCACTGCCATGGATCGAAGTATAGGGATCTTTCGAAATTACCTGTCCTGAAATAAGCTTCGCAACAAAATACGCTACTTTGGGTTAACTTTGGGAGAATAATGGTACGCCTGCTGAAGCAAATGGCAAGCAGTCCCCGTTTCGGAGGATAAAGGCAGCATTTACGAAGAGGAATTCGTGTACCTAGCGTTTTGGAATGGCCGGAAATAATTTCCCATCGTAGCCACCGAGGCAAAGCAATAATAGCGCCGATATTTTCCAACCTTAGCAGCGATTATTGGAGTTTCGCTTCTGATCGCCCCACTAGAATGGATTGACTTTAACCTTATTTTCCGGAAAAAGAAGGCAAGAGAAAAGCCAATGCAATTTTGGAATGAAGTCCAAGAAGCTGAATTCAAAAGATTTACAACCCTATTGGATCCAAAGCTCAAAGAAGGAACATCTCCGATGGTGAAGTTTGAAATGAACTGGAAAGCCACTCGGGGATTTTAAAAATTATGGTGCAAACAGATATCAATTTCGTCGGATTTTCGAAGTGCGCGAGCAAATTATTGACCAGCAATACAAAACTCGTGCTAATTGAAGACAAAAGATGGTGAAACTCAAACGGAGCGATTTGATTTGCGCTGATCCAGCTAGACCACAAAATTGAAAAACAAAAATCCGCTGACCTCGCCAAAGAATTGCACTAAAAACTCAGAACTTGGCAAGAAAATCTGTTTTAAAAACAGTCTTTTAGCAAACGACTACCAAAAAAAAATATAAAATATAATAAATAAATGAAAGCAATACTTTTACGAATCCTTCCAATCCTTACCTGTCAATTACTCAAGTTCCTGATCCCACTCCTTCCCTAATCCGGTAGTCAATGAAGTGAAAGCTACTGACCTTGGCCGATCTGATTGCAATGGTGGATGGGTCATGATACCGATCATAACAGCTTCCACACTATCCAAGGGCCATGAATTCCGGAATAATTCAAGCGTCGGATTTGGAAGTAGAATTGGAAAGTCGGTGACGCGAGTGACCGTATCCTTTTGTCCTCTGCTGCGGCAAATGCCCAGAATGTGCAATCCGGAATCATCAGTTTGCGATGATCATTTTCAACCGGGATTTACTAAATTGGGGCTCCCTTGCAGAATATGTAGCCATCGATCGTGCTGATATCCATTTGGTCCAACCTGCAGATGCCGATGAGTTTTTGAAGGTGGCGGCGAGTTTGGGTGTCGGTTGCGACTTCCCTTTCGTGCAAGTCGTAGATCAAGGAAAAGTCAGCGGGCGTTCAAATGGTGGCGGTGTATGGTTCCGAGGAGTGGGATTGTCAGCCATAATGAATCGCTACACAGCCCTTGGAGCCAATTGTCATTGCGGTGATATCGCTTCAAAAAAATTGGATTTGGCTAAAAATCGGAGGCAAGTGCTGTTGTGATCGCAAGCAAAAACAGATCCAGTCGCAGGCAATTAAGAGCTACTAAAGGAAGGGGCTCATGTCTCGATTGATGCGCTCGTAATAGCCAAGTGGCCTATCAGTCCGTCCGCAAGAGTTACGGAAAAAGGGGGAAACACATTCAGGTTGACTATTGCTTGACCAAGAGAAAAAATACAGCTGCCCATGAATCAAGTGGTGTCCTAAAAGAACTTAAAATCTACGGAAGCCGGAAGCAAGCCTGGCGCTATCCTGAATGATGAGATGAATCCGATGCCGGAAAATGAACCCCGAGCTACTAATCGAAATAAAATCACCTGGAAGCTGCCGCAAAGCATTACAGCGATGAATGAAGTTCAAGGTTTGGGCTGACACTGATCAATCAATTTTTAAATAAAAAAATGAAACCCAAGCCTCCTCCATCGAGAATACTTTCAGCTGGCAGATCTGAAGCTAATCAGGAAAAACTTCAATCCATCCGTCAGGTGATCTTGGAAGTGGCATCTGAGCCAAGGAAGTGATCAGCTATCATATGCCCTGCATTCAAGACCTCCGAGGTATTGGTTACTATGCTGCCGCAAAAAAACATATCGGATTTTACCCACACAAGTGAAGCAAATTATTGCTTTCAAAAAAGGAATTGTCACCAGCTATAAAACCTCCAAAGGGGCGATTCAATTCCCATTGGACAAACCGCTTCCACTAGATTTGATCCGGGACAATCAACGACTGTTTAGCACGAGACGGTAAAGCAATAAGCATTAAAAACCAAGTCAAAATGACTTTCTCAAGCAATTTCCTCTTTTTCCTAATTCTCTCCATTGCCCAGCTTTTCCCACAGGTTTTGGGCAGACAAGATGCACTTTTGAAAAAGGAAAAAGCACGGGTACTCCGATTGGCTTGTTATGTTATATTAATATCCTTTTTGATCCCAATAACGGTAAAGCGCTTCCTTCTCACCAAGAAGTGCCGGAGGAAAAAATGATTTCTTATTCCGGAGGCGACTATTGTGCCAAATCCCGAGATCCAGATGGCCCTTAACATCCGACGTGTGACGGAATTGACCAATCCGGTATAAACTTCACCGCGCATCGGGAAGCGATGATTCCGATTTTCATCAATTTCCGGGGCAATTAAGGTTCGGCCTACCTCGTCAGTGGAAAAGAGGAATATGCCACCGCTTAATTCCGCATCTTCGGCATGGTTTTATCGAACCTGATACCCGATGAACCCAAATCTTCCTGTACGAGCAAGCCATCAAAGTGTGGTGACTGAAAGAGGAATTGGAAATCAATCGAACCATTCATTGAGAAGTGGCGAAGCCGTCCAAGCCATAGCCTCGGCTGAAAGCCTGAAAACTCACTGATCTTATCAAACAAAACCTGGTTATTCGGACTAATTTGAATGGATCTTCAACATCCCCTACGGCATCGCGAGCGGGCAACAATGGCAATTAACCACAGCGTCTGCTGGGCGATGCAAGCGGCCGTTTTTTCGCAGAAACTTGTTTGGAAAATGACCGAAGTGCCTGCCTATTGGCCGCGAGATGTAACAAGACCCAACTCTCCCGATCAAATGGCTTGCTGATGTTCATTCCTTGGAATTGGGCCCGCACAAAGCCTATGGTTATCCACTTTTTACCGCTCGATTCAATGACCACGATCTGTCAAGTTGCTTTCTGCGCCCCCGGAAGAGAATTTATTTGATCAAATCTGAAACGGAGACATTGTTGGGGATTTCATTTTAAGTTCGTATGTAAAAGAAAAATCGACTTGGACTTTTCCAAAAAGATTGTCATGTATTGGAGAATGGCCCGTGAGACACCCCTTCTGCTTTTTGGGGGATTGGCATTGGAAGAGAATGAATACTTGGAACTTATGGGCTCTTTGATGGAGATTTGAAAGCAACCGGTGAGTTAGCCCGCGATATCCAGTTTAATAGATCTTCCATTTGGTGTGAGAGATTTGTGTTTAGGATTTTTTTAATTAATCAATAATTCAGCATTTGCCTAGTAACATATACGCAAAGTTCTATATAAACCTGACATTTTCTGAAACTTTGGAGAGAAAATACAAACTCACCAAGACAAACATCGGTTACACACCATTTTGTAAATAATGTTTTTTTCAACATATTGAGTGTTGTATTTTTCAAGGTCCCTAAATTTATTGAACATAAATAAATCTATCGTAAAGCAATGATAGTCGTTCCGTTGTCAACAAAAAATCCGTTGGAAATTGCCCTGAAATGCAACCCCAATGTAGCGAGGGGCTAAATGCAAAGCAAGTCCTAGGCCAATGAAAAAGAAAACAATATTCATTTAAAATGCCTGAGAGGGCAACAATATCTAAGCAACGGTCGATAGGCCGTTGAAGAAAAGCAATAATCATTTTAAACCCTGAAAGGGCTCATACCAAAAGCAACGTCACTAGGCCGTTTAGAATATGGAAATCAACTATTGGTAGCCCTGAAGGGCTAATACAAAAGTAACGGTCGCTAGGCCGTTTGTCACAAAGACATCGACTATAAAAGCCCTGAAAGAGCAAAATACCACAAGCAACGAATCCAAAGGCCATGAAAAGCAAATCAATAACTCATTTGAATTGCCCTGAAAGGGCAAAATATTCTAAGAACGGTCCACTAGGCCGTTGTCAAACAAAAGACATCGAAACATAATAAAAGCCCTGAAGGGCTAAATACCAAAGGCAACGGTCGCTAAGGCCGTTGGAGAAAGCAATATATCATTTTAAAGCCCCTGAAAAGGGCGCTATCAACTATGGGACAACGCTCGAAAAATTACATCCATCTAATTTTAGCACAAAAAATAGACAACCATTTATCAAACAGAATAATGAGGAAGAACTCTTCAAATACCTAGGAGGGGTCTGCAAAGCTCACGATTTGTGCGCCGATTCAAGTTGAGACATCTCGACCATGTACATATCCTGTGTCTTCTCATAAGAATATTGGCATTAGCCAAGCTATTGGAGGAGATCAAAAACAGATTCTTTCCAAAATGGATGAAAAAAGCGCGCGAAGGAACTTAGTGATTTCTATTGGCAGATGGTTACGGTGCTTATTCGTCAATCCCGAGTGAAGTGGATACCGTCATTAACTACATAAAAATCAACGTTTTCCCCATCAATGAGAAAAAAAACGTTCCAAAGATAATACCCGAGCCTTTTTGAAAAAATAATAAGGTGGATTATGACGAGCGATATGTTTGGGGATGATGCTATCCGTTGAAATCGCCCCTTAGGGCTAGTGAGGAATTAATCCCTTTCCAAGCGATGGGCGATGCCATCGCTAGGATATCCAGCCCCTTCAGGCCTAGGATCATATATCTTATTCTGCGATGGGCGATGCCCATCCACTTTGGTATTTAGCCCCTCAAGGGCTAATTAACAATCATCCTTTTCCGAAGGCCTAATTTATCGTAATCATATCAAGCATTTTTGGAGATTAAATTAAAAATGCCATTTTATGGGAATTTCAATATCGATAGAAAAGCCGCCCATTCAGCGCAAATAAATAGACAAAACTTAAGCTTTTAGACAATTGAATCAAGATTTTTTGAAGCGGAATAGAAAAGTATCCATTTTGCCTGAAGGGGCAAATACAAAGCAAAGGTCGCTAGCCCGTTGTAGAAATATGGGAAATCACCTATTGTTAGCCCTGAAAGGGTAAAATACCATAACACGGTCCGCTAGGCTTGAGAAAAGAAAGCCATATAATCAAAGCCCTGAATGGCCTCCCACCATGGCGGGGATTTGGACAAGCATGTAAAAGGCAATAAAATAATCCACCTTGAGTGATTCGACCCTTTAGCATTCAAAAATAACCACCATTTTTTTTCCAAAAAAAATCATTTCTAAATTCCTTGCAGAAAAATCCTTACCTACCTGTTTTTCCTCCTCCGATTTTTTCTCACCTAGTATCGACGCCCCCTGCAAGTCTTTTCCAATCGCAATTCCTTTAGAAAAAACATCCCAAATAATTGCTGCTGGCATCGTCACCTACGCTTGACTTCGGCGCAAAAAGGCGATGGTAAAAACGCGATTGACATGGCGGCCAATCGCAGCAGCGCATGAATTCGCCACAGCACCGATTGAAACTGTGAGGGCCGACGATGGCGCCACTTATTACATCGGAGGTCACGCAAATCACTGCTATCATCCAAACTGACAAAAGGACTTTGGAATGCATCCTTATCATCGACGATACGGAAGTGGAAAACAGATCTGCACCCGTTTTTCTGTCAGCTCAAGTCAGAATCTTTTTAAAATCAAGGGATCACTTCCCTAAAAGAAACCAAGGAGAAAATCGAAATCGCATTGGCCTGGCCCCCAGCGCTAATCACGTCACAATTCAACCAGTGAAGCAGTACATCCCGATTCGGACTAAACAAAATAACGGCGCTTCGCAAACTGAATATTTTTCCTGTAGATCAAAATGGGAAACGTAGATTCAAAACGCGCCCATCATTGGGACTTTGGCAGATCACGGAGATCAGCGCGCTAGCCTCCATCGATCAGCAAGGCGCTCAGGCCTAAGCGGGGGGAAATTCACCACTCGAGCAATCAGGAAGAATCCAGTACAACTACTACACTCGTAATATCCTCCATCCAACGCTCCAATGTCATCGTGGACCGGCCCTTGAACTCTCGCATCACCGACTGAGGGCGAGCAGGGCGCAACCCCTACAGTGGATTACAGCATCGAGCATGTGGCACGAAATGTCAGGGTACAAAACACCATCCCTTAGCGGACATAAAACCTATCAAACCATCCGGAAATGCCGGAAAGCCAGTTTCCAATGGGAAGCTATGACTCCTAGTCAATCGTGCGCTGAATGTGTCTTTCGTCACGTAAGTCAAATTCAATGACATCGATTGACGCGACATTTTGGGGGAATAAATGGGTTCCAACTACAGCAAAGAATCTCCTCTACGAATCAATGTAGAACTACCCGCTTCGATCGCACATGGGTGGGCCAATGCCCCACCATCCGCAACCGACACTTGGACAGCATGGGATCATGCCCATCGAAGCGACCTTCTTGGTGGAGAATTCCGAGATCCAGGAAGAAACCTGATCAACCTGCGCTCCGACTATGGGAGCACCTGGAAGTGAACTGAATCATCCGCGACTGCACTTTCGTGCCTGCCGGTGGCCGACCAAGCCCAGGCGGCACTGATCGTGCTATAACTCCTGGCCAGCATGAAACTTGGCCTACACTTGCTTAGCAATGCCTGCCACGAATCCCATCGAGAACCTTCAACTATCGACACCAATCCCCCCGGCCGACTACCAAGGCCCAGCGATGCTTCGGAACTTCAACCCGGAACGAAACCGACGAAACCTACCAGAGCTTTCCTTACCAGATCACCAAAGAAGTCATCTTAAAAAATGTAAAGGATTTTCAAGTGGAAGAATTTGAGGCTGAGCGAGAATGAAATGATGTTTGAGGGGTGAAAGTGATAGGAAATTAAGCCATTCCTTTTATTTTACTAGAATTTAATGAAATATACCCTGTACAAGGGTATTGTAACTCAGGAAAAGGAGGGATAATTGGGGAAAAGAATAATAGCAAGGAAAACTGGACTAGCTGGCTGATTTGTTGCTATACGCCATAAAATTGCATACTTATAAGAATTAGCCTACAAGGTAAACCCACCATGAACATAATAGAAAATGAAAAGATTACAGAAGAATTAATAGAAGATATACAAGCCAAGACAAATCCCGAAAGCATATCTCTTAATGAGTCATTTTCAAAAAGATTATTTTCATTTCATATAGTGATGTACTAAAATATGTGCGTTATGCAATGAAGGTGTTAAGAACCTGATTAACTCAAAAAAGCAGTGGCAGGCGAAGAGTTCAATACCACCTAAAGGATAATTTGATCAGATGTAGTTTCACAAGTACCGAGGCTCTGTAATGACGATACACATATCAAAAGGAACTAGCGGATATTGATTATTAGTTATTTGTGACAAGTTCCTACACCTTGACTCGTAAATCAATAACGACAGTATTAACTACAGAAAGCTTAAAAAAATCAATTAAATAATACTCAATTCACAAACTCAGGGAGAAATAGACAATGCCAGGTTAATCAGGCAGTGCGATAATATGATTTAAAAAAGAATCGTACAGATTCAAGAAAACAATTAAGTGCATGTTTTATGACTTATGCGATATATCATGGCAAAAGCAATTAAATCACAAATAAAAGTCTTAATAGAGATTGGATTATAGTGAATTGCGAATTGTATGATAAGTTAGCAGCGGTCTTGAGAGATAAAGATTCCTGATTTTCGTGAATTCAGTTTACAATAAAGAATTAAACTCAAAAGGCGACCCAGAATTTATCCATTCTAGCATAAAAGAACTATGATAGAAGGGTTCTGAGACTAATGGAAGACTAAAAAGAAATGATTTCGGTTTTAAAAAATATTAAAGCCGATTCAGATTGGAAATTAAACTAACAAGTTTTTGATTTATGCCATTTGCTAATGATTTATAGAAACCTATAAATATCAAATAAAAAACTTTTATGAGTTAGTGGCCAATTTTTACTTACAACTAAAAATTTATCTGAAAATATAGAACACTCGCAATAAACTATGTCGGTTGAGATATATAACCCATATTTCGTAATGATAGTGCCAGTTAAAAATAGCTTAACGAATCTAAGTCGGAAATCGAACTCTATCCTGTTAGAACACTTAAAAAAGCAGTTTGCAATATTGAGAACAAAACGAATATTCATTGGTTTTCATCTTCTGAAGAATTAAGTTTAGCTGTACAGCTAAGAAAATTTTAGAAGCCTGAATTTGAATAACAAATTTTTTGGAACGATAACTGTTTTGGGATACTGCTGTATTCAAGATAATAATAATTTCCTTCACGGATTTACTCAAAGCAACTTTACAGTATGATTTTGGTATTCTACTTGGTACCAACTGAATGACAAAGTAATCAGTAAGAAGAAGGAAGAAAAGCTTCCAAATCTCGTGATAATGTTTCTTTTCGAGTAGGTTTTAATTTATGGGGCGTTTTAGGTTATCTAAAATGTGCTTTGTGTTGAAAAAGAACTGAAATATTTTATCCGATATTAAAGGTATTTTCACTTGCTAGATTTTCTAAAAAGAACCTGATATTTTTGTAAGTGCAATTTCAAACAGTTGGAGAATTTATTTCAGAACCCAAAGAGATTCGTCCAAGTAAATTTCTTTCCCTTCTTCAACTTTAGCTTCTGTTATTTTGAGAATTTTAATCTCACCAACTTGTCAGATATTTAATTGAGCAAAGGTGGTTTGAAGGAAGATGGACAAAATATGAAAGATTGTTTAATAAAATTATTATTTCCAAAAAAGCTTAATACAGACTTAAACCTTCATTTGAAAAACTCAAAAAAGACTTTCAACAACAGAAGCGTATCGTTTCATTATGCAGGTCGTCCGAGATTTTATAAATCTTGAAACAGAAATAAAGAATAATAAATTAGTATTTATTGACTTCCTACAATATTGCAGGAATAAATTATGCAATTCAAAATCTATTGCCGAATGATTTCAATTCTATGAGTGAAGATTATGAATCAAATTTTAAGTCGTGAATTAGAAAGGTTTATAGTGAACTTTAAAAGGATTTTGGCTTTGAGAAGTGAATTTGAATGAAATGCTAATATTGAGAAATACTGAATAAAACCCCAGTGGCTAACAATGTAGTATAAAAATAGGCGAAACAGTAATAAATTCAAGCTTTTGGCTCGCATCAAAAACTTTGTTGCTTAGCCGAAAGTTGGTAACTTCGAAACGCGCCTACTTTCCATATACTAAACGTTAGGCGTCATGTATGAGACCACAGAAACAGAATAAATAATCAAGAGAAAATTGACCGACTTTTAATCGACAAAGATTTAAAAGACGGCAAAACTTGTTATTTGTTCAATTCTCTGACAAAATTATATTCCAAACAAAATACTTGCTCGACGCTAAACGAACTTGTTTATTGAGTATGAAGGCAATTTAGCGTTCGTTTTTAATGGACATTACAAGGTTCGTTTGACCTGCAACCACTTTTAAACTACTCAAACATTAAATTCACTTTGGCTTGGACTGTTTTGAAAGCAGACAATTTGGAAGTTTTTAAAAACCGAATTGAAAAATTTAAACGTTAAGTGGGTGTGTTTTGACTCCAAAGAGACAGAAATATTCCAAGGCTACATCTTCAAAACCTCAAGGAGTTAAATAATCGGTGAGACAAGGCAAAAGCACTCAAATCTTGAATTTTAAGAGAATTACAAAGATTAAACTACTTAATCATTTGCGGACATAACTAAAAATTATTGACCCGTGTTGGCAAACTGACAGAACGTTAAGAATATTTTAGGTTAAATTCGTTTCAAAGTGAATTGAACTTTGGTGAACAAACTCAAAAGACTTAAATCATTACACTTTGTTTCTATGGTGACGAGAAAAACTTAGATGAAAATTGAAGAAAAACGAATCGAAACTCTTGAAATAATAAGGGTTCCGAAGGATCAATAGTTTTCAAAGAATATTTTTCCACTTCAAAAATGAAACTCTGTTAATTAGACCAAATCCAATTGACCGAATTTTCAAACTTCAATAAAGAGATTTCGACCTTGACAGACTTTAAAGTTAATTCAAAACTGCAAAACTTTTAATCATTAACAGGACTTGAAAAATTAACGGAACTTAATCAGTGAGAATTTAACAAGACAGAAATAAATTTTGACGAGTTTATAAAACACAATTTCCAAAAGTCGCTTGACATTCTTGCCTTTTATAGCACGCTAAGACAGAAAATTGACAAAGGAAATAAAAGAGCAACTTTTAAAATTAGTTACAAAGATGGACCGATAGATAAAACAACGAAACGCCTAACAGCAGCTACAAAAAATTGGCGGTTTCAGTGGTTAAATGAAGCTGTGCTTACCTAATGAAAGTTTGTGCTTTGGTTGATCATGAAGTTGCTTCGAAAACGCCAACTTGTTTCAATATACCAACCGTTGGGCACATTTAAAAACAAGCGCATTCATGAAATAATACATTCGAATCGGTTACTTTTTATGACGGTAACAAAACAGTAATTTGGAGCAACATCTTTATTATCCAGAAAAATATGACGCCTGTAAAATTGAGCAGTTTTTTTCTGATTGTGCGAACCAAAAGCTGAAGTTCCCCCTCTAGGTGTAGTCATGCTGATACCTGTGTGAATCCCCCTCTAAGCGTATCAAGAACGATCTATGAATAACTTGTGTGGAATCCCGAACAGCTTGTCGGGAGCAATTCCCACCCTCCCTATTCTTAGCCAAATTTTTAATTGGCTATTTCATTCTAACATCGAATAATCTAAGCGTTTTATTGAGTTGATTCTTCTGATAAAATTTCTAAACAAGTCCTTTTTCAAAAGTAGCGGCAATAATGTCTTTGCAGACCTTCCAAATTCCATAAGATCAATTCCAAAATAATCATGTACGAGCTTATCCCTCATCCCCAAGCAATTTTCTCTCCATTCAATTAAAGGATACTTCAGTCTAAAGTCCGATTAAAGTCTATTTGGTGGCTTCATCAATTATTTGAAGGTTTCTGATGAAGCGTCTTGCACTAAAAAAGGCTTCCTCTTTTCGATGCCTTCCAGATAGGATGGATGCTGGAAATTGAATTAAAAAATATGATAGGAGAATACCCTAAAGGTTCTTTTCGCATTCAGAGCAGCGGAATCAATCTTTTTCAACGTAAAATCGCTCAATATGGGAAGAAGAGAACCTTAGTGATTAGATCTATCTTTCGTCGAAGCAAATCTGAAAGCCCTGCTCTAGTCCAATTAATTCCCAGAATTGGGACTTTTCCTTCGAATTTCAACCAACCAATCAAATATTCGCTAAGTTTTCTTCTTTCTTCATTTCTGGAAAAGGATCCAAAAACGCCGACAGCTTTTCAAGCTTTTGAGGCGCAGGGTGTTGAGGATGATGTTTTTTATCTTTTGTTCCCGAAAGCATA
>Ga0163217_1004770_pt1 | contig 18509 bp, 26 predicted proteins | sample SynspAceP_FD_185933 | JGI IMG/M metagenome (GOLD analysis project Ga0163217, IMG submission 185933) | Saline lake microbial communities from Ace Lake in Antarctica - Synechococcus sp. Ace-P (PacBio error correction) | ecosystem: Environmental > Aquatic > Non-marine Saline and Alkaline > Saline ...
AGAAGAGAGATATAGAAAGGCTCCAGCAGGCTGGTACATGCGTGATTCGGCCAGGGCGATGGTCCTTGGCGGAAGCCCGATCTGGGGCGGCGGTTTGAAAAAAGCACAGCCAGAAAGCCCGGCCCACCCCCGGGAGAAAACGCCGAGCACCTTGCCAACAAGGAAAAGCCCACCACCGGCATGGGGGCTTCCAGGAAGCCTCAGCTCAACATCCGGAACCTCCATAAGGAACTTGGATCTCTTGGGTCAGGGGCCGCAGGAAAGAGCTGGGGAATGAACTCCCGCAAAATGGCTTGTCCTTCCGGAAGCGGCGGGCTTTTGGCTTTTTGACTGCGCCGCTGCCCGGGCTTGGTTTGGGCTTCAGTCTTGGGGGCGGGGCTGGCTGATCGCTACGGCAGCAGAAACCTCGATAGGGAAACTTCGCGCAACTTTGGGCGTCCTTCACCAATTACCTCGCAAGGGAGGTCCAGCCCTCTTCAGGCGGTCCAATGGCGGTGGGCCCGCGCCCTGCTCCACTGGCCCAGCAACTGTCGCTGGGCCCGCGATCAACGAAGGGGCAGAGACGGTGGGCAGCGGATCTGGGGGGGCCGCTCGGGGCAGACGCAGGCGGCGGCCCGTGAACGGCTGGCTGCGGCTGGCCTCTCTCCGGTTTTCTGGCGACTGGATTCCTCGTCGTTGCGACGGCTGCCTCGCGTTTGCGCCCTGTGCTGCTCTTGCCTGGGGTTTCGCTGGCGCTGGAATGCGCCTGGCTTCAGGCCCAGGCGTGAAGCCGGACTGAGGTGCAACCGCCACGCAGCCAGACCGATCCAGGCCCCGCGGCAAAGGCGGCAGCTCCACGGATCACAGCGCAGCGAAGTCGTCGGCCGGGGTTGATCGCGCGACCAGCAGACCGCAGCAGGGGGAGCGAGCAGGGGCAGAAGCAGAAAGACGGGAGAGCAAGGGGTCCGCGCAGCAAAACGGGCAGGTGATTGAGCGTTAGCAGTGATTCAGGAAGAGTTTCCGCGTGAATTCCAAGGCCGGGTTCTGGCGGTGGCGCGAGGTCCGACCGGTCTTCAGCCGCTTCAGCGCCCAAGCTTCATAACCAAAAGAATCGACACCGATGAACCAAGAAAATCCACCTCCTTCAAGGGTGGTGGGCCGGTTGATACAGGCGGGATCGGTGGGCGAATCCGGCCCCCGCTCAGCCAGGGGCGGTCCAGATTGCGCAGTGAAGGTTCCACGCATCTCTCGCGGCGCAATCAACAGCGCCGCTTCCTTGAGGTGACATCGGCCACCTCTCGACTAAGTCGGTGGCAAAACCGCTGGCAATCCGACCGACTGTTCCCATGGCCTCGCGGCAAAGATCACCAGCCCGGGTGGAAAGCTGCCGCTGGCGATCCGCAGCGGCCTGATCATTCCAGCGGTGGCAGCGCAACTGACCGAGCTACACCCGTGCGAGCTCGCGCAGACAAGCGTTTGCAGCTCAGGTTCAAGAGGAATGCGCAAACCTTTGGCCAGCCAGACGCCGTTGCGCACGGCTGGCGATCAGTTCAACTCCTCGCCAGCTCTCAGCAGAGCTGAAAGGCTCCGTTCCGCCAGGGGCATGGCCGAAGCGCCGGACGCCAACACCACCGGCCACGGCCAGTCCTCCCGGTGGTGCTTCCCTGATCGTCTTCGCCTGCTGACGGCTTGCGTCTGGGTCTCCCCGGTTTCGACGCCCGATCAGATCGATCTGAATGGCGCAGCACTCACCTCCTATCTCCACGTCCACCATCTCGGCCTGTAGGTGGGCGGTTTTTAGCGACCACAGCCGGTTTTGGCGGAGCGGTACTCGTTACAGTCGCCTTGAGCGAGCGACATGCACAAGCCACCACCCGTGAAATGGGAATTTCGACGAAGAAGCCGTAACTCTGAACACGCGTGTATCACACCGGAAATGGTCTGACCGACCCATTGGTTCGGCGGCGCGGGCCGCGCCATCATACCAGAAATTCGGTCTTGAGCTCAAGTAACGAAGCGGGCGCGATTGTTGAGGCGCTGGAATCAAGGAGGTGCTGCGGGAATTGGCTCCGTTCGGTGCGCTGACTGGGGGGCAGCAGGGGCCAGGTCGATGGTGCGTGCAACATAGAAGAGTCGAACCCTGACCTGTGGCGCACCTGGGCGATCCATTGCCCTCGGTTGAGCAGCAGCACAGCACTGCTGATCTCCAGAATCGGCGTGTGCGCGAATGGCAAGGCACCAAGGAGCAAAGGCTTCTGTCTCGCCCCCAGGCTGTGGGATCAGGGCTCGGCTGAACTGCATTCGGGCAGCACTCACTGAGTTGGCCGCGCAGCACCGCTGCGGTCGGTGCGCGAAGGGCGCAGCCAGCTCAGAAGCCAACCGGAGCGTTGCGTCATCGGCCAGCCTCAGGGAATTCCAAGGCAGGGCGGCCTTGGCCACTCGTTGGACCTGGCCCGGATCCGCCCTCCGATTGACGGGCAAGAATTCAGGCAGATCAAGGGCTGCAGGTGCTTGCCAGGGCCTGACCGGCCGGTAGCACAAGTTCCTCACAGGGAAAGGGATGCTGTGGCGGTAAGCCACAGCAGCCTGGCGTTTCGCCGGCTCTGGCAGAGGCAGGTCACGAGGGATTCGAGGTCAGGCGGGGAAGATCGAGAATCGATCGATCCATTGCCAGCGGCGCTGGCGCAGCACAGCCGCCAGTTCAGCTTTTTCAAAGCACCGGCATGCAAGATCCTTGAAGGGGATTTCCGCTTGCCGTACGTGTGCGTGCCTTGGGTTTCGCTCGGCGAGGGCCTGCAGGCAGGCGGCATGATCTGGCGTCCGGTCTTGATCGTGTAGGGCAAGCGGAATAGTGCTCCAGCTGCCCCTCAGAAATTGAATTGCAGGCGACTGAAACGGCGGCAGCCTCTGGCTGTGACAAAGCCGGCGCCTTGCTCAGGGCCAGGGTTGAGCAGCGGAATCCAGCGCTGCCCAGGCAGAGGGCTCGGCCCGCTCACGCAACAGAGGTCAAACTGCGCCACGGTCAAGCCGTCAGCCACGGCCGGGGGAGTGGGACCCAGAGGTTGACGCCCGTTCCCCTTCTCGAGTGACACCTCTTTCGAGTGCCCCGGGCAAGATTGGCGCCTCGCACGCTCCAGCGTTCAGCAAAAGGTGGGAAGTGCGGTGAGGTCGAGGCGCCCTTGGGTTCGGGTTGCCGCAGGGTGCTGGCGGTGGAGCGACAGGGTTTGCGCAGACCGTGTTTGGTGAGCAGCAGACGAGGGTCGGCCTCCTCACCGCATTGATCGGGCAGCAGCCGGGCGAACGTGACCCTGGGGCGGAACTGGGCACGGGGTAAACGGTCCAGCAGCACCTCCACCACCGACTGCTTTGTCAGGATCGAGGTAGGTGTCATTCGCTTTTGGCTGAAGGCACGCCTGGTGAGCAGTCGGTCGTCGAGGCAACGGCGACGAGGCGATCCTCATGCGTTCCAACCTGGGCCAGCAAGGTTGGTGGTGCGCGTTTCAAGAGCATTGCACCCACCTCTGGGGATCGGCGCGGTGCCGCTTACGGGTGATGCGCACCAGCCCGCACCGTTCCAGGCGTGGTTGACTGGTGGTCGCGGATAAGATGTCTTCGTTGCGCTTCGCGCAGGGGCGAAACAAGAAGCCCTTGCTGGAGAGCGGCAGGCGCGCCTCGTCAGGCTCTCGTCGGGCACGCTGCACGCCGGCTTCGCCTTCTCAACGAAAGCCACCAGGGCCAGCCCTCACGCGATCCGCAGCATCGGCCTTGTCGGTCTTCTGGCTCGACCAGAGCCTTCCAACGTTGCGAGTGCAGGGCGTCGGAAGGCAGGGAGCTGGTCGAGTCAGACGGGCGACGCGTGAACTTAATGGGGGGAGAGTCAAAGGAAGCAGGCAAGGCCTTGGAAGCCCGGGGGCAGCGATGCCAGGAAAGCGGTTGTTATGAAGCCAACCTCCTACGAATCTTCTGTTCCGCTCGAATGATCAGCGGGTTGCCGATCAAAAGGAGCGAGCGAAGCGGCGATTTGGAGGGCATGGCAGGAATCAAAGTGGAAAGGGAACCGGCGTAGGCACCGCAGCAAGTGGCGAGCCACGCAGGCCCGAGCTGCGACAAACACGCGAATCGGATTGCGGTGGTGCCGCTGATCGTCCACGATCGTCAGCTTGGGTCCTTGTCACCCAGCTCGGCGAGAAACACAGTCAGAAGGTGGAGGCCAGGAGCGGAAGTTGATCGATCAAGGTTTTGGAGTTACGGCTGCAGTCCGAGCTTGGCCTGGAGCCCAGCAGAGGCCGAGGGGACAACCATCAGCAGTCCGGAAATCGCTCCAGCCGCTGGGGGCGGCAGCACGGAGGCCACCAGCGCCCCCAACAGCACGCCACCAGGGCTGGAGCAAGATCAAGGCGAGCAGCCCCCCGGGGCCGGGAAAAAAAACCCAGGCCAGGGGGGCGCCCCCCCCAGGCGGATTCAGCGGCAGAACAGGGCGGCCAGTTGGTCTTTGCCAGCCCGGCGAGGAAACACCGTGGTGAAGGTGTGAGATAAGCCCCAACCCCAACGGGTTTTTTTTTTTTTTTGGGTGTCCGTGGCTTCGCCCTCGCCGGTGTGTCATCGGGCTCAGGGCTGTTGCTCATGGCTGGACGCGTGCCCCGCCTCAAAGCGCCGCAGCAAACCGAGCTGCGTCCGCGTACTCCTTCGCGATTCTGCTGGCGCACGAGCAATCGCGAAGCGCGTCGCTCTGTCTCGTCGCACCCGAAACAGGGCAGGAAGGTTGCTAACCCGGCATAATCAGGACGGTCTTGCGTAGATGGCAGCAAGCGCGTCCACGGTGTCGTAGTGCGGAACACCATCGGCGCCCACCATGCTCAGGTACTGGCTGCGCTGCGTCGGGTCAGGGCTTCCGAGGGCTCGCTCCGCGCCTCGGATCAGCCGGCAGGCAGGGCCACACCGCCGATGCGCTCAGTGGTTTCCGCAGCCCTCAACTCCACCGGTTGCTGTGACCGCGGTCAAGTGGCACGGTCATCAGTTTGCAGGCTCGTTCTCCCGTAACCTGAGCCACAAACGTCTTTCGTAGCGGGCCAGGGATTCATGGGTATCGACATCCATCCAATTGCCAACTTCATGGCCCTGGCGTTGATCACCTGGAGGCCAGCCGTGATCTTTCATTCTCTCTATTGGGCGGCGCGCTCTGGAGCGTCAGGTGCCAAAGCGAGTGCCAGAGGCTCGGTTGAACAGTCCTGCAAATAGGGGTGGGATCTTGCTGCTGGCTGCTGCTGAAGCTGGCGAGCGCAATTCTCCCGGCCTCATTGGGATCACCAGGTCGTCATCGGCGGCACCAGTAGGTGCGTTCGCGCCGGTTGCACACCATTCTTCCGCGCCATGGGGCGCAGGCCCCACCAGTTCGAGTTGCAGGCCGTTCTCGCCCCTGCCGAGATTGATGCGCAATGCGGAAGGCCAATCCACTGGAATGGGAACGGGACCTTCACCTGCCAACGCCAGGCAAATCGCCCGCTGACGGCCATCCCCTTGCTCAAGGTTGATTTGCAGATGGCCGCACGCAGCAGGCGCTGTTCGTGACCTTGCAACCGGCAGACCAGAACAACCGGACCGCCAGGCCAGGCACCGGAGCGGTTGAGCCGCTTGCGGTTCCGCAGAATTGGGAGTGACCGATCCAGGGAGAGCCTGCTTTCTGCTCCACCGGGGCACCGCTGCTGCGTCCCTTTCACCAATACCTGCCAGCCCATGAGGGCCTGATGCAACGCCGCCCGGTTCTTCGGCCGCACGGTGAAGCCACGGCCGCCGGGGTGACGCCATGGCGCTTCGCAGCACGCCTGGCAAATGGCTCAGGGCCTGATCCACGCAAAGCCCCGGGCCCCGCACCGAGGAGGCGCAAGCGTCCGTGGCCCTCGGCTGCAGCAGAGGCCCGCAGGCCGAACCGTTCCACCAGCCGGGCGGCACCCCCCCGATACATTTTTACGCATGGTGCCAATGGCTCTGGGCAGCAGCAGAAACGGGGTTCCGCTCCGGGCCGTCCGCTTCCCCCAAGGCCACCGCTTCGGCCTCGATCGCATCACATGAGCTTCGCGCGTTGCGGTTGAGCGCTTCGCACTCGCTGGGCCCAGCTGCATGGCCGTTGTGTCTGCGGTGGTGAGCAACTCACCACAGCTTGGGGGTCCCAGCGGCCCACGCATTGATCGAGGCGGGCCAGTTTTGAAAACCACAGCCGTTTGCATCGAGGGGGTGGTCCCCCACGCAGCCAGGCGTTGCAGCGCTGCAGGCCGCAGGCCGGAGCAATGCAGGCGCGGCAGCCGCGTCGGCGCCCAGCGACGGTTACCCCAACAAGGGACCTATGTCCGGCGATCGTGCCGATACCAGAACAGATCCGAGCGCCATGCGGTGGCGTCGCTCGGCCCAGGCTGCAGGCGAGGGCAACGGCAGCAGTAGGCACCCGCGCCGGCCAGACCTCGGTAAGGGCGAACCTCAGGAGTGCAGGCCGGATCAGCAGGGCCGTAGGGGATTCTGCGGTGGCAGGGTGTGGGTTTTTGTCGGTGAGGATCACCTCCCCTGCAGGGCTGGGCCGCTCTCAGGCCCCAACGGCGGCAATGCCGTTGTCGACGGTGACCAGCAGGGCGATGCCTCCTCGGCCAGCGTTCGACCATGGCGGCATTTGAGGCCGTAGCCATCGTCGAGCCGGCTGGGGATCGCCGCCCACCGGCTGGCCCGAGCCGCTGCAGCACTCGCACCAGCAGGGCGGTGCTGGTCATGCATGCGTCGGTAAGTCAACCGCAGAATCGCTACGGCTTTCGGCCTTGCGGCAGGCCTGAGACAGCGCTGGAACCGCCCGGCTCAGATGCTGAAGTCTGATGGGGATCGGGGCGGCGCGGTTGAGCACATGGCCGATCGCCTCTGCCGTGCCGTAGCCCCGCGGCGCAGAACAGAATCTCGGGCTCAAGGCCAGCGCGACGAATGGCTCGGCTCATCATTCTATCTCCGGAGGGGAGCTTGGCAGCTGCCAGCGCTTGGCTGGGGCCGGCGGTGAGCAAGGGGTCCCACGGAGATGGCCCGCATTCTGCGCTGCTTCCATCGTCCCTACTGCGTCATGCAGGCCAACGTTCTTCCGCCAGAGTCCCAGGCAGCCAGCGGCCTCGATACAGGATGCCCGCAGCCATTCCAGGCACCCGCTTCAGCGCTCAAGCCGAAGTCAGCAGACTCTGCTCGATTGGCTCAGGGGGAGCCTGGCGCAGAGGCAGCGCGGCCCTACTGCGCTGGTTGATCGGTCTTATGCGTTAACAATCTCACGTCTTCTTCCTATTCCGCATCGGCCAGGCCCTTGGCGGTGCTGGGGATGGTGGTGCCTCGTGGAGCTGGTGATCAGGCTTACGCAGCCGCTTTCTCAAAGGAGAGCCAGGGCTGGGCTGGGTGATCTGTGACAACTTCCGGATGGAATTGTCTACGCGTGGTTGCTTGAGGGCTTCAAGCTCGGCTCCTGATTCCGCGTGTCAGGCCAAACCCGTTTGTCTTGTGGGCCGATCTCAGCTGCTTCGTCCTTCGGCGGTTTCATCGACGGATAGACAAAGCCTGGGCCCCGTCCGCTCAAGACCGCCTTGCCGAGCGACAACGCCTTCCTGCGCCGACGGTGGGGGGCCTGGGCTTTCCATGGGCATTGACGCTGATTGCGCTTCCCTTTCGATGTTTTCTTCTTGGGAGGCAGCCATCCCTATTGATCAACCAAACAATGATCTCCGCTCTGGTTCTTGCTTTTCCGTCAAATCGTAAACTGACAGGCCATGCAGAACCCTGTGAGCACTCCAACCTCCAGTGTTCCCGCCTCTGGTCCGTCGCCACCCTGGATCTCTTCTGGCAAGGCACTGTCCCGGCTGGCTCTTCCTGGCCCAGGCGCGCCACTCCGGCTCTGAGGCGCGCGCACAATCTTTACGGGCCTTGGGCTGCAGACAACGCGCCGCCCTCCTAAGCGAGCTGTTCAGCTCCTGCCGCGACGGCAAGGTCAAGGAGCTGGACTATCCCCCCACCAGACGGGAGGTGGCGGTGGTGCTGGAAACGACGCACCCGCACGGATGTGGCGGGTGTCGCCAACGATTCACTGTTGCTGCAAACAGCCAGAGGCCAGGGTTCCCCTCAGCGTCAGCGATAAACCGCGACCAGGAGGCCTCCGCAGGTCTGGTTGATCAACATCTGCTGGTGGTGCTGTTGGTTGGCGGGCTCACCTTGCTGATCCGCCGCTCTCCAGGTGGCGACAAAGCGATCGGTTTTGGTCGCAGTCAGCCGTGTTCAGGAGGAGGGCACCGGCCAGCGTGCGCCTTTCGAGGATGTGGCGGCATCAACGAGGCCAAGGAGGAACTGCAGGAGGTGGTCACTTTCTTGAGGCAAGGAGCGATTCACGCGCCATCGGCGCCAAGTCCCAAAGGCGTGCTGCTGGAGGCCCGCCAGGTAGCCGGCAACGCTTGCTTGGCCAAGGCGATTGTGGCGAGGCCGGGGGTCCTGTTTTTTTTATCTTCTTTCGATGGCGGGCTTGGAGTTCGTCGAAGAAATGTTCGTGGGTGGTGGGGCGGCCAAGCCGGTGCGCGATCTTTTCAAGCGCGCCAAGGAAAAAGCCCTTTGCATCATTTTTCATTGATGAGGTGAGCGGTTGCCGTCAGCGCGGCGCGGGATGGCCGGCGGCAACGATGAGCGTGGACAGACCTCAACCAGCTGCTCACGGAGATGGATGGCTTTGAGGAGAATCCGGGGTGATTCTGTGGCGGCACCAACCGTCCAGCACGTGGTCGATGTCGCCTGACCGCGTGCCGGGCCGTTTTGATCGCCAGATCCGTTGATCTCCCACGCCGCGGGCGCGAATGCGATACTTGCGTCCATGCCGAGCCGCCCTCTGTCTGAGGCCGTGTCGCTAGCGGCCTGGGCTGCCCGCGCCAGGTTTTTTCAGGAGCTTGATCCTCTCCAACCTGCTCAACGAAGCGGCATCTCACGGCCCGCGGCCATGAAACAGCATCGATGATTCCTCGCCCTCAATGATGCTCTGGAGCGCAATCAACGCTGGGGCTGACGGTGGCCCCTTCAAGACAGCGCAAAAGCGCTGATCGCTTACCACGAGTGGGCCACGCCTGATCACCACCTGATGCCAGGCCGACGCTCTGGACAAGGGTACCCTGCTGCCCCCGTTCCGGAGGGGTCGGCCGGCTTTGCCCGCACACTCCGACGAGGAACATCCTCATTCCGCTGATCAGCCGCGCCTGATCTGCGCGAACCGCTGGTGGTGGTGATGGGGGGAACGGGCGCGAACTGGTGGTGTTGCCCAGCGAGATCACCCAGGGGCTTCCGGCGATTTTCAGATGCCACCCGGATCTGCAGGGAGATGGTCCCCGCTATGGCTTTCTCCAGCTTGGGCCAGTGGGCCTGGAGGCGATGCCTCCGAAGGTTGTTCCTCGGCCGCGGACCTGATCCACCCCGGCCCAGCTATGGCGATTCACCGGCGCGGCAGTTTGATTCGCAGGTGCGTCAGTTGCCCAAGCAAGCCCTGGATCAGGCGGTGAACCTGCCTGCGTCCGCGGACTGCTCGACCAGTTGGTGAGGAGTTTGATCGACAGGAAAACCCTCGATGGCGAGACTTCCGCACTTGTGGAGCGCTTTGAAGCTCCCAGCCGGCGGCAGCCGAATCGCGGTCCGAGGCCGCCGGCCGGGGTTCTGGTCACTTCCTGAGGATGTGCCGCTGCTGAGCGGAATATCCAGGCTGCGCAGATAGGTGTGCAGCCGCATCTTTGAATGGTAGCAGCATGCGGGTGGCGCGCTCTGGTTCACGTGGGAATGCCAGTGTCCGGTGGTCACAAACGCGCACCGGCTCCCAGGCCATGGCTCAGCGATCACGGATCGGCATCGGCATTGGCTCAGGGCCGAGATCGTGACGCAGCCGGGCTGGCAGTCGATCAGCAGATCGAGGGCCATACGATGGTGGCGATGGGGCCGGCTGGATCGGCGCCGGCCGGAAACCAGGCGAGCATGGCCAAGAGCGTGTTGGGTCACCGTTGCGACTGCGGGCAGATCCGCGCTTGGCCATCAGCAGGCTGAGCTGTTGCTGCGGCTACTGCTGGATCGGCGGCCAATGGCTGCCAGTTCCTGGCGCATCCAGGGGCCGGGTAGTGGTGGCCTCGAAGCGGGGCTCCTCGGGCTGACGCAAGGAAGGAGAGAAGGGTGCGTCATGCCCCAGTAGAAGAAGCTTTCCTGCTCGCTTTCGAGCTGGGGAGCCGGCCGCTGGGCAGCACGAACCAGGTTCTCCTGTGCTCCAGCCTGTCATAGGGCGCGCGTGGCGGCTGGCCTCGCGCGCAATGCCCTGACCCTGAACACATAAAACAGTGCACTGGTGGCGTTGGCGGCCACCTCAATGGTGTCCCGCAGGATGCCGACGAAGTTGGCGACAGGGCCGGGCTGTGGCAGGGCCTGGCAGCCCAGTTTTTGTCGCTTGAGGTCGAGCGGCAAGGATTGGCTGAGGGCCCTGTGGCATGCAGTTCAGGGCCCAGCGCCTTCAGGGAATGGCATGGTCAAGCCCGTGGCGAAGGATTGGCGGCTGGCGGTAAATCGACAGAACGGTTTTGGCCCCTGCTCCACATCCGTGAAGCCTGGATGCTGTATTGTAGGGGGGTGGCTGTCCTGGGTCATGCGTCGGCACAATGGCAATCAAGCTATGGGAACGGAAGGGCACCGTTGGGCGTTACAGTTCAGGTCCACTGCTGGGAGATTCGATTTCGCCCATCTGACTGCAGGATTCAGCCTCCGGCCATCCGCGGCACAATGCTCACTTCATCCCATACATCAGGGCCCGGGCCTGGTGATGAGAAAGCGAATGTTCCTCGCTGTGAATAGACGTTGAGGAAGCGGCGCAGCTTGCCGTTTTCGTAGTCGGTGAGGCGGGCCAGGATGCCGAAAGTGCTTTCTGAGGGCGGTGAGCAGCTCATCACCGTGCTGGCTCACGGTCGACACTGGCTTGATGGCGGTGAATTTCTGAGGGGGGTGGGGATCAGAACCTGGATGGTCTTGGAGGTGGGGGGAGGAACAACGGCCCATTGGAGGGGCGCTTTGGGGGTTGGGCAATGGCTTTGAAAAGGGCTGGTTGGTGCCGGCCTGAAACGCCCTTTCGGCTTTGTCAGACCGCCAATCGGGCTTCCCAGCTTGGCTCGCTGCAACGACTGGGCCGCTCACCGGCGCGTTGAAGCTGGCCAGCTGGGCTCGATGGTGGTACGGCTTCTCCACCACGGGTGATCGCTTCAAGGGTCCTTGAGGGCGTTGCCGGTGATTGTAAGGCGACGGTGGTTTTCGCTGGGATCGATTCTTGCCCTGCTCACCAGCTTCTTGAGCCACCGGCGATTGTTTGGTGCCGCGGCGGGTTTCGGTGAACACCCCTTCGGTTTTTCAGCCAGCAGCTGGAGCGGCCAGATCTGTTCATCGCTGGACCGCGGGGGATCGAGCCGTTGCTTGCGGCGGGCGATATCAAGGGCATAGGGGCCATCGGCGGATTGGCCGATCGCAATCGACTTGGCGATCGTGTTCCGGTTCACAGGAGTGATGTAGTCACGGCCCTCGGCAACGCTGGGGCGATCGGTGAGCAGCCTTCAGCCTGGCAACCGTGAAGCGCACCGGTTTTTCGTCGACCAGCCCCCACTTTGGATGAATTCAATCGAATCCCTTGGCCGGATCTTGCGAACAGGGACCGGAGGCCAGGGAGCCACGATGTGATGGGCAGTTTTGCAGCCGAGTTGCTCGATCAACTTGTAGCCGAGAGTTTTTCGAAGCCTTTCGGAGTGTAGGGGCGCAGGTTGATGTTCACGAAGCCCAGCGTAGGTGGTTCGCCACCTCCGAGGAGAGCCGGTTGACCTGGTCATGTTGCCCTTCACCGCATCAAAGGTGGGGTTGTAGATTCAAGGTGCCGAGCACTTGCCCCAGCTCAATCGCTGGGAATGAACACCAAGAATTCCAGGCCGGCGGTGGGCGGCGATGGGCGGCGGTGGAGTTTGGCAGGTTTGCGGTGGAACGCGCAGCTCACGTGGTGGAACCCAGCTCGCGGGCCGCGGTGAGGGCGACTGACTCCCCCCGATCCTTGAAGGAAAGGGTGGGCATGTTCACCCCATCGTTTTCTTGATGTAAAGCTTTTTCAGGCGCCAGAAGCCGGGCCAGGGCGGTTGGCTTTCACCAGCTGGCGTGAAGCCGGTGCCCACATCGATCGGTCGCCGCGCGATCGGCAGGAACTCGCGATTGGCAGATCGACGCCGGACCGGCCTTCGATCGAAGCCCGACTTTCAACCCGGGCGCGCCAATGGCGTCGTAGTCGTAGACGACTAAGGGGCAAGAGACGTCTTACAGACGTGGGGCCGTGGCCTCGTAGGGGTGTCCCGCATTCTTGAGCGCAAGGCCCGTGAAGTGGCGCGGGAGGGTGGCTGTCACGGCCTTGCAGCAAACAACTAAGAACACTAGCAGGCGCTTCTAGTCTCCCGCTATCCGACGAGGTCGGGATTCAGGCGGGAGGCTGGTTGGTGGTCGGGAAGCGGGGCCGGATCATGATTCTCTTTCCGCACCTCTCTCTAACTCGCCGTTGCCTACCCCTCGCCACCGGTGCCTGTCGCTGGCCGCAAGAGCGCTTCTGGCCTGGTTTTCGCGCCATGGTGCTGGTGGTTGCACGGTGTTCCCGTCTGGGGATCGAGTGGGGTGGTTTTCGCGCAATTTGGCTTCCAGTCGTGTGAGTGCGCCGCTGGCTGTTGCAAGCTGACGACCTTTGCGGTGGTTTGGATGGGTCTGGGGATGCGCCCTCCGCTCAAGCCGCTCCAGCGTTTGTTGGAGCCTTCGTATCGGTGGGGTCAAATCCTGTCGCGTTCTTATCTGAGCTTCAACTGGGGCCAGCCTCTCTGTTGCCGTTTTGGCTGCTCTGCTGCTGCTGCTTGGCCGGCGGCTCACACCACCTGGCGTTCAGGCCGGGGGCTGATTGATTCGCCTTCAGCGGTGAGGTGATACAGCGGGTTTTTCCCGTGTTTTCGCGATCTGCCCCCCGTTGCTGTTCATCGGCCTGGGTCTTGGGCTGCCTCTGCCTTACTGCTCTGGCCCTGAACACTTGCGGTGTGATGACGGCGGCCCTGCGGGATCGGCCCCTGCCCTGGCCCGGGCTGGAGCCTGTGGCTGCCCGGCCCTGCTGGCGGTGCCGTTCGGGAGGGGGACCCGCTGAACCGGTTTTGATCTCGCTTCACGGTTTGAGCTGCCGGCCCTGGGCTGTTTGCTCAGTGTGTCTCGCCAGGATGACGGTCGTCTGGCAGGCTGCTTTGGCTCACCTTCAAGCGAAGGCAGCGCCCTGAGTGATCTTGCGCTTCGCCGGCCTCAGCAGGCTCAGAAGCGGGTGCTCAAGCCTCAGATCGCTGTGCTGCGTGGTGGCCTCCTGCAGCGCGCGCTCTCCCCTTCGCTCTGATGTGGACGGCACGGGGTCGCCTCGCGCCGGCTTTGTCGACCTGCATGTGCCTGCGATTCCGGCTGTTGCTGCTCCGCGCTGCTCTGTCACCGCTTCTGGTCTAGCTGGGGTGTTGCGATCCGGCGCATGGCTGGGGCGCTTCAAACTGTTTGCCTTGTGGCACCGTGCGTGGTTGCTGCCGTCGCCGAGTTCCTGGTGGCCACCGAGGTCCAGAAACTCTGGGTGGAACGCGGGAGCTTGGTGGTTGAAAACCCCTATGGAGCGCAGCTTCGCGCACCCGCATGCTCGGCCTTGAGAGTGTCCAGGACTCGTCCTGAGCCCCGCCAGCTCTGACCCGCCGACATCAAGGCGGGGCACCGGCACCCTGGCCAACATCCGTTACCTTGGGACAGCAAACCGCTGCTGGCCGCCAACCGCCAGCTGCAGAGCTGCGGCTGTATTACAACTTCCGTCGGTGGCGGTCGATCGCTACGCGGCTCGGGATGAATCGGCGCCGGGGGATCCCAGCAGGTGCTTGATTCGGGCCCGGAATCGATAAGCGGCGCCCTGCGGAGGGCTCACGCACCTGGTTGACCGCCATCTGGTCTTCACCATGGTATGGCTTCACCGTCTCGCGGTCACACGTCGGCCGACGGCTTGCTCGTCGTTTTTGTTCAGGATCTGGGGCCGAGCGGGCGGTTGTGCAGGGAAAGTGAGGCCTTGGAATCGTGGATTGCCAGCGCCCTCGGAGGCTTTCCTGTGGGCCGCCCGCCTCTATTACGGCCTCGAGTCTGTCCTACGTGATCGCTTCCAACCACTTCACTGTGGAGAGTTTCGACTTCCGACGGGGAGCTGAATTCTCTGGACCCCTTCGATGGGCAACTGGATCTCGCTCGGGCAATGGCTGGCAACGGTTCAAGGCGGCGGGTGTACTGAAGGAGCGCGGGTGTTGTTCAGCGGCTCTTCACCCCCGCTCGCTGTTGCTGCTGCGTCGCCGCGTGCAGACGGGTTGAGGCGGCTCGCTTTCCTTTTCCGGGTTTGAGAGTGAAGCCGCTACCCTGTCACCCGTTGCGGTGGGGGACAGTCCAGGCTTCGCTCCGAGACATCATACTGGATGTTGGGGAATGGGTTCACTAAGAGCCGCAGCTATCGCTACATCGAAGCCAATGCAATGGCATCCGCTAATTTCCGGCAAGCCCGTCAAGGCGTGGTGGATGCCACGACGGCCGGACTCTGGGCTCTTGTGAGTGAATCGAGCGACCAACCTGCGCACATTGCAACGGGCTTTTCCTGAAGTTGTTCCAACCGCTGGCGAGCGGATGCCGAAGCCCCTGCTTGAGCACTCCGGGTACGATCAGCAGTTCAAGATCCATTCGGAGCGGATTGCTGAAGTACACGTCCCGACGTGCGCACGTTTTAACAAACGGGGAGGATGAATGGTCGGTTGCCACTGAGATTACGGCTCGCGCGATCTCTCCTGTCCGAGCCGTATTAGCGCCAAATCGTGCAGCTCCGGAAAAGACACTGACAAGGCCGAATTCGTTTTTTTGCTGCTGCCGTTCTCTGCCGGTAGCGGCGCTCCAAACATGGTGGGTTTGGCTGGCACCCGCAACGAGTTCCCCAATTACGGCGACTTCAGCTGGTGCGCTTTCCGCAGCAGCGCTTGCTGCTGGGCCCAGCAGATCACGGCCTGATCGGCAGGACCTCTCGATTTCATTTCAGTTCGACTCTGGACCGCACGGGCTCACCAGCTGTTGGCGGCAACTGTAGGTGCTGACGGTGGGGAATGACTTGCTCACGTCGAGCCGAATCTATCTGCGTCGAAGAACATGCTTGCCCACCCTGGTGCGGGTTCGTGGTCACGATGGCACCTAGGTTTCGTGATGGAGCGCGATCTCGACACGGCCTCAGCGAAGCTGGTTTTCCCGGGAGGCCCTGCCTCGTTTTCCCGACGAACCCAACGGGTTCCTCAAAACGCAGATTCTCGATCCGAGCATCCCGGCTGAACCACCAGCCCCAACTTGCCCCCCAACCTGCTGCCCACCCCTGACGGTCCTGTCTCCAGTCAGAGGGCCTCTCAGGCATCTGCATTGAGCGTGTTATTAGGCCGTACCTGGCGATCAAAAGGAGCCGAAGCTCCCTGAATGGATGGTGGTCTTGGTCCTGGAAGCGGAAAAGGTTGAGTCGGGGGCTGGAGTCGTAAGCCGTTGAGGCTCAACGTCGTTTTACAAAAGCCGGGCTAACTCAGACCTGTTTTCACTCAGACAGCACGGCGGTTCTTGGGTTCAAGCACGCCCTTGGCGTAGAGCTCGGGTAGTAGTTGATGTTCTGCTTGCTTGATCTTGCTGGGGCTTGGCGGCCACCGACTGCTGGTAACGATAAGGCACGACCTTCTTCTGTAGGCCCGGGCCGGCTTGTTGAAGTGGCGGGGGTCGAAGTTGGCCGATCCTTGCGGAGCCCTCACGACGGCGGCGGTGAAGGCCTGGCGTTGTCGGTGTCGATGTGAAATCTTGCGCACACGTTTGCGGATGCCGTTCTGGATTTTCCTCCACGGGCACGCCATAGGTTTTCGGGATGGCGCACGAACTGGTTGATCATGTCAGCATTCCTTGGGAACCGAGCTTGGAGCGTGCTCACCAGGTTGGGTGGTTGGGGATGGCTCTTGGTGAATCTCGCGATCCGGGAGATGGCCAGCATTTCGCCGGTGGGCTGCGGGTGATTTTGTAGGGCGGCGTTGGTGGTGCGCCGGATCGCGATCGCAGGGCGGTCGACTTTTGGTTTTGGCAAAACGAAATCGGCGGCTTCGGCGGGATCGGTGAGCAGCTGTCGCGGGAGAGGCGCCATCAAAGCCTGTGGCCGTTTCAGCCTCGCTTGCCGGTTTAAGAGAGCCAAGGCTAACCCAGTTCGCCTTCCACGCTCACCGCCGATGCATGGGCCAATCCACCCTTCCTTGGTGACGGCCAGTTGTAGTCTAGCTGGCCGGAGTTTTGGCGTCAGGCTTCAGGCGAGCCGTTCATCATCACACGAGGTGAAGCGTTGGCGGCAGCACCGAAGCAGGTGGCGGGGCTGTTGCCGTGGGTGCTGGGGGCACACCACCGGATGCCCGGATAGGTTTCCACGGCTGCAGTCAGGTGGCGAGAAGTTCTTCGCCGGCGTACTGAAGGGCGCCGGGGGAGGCCTGCAGGATGACGGGGCTGTCGGTTTCGTAGGCGCCTCCATGATCGATACTGCCCTGTTCCAGATTGTTGACGTTGAAGGCCGGAATGCCATAGCCGTTTCTCAGCAGCGTGGTCGAGCAGCCGCCGAAGCGGAACGGGCCATGGTGAAAACTCTGATGGAAGTGGTGAGGAACCGTATTGGGGCTGGAAACCGAACGCCGGTGATCAAAGGCAATGACGGATTGGCTACCTTAAGGTGATGTTCTGTCGTCTCCTGTTTCAGCAGCCAGCAGGGCGCGAATCACAACAGCGTTTGGCTGCGGTAGCCTCGCCAGGCCCGGCAGCATCGGCCGTCCTCCCGCACTGTCGCTCCAGGCCTGGTGAGGCGAGCACCGGCGCAATCCGGCATCCACCCAGCTTTGGGCGAAGGCGAGGTTTGGATCGGAGCCAGCAGGCTGCAAACGGGCCGCTGCCACTGGCCCTGGCCACAACTGGGAAACGCGGTGGACGTAATACGAACGGTTGTCGCTGCCCAGCACAGGGCCCTCGCTGCATGCAGCCTCCAGCCAGCCCCCGGCCTGGCGCGTCACCGAGGAAGGGCGAGCTGGGCGGGGATCCGTTGGCCGCGCTCCCCTTCCAGCTCCAAGGCCGAGCAGGGCGCTGTCGTCGGCATCCACCGGCCTTGCGGCGCTGCCAATCGGGCAGGGGGGCTCGGGAATCGCGTGGCGACGAAGCGCTCAGGGCGTGCACGCGACCCACCAACCACGCAGGATGACGAAGGCGTGGGTGCCGGGCCCCAGCCGCCGCCACCTTCGCTGCGCTGTGAATACAGCTACAGGGTCTTGGAGGCATGCGCGCTGGCCCATCAGCCCAGTCCATGTCCCAGCCAGGGATTCGCCGATGGCCCGGCTCTGAGCAGGGCTTCGAGCTGCTGGAAAGCGGTACGGCCGATATTCGAAGTCGACCGCCAACTGCTCAGTCGGCGCTGATGGCAGCCCGTTGCAGTTCAAGCCTCTCGGCCTCCAGGTCAGACCGGTTTTTTTACAGCAGCAGTGCTTGCCCGCTTCAAGGCGGCGCAGGCCAGCTCAAAGCGGGCGCCGGTGGGGTCGCGATCACCACAGCCTCGATGCCGGGATCGGCGAGAGGGTTCGAAATTCACTGAATCCGGGTAACTCGCGCGCGGCTAGCGGCTTCAAGCGAGCGGTGCCGTCGGATGCAGAGGCCACCGGTTCGGTGCCAGGGCAGCCGCATGGCAGCGCGGTGAACCTTTTCGCCAACCAAGGCCGGCCACCGCGACCTTGAGCGGCGACGCAGTTGTAGTCACATGCGGCGGCGAGCATGGAGCACCGGCCGGCAGGCTCCTGATCACTCGTCTGATCAAGGTGTCGCTGCGGCGCTTTTGCCAGGGGGCTGAAGCGCGGCAGGCCATTCACCGCAACGTCAGCGGAAGCGTTTTGCTCGCTGCAGTTGGAATCTCCATCAGTGAGGCTGCCTGCTGTGGCTGTCCTTCCTGGCTTGAAGCGGCTTTCAACATCCGAGAGGTAGCCTCGCGGCTTGCCGCGAGGCTGCTTCGTCCCACACTTTCTGCCCCTCTCACTGGCGCTCACTTCCTTCCAGCTCACCGGCGCGCAATCGGCGGCCGGCGCCCAGGCCAAGCAAGTGGCAGGCCAGCCCAAGACCAAGGACAAGACTCATCCAGACTTGGTTTCAAAAGGACCTTGCTCAAAAGGACCTTGCTCAGCAGGTTTTGGTGCGCCAAGCTGACCGGGGAGTGATCTCATGCTCCTGCTGCCGACGCGTGCGGCAACCATGCAGCCTGAAGCGGCTGGAGAGGGTGCTTTTTCAGGTGGGTGCGCGGAACAATCTGGTCGACGAAGCCGTGCTCGGCAGTATTTCGGGGTCTGGAACCCTCCGGGAGTTTTTTCACGCAGGGTCTGCTCGATCAC
>Ga0163217_1029723_pt1 | contig 18506 bp, 13 predicted proteins | sample SynspAceP_FD_185933 | JGI IMG/M metagenome (GOLD analysis project Ga0163217, IMG submission 185933) | Saline lake microbial communities from Ace Lake in Antarctica - Synechococcus sp. Ace-P (PacBio error correction) | ecosystem: Environmental > Aquatic > Non-marine Saline and Alkaline > Saline ...
AAAAAAAAAAAAAAAAAAAAAAAAAAAAAAAAAAAAAAAAAAAAAAAAAAAAAAAAAAAAAGGGGAAAAGGAAAGGGGAAGGGGATTTTTTTTCCCCCCAAAAAGGGAAAAAAAAAATTTTTTTTTTTTAGCCGCCTTTTTTTTTTTTTAAAATGGGAACCGGGGTTGGGGTTTTTTTTAAATTTAATTTTTTTAATGCCCCCCCCCCAAATCCATGAAAAAAAATAAAAGGTTTTTTTTTTCCCCGGAAAACAAGGGAACAAAAGGCTTTTTGTTTTTTTAGATTAATTGTTGGGGCCCCCCTTTTTTTTGAAAAGGTCCCATTGGCTTTTTTTATTCGCCCAATTCCCATTGGGCGCCAGTTTTTGTTTTTCACGAAGTCCCTGAAAAAGAATAATGTTTTGGGATTTGGTAAGGCGGGGCAATTTTAAAAGGCACAAAAATGGCAACGGAATAACCTTTTTACAAGCCCAATATTTATTGAATAATTTCGCACCCGATCAACTGCAAGGTTAATAGAGGGAAATTTCTTTCCACTTTGGAAAAATGAAAAAACTTATTGTTCACGATAAATTGGCCCAAGGATCATCACTGTTAACTGGATGGGGAAAGAGTTTGAAGGGCGAATAACATCAATGAGCCTTGGACCTTGGGTAAAAACAAATTTGGGTAAAAGGAAAAGGTATTTTTAATACCGCTTTTTTTTGGACATGATGAAAAGAACCTTGGAACCAACCACCTGGGGTTTCCAAAACCTTCGATTAAAAAAGAAGGGTATTCCCTTTGGGCGGTAGTGACCAGGTAAAAAAACAAGAACTGGCAAAAGAATTTTCCTATAAGCCATTCCCCAATTTGAGTTATACTGAAATGGCCAATAATCCCCATTATGAAGAAAAGGGATCCAGCTCCAAAATTACCAGTTTTGCCATTGTCCCGCCGGAAAGAATCTGGCAAAATTTACATCCAAGTCCCAGCAGGGTTTAAGCTAGAAAGCTTTTTTTGCTTCGAGCCCAAATATTATTAAACCCCAATAGCAAAAATGAAACTGGATGAAAAAAAGGTAAAGGCCTTTGGTGATAGAGGACGGTGGGGACTACCCCAAATACAGTCGAACCGACGAATAAAGGGTGATTGGAACGATCCGAATTAAGATTTGTGAAGAACACCAAATGGGGGATGGGGGAAAAGCAGATAGTTCACGGTCTTTTTGCCGATAAATTAAAAATATCCTACCAGTTTTTACCTTTGTAAAATGGGGCATTTCTGGTCCTTTCCCAAGCAACCGTATTTTTTAAATTTTTTTAAAGATACCGATTGGCGGATGAACATAAGCTGAATGTCAAGAAATTGCATTAGTGGAATTGGGGGGTTTTTTTTGATACTCAATGCCGGACCATCAAACCGTTCACGGGGAATTTGGATAATGATATCTAATGGGGTGGGTGGTTATTCCAAGGGTTTTTTAAAGGGGCCATTTCTGTGAAGAATTTTCGAAATTTGGGTCAAGGTATATATCGTTTCAACCGGGGACTATGGCAATTTTTGAAATTTTTTAAACGAATACCAGCCAATAACACTTGGGTTCTGGGGTATTACCGAAGATAATTGCATTTTTCGCCATCACCGCCAACAATACCCACAGTGTTTTTATGGGATACCCAATAAAAATTTAAGAGTTGAAAATGGGTCCTTCATTGAGGGAAGTGCAAATAATTAGTGGCCATTATATATGTCGCCCATTCCCAAAATATAAGAACAGGTTGATGTTTTTGTGGGGTTTTTTACGCGGCCGCCAGGACATCACTTTTAATACTGCTAGGACTTTCCCAAAAACAATATTGGAAACATAAATATGCCCTTTGTTTTGCGAACCAAACGGGAAGGGGGTTTAGTACATATTTCTTAAAATTGAAAGAAATGGTGCTGGATATATAGAAAAAGGATGGGAGGCAATTTAATGGCTAAGCCTTCCCGGATGAAATGGGTTTTCGGTAAGAGGCTAAAGTTGGGGTCCTGGACGGTGCGTTTGGGTTAAAATTGGATGGATTAAATTCAAATAATTCAAACACAATCCCACCGCCTAAGGTCCGAAATAGAGGTGGGTTTTATGATGCGGTAAATGGAAGCGGGAAATGCTTGACAACCCGTTACGTGATAATCCAAAGGACGAAAGTAGGCGCATTATGCCCAAAGGATAAGCCAAAGAAGTGAAATGCCCCTTGTCTTTAGAATAAAGCCGGATTCAAAAGGTTTTTAGTTAAAAGGCCCTAATCCAAATGGACAATTGTTTGGGCGAATGAACCGCCCAGCGCTTAATTTTGGTTTGAAAAAATGGGAAAACCGAATGTTTGTGCCAAAATCTCAATTAAGTTTTGGTACAAATACCGATGGTTTGAAACGCTTTGGGGCCCTAAAAAACCCAGGGGGCCATTACAATGGTTTATGGACATTAAGACGGACTGTTGTTATTTTCCGCCAATGCCAGAAGCCATGGAAGCAAGTAAAGTCAAGCCTTGTACCACCCATCCAGGTTCGGTCAGAAAGGGCCTGGCCTATTCAAAAGATTTTACCTAAAAATAAAAACTGGGTGATGCCTTGTTGATAAAGGCCAAATTTGCTAAAACGATAAGGATCCCTGGAAGTTCAATTTGGGACAGCACTTTTATATATTTCTCAGAAAGAAGAAGCTAATTAATGAAAGTAACGGGGGCTTGTTATTCGAGCCTTAAGTCAGAACAAAGGAAATAAGTGGCCGACGAATGGTTGGCAAAGGGCAATTTACGTTGGCCCGGAAAGTTAAAAACATCCCATCAAGGGATTTCTCAAAGGCAATTTTTCAAGACCTGGCCAAAAACCTCAGAATTTGAAAATTGGATCCGGGTAGAATTAACATTGAAAGACAAGCAAGGGATGGATTTTTAAATGATTCCCAAATGGGGAAACAATGCTGTTGGCCCAGCTTATTGAGGATGCTGGGAATTACAGAATAGATTGGGTAAAATTAAATAGGTTTCCCGTAAAAAATATTTGATGTTTCCCCCTCAGGAAGTCGACATCCGGGTATTATTGCTTTTTAGGACCAATAGACGAATCCGACAAAGGTCTATTTAAAACGGTGAAATTTGTTGGAGGGACAGACAGAAAAGATTAATCAAGCCTAACCAGGGTATACCAAATTCCATGCCGGGTCCTTAAACCAGGTAAAAATTCTAATCGCTGTCAGGGTAGAGGACACTGGGGGTGGGTGGGAGGAAATTTGGGGTAAAAAGGAGCAAATTGTTTCCCTTAAAACAGGACAATTCAAGTGGTCTCTTTGGCAGGAAGAATTGGAAATATGAAAGTGGGAGTTTGGATTTTTTCCAAATCAGCAAAAGAACCTCTTTGCCTGATAAGTCTATACCCGGAAACTCCTTGGCAGAAAACCTAATATTAAGAGGTTGAATTTGGGTGCGGGAAATAATAGTAATGGATAATGGTTTTTCCGAATGCCAATTGTTGTTTAATATCAAGACTAAATTAAAAACGAAAATGAAAAGTACGATCGCTGAAACCCCGAATTTTGGTGGTGGAGGCTGGCAAAGCCCTGTAAGAGTTGGTGTTTTGGGAACAACAGATTTTTATGCAAGCACAATCTAGTTCATTACCCAAAAACCGGTGGAAAAAGGAAAAGTGGCATGGCCGCCGATAAATTTGGGCAATGGACCCTAAAGGTGCAGAAAAAAATTAATGTCCCTGATATGGCTGAGGTTGCCTTTTTGCCACCGCCATCATAAACCCCTGAAGAAAAGGTTGTTATTTAAAATTATAGCTCCCAAAGGAGCCAGGGAGATTTACCCATAATATCTTGCACCTTTCCCTGGCCATTGGCCGAATAATGCAAGTGTTTTGAAAGGTTGTTCCCCCAAGGCCAAAATAAGACGTTATAATGAAACCTCTTATTTTTAAAAGTATCCTAATTGTAAATAATTTATTTGTGGTAAACTTATTAAAAGTAACCTGTTTTTTAGAATGATAAAAGAATATAAAAATACGGTGTTAAGCCCTTGGCTTTGGGAATCACCCGGGTTTAACTCACAATCCATTGCCCCCTTTCCCCAAATTTAAAAAAATGGGGGTATGAAATTGGTGGAAAATCCCAGTAAGAAGAGCCGGATTGGAATTAATGGGGAAGGTCAATAAAAAAGGCATTGAATAGACAATGGGCCCTACAAGCGGTGGTTGCCGGGAAAAGCCTTTTGGACCAACAAAGGATCTGACCCATGAGGAATAACCGCAGTACAATCAAAAATTGCCTTCAATTAATATTGGAAAAAATGTTTTCCGCTAATTGTAATCTGTGGGGGGTAAAAAGATTTTTTTGGCGGGGCCCATGTACGCTTGCGGTAAGGCACAAAGGGGCCTCGAAATTGCTTCCCTCAAAAGAAAGAAACGGGAAGTGGGACCTAGCGGTGGAATAACATGTTGCCCCTAAGGTTTGTGCAATGGCCCAGATTTTGGGGATGTCCCTTAGCTTTGGACCGCTAAATCGTTTTTGGAATCCCGATATGGTCCCAATACCGCTTGAGGACGTTTTAGCGTTTTATTGCAGATGTTCCCCAACCATAATAGGGCCAGGGGTTTATTAGATGGGATTTTTCAAAATATGACCGATTTGGAAAGAAGGGAATATTGCAGAAAGCTATAAAAAACCGGTAGGAGACAGTGATACATGTTCAAAGGTTTCGGAGAAACCACAGGGATCCCTGGTCTGGATTAACCACCTTTGGGCAGATTTTTGCAGAGGGCTTAAAAGGGCTGTAGATTATAAGGAGCATAGTGGATCGAGACAGCTTTTACACCTGAAAAATCAAGGAATTGGGCTTGGAGCGGGTATGTAATAATGGAAAAAATTTGGCCCAAGAGCCCAGGACGAATTCGCCCCTCCCCCAAGGGATCGATTTTTTTAAAGAAGACATTTTTTAATTAAAAATAACGAAATTAAGATGAATAGTAAAGAAAAAAACATCGCCATGTGGGGGGCCCTTGGGATTTTGGGAGCACAATTTATTCCGATCTAACCAGAAACATCCAAACGCTAATTTAGTGGCAATATCCAAAGGAACCCGAAACAAATAAAGGAGTTGGCGGGATTTATTTAATATAGAAAAAAGGTATACTTTTCCTATGAAATGGAACTTTTTGAAGGAACCCAGATATAGATGCAGTCCAATATAAAAACCGCCTATTCCGGATCAATGGAAATTCAATCCTTTAAGGCCCCCTTAAAAGGCGGGCAAACAATGGTGGCCCTGTACGGAGTAACTTAATGGCCAAACTGTGGGAAAGAATGTTAAGGAAATAGTGGGGGGCGTTTAAACGGAAAGAAACGACTCAACACTATATGATGAATGGAAACCGTAAGTTTTTTATGCTAGGGGAATCTGTAATATGAAGGAAGTTGTACCGAAAAAAGGTGAATTTGGGGTAAATACAATTTTTGAAAGCCAAGTCATCACAGGATATGGACGGTTGGCCCAATTAACTGGCCAGGGGTTTACCGCCAAATTCATTACGCCGAACACATTGTTATTGGTCCGGTTCTGGCCACTTCACTAGAGGGGGAAGACTGAAGTAATGTTTCCCTGTTTTTGGGTCGGGAAAACTAATAACGGAACAGGAAGTTAATACCTCATTACAACTCGCCCATGTGCCCGTGAAACCAACTGCATATTAAAAATTTCCCGAAATTTCAGACTTAAGCCGCACCAAGGTTTGTAAATCGTTCCCGCTTTTTGATGTGGCCAGAAACAATACGGTGAAAGCTTTGAAGTATACGGGTCCAAAAAGTCGGTAGAATGGCCTTGAATTCGAAGGGAAGCCCATTGGGTGGTGCAAATACGGCCAAAGAAGGAGGGGAGTGAAATCCCAGAGGAAGTGGAAGTCTGATTTCGCAAAAATTTTACCAAAAAATAACAACAATCACACTAAAAGGCGTTGACGGATTCTGATGAGCACCACACCCCTGTAATTACACAAGTCGGGCCCGGGACCATGGTGGGTCCCCGCCAAATCCACATTGGTACACGAATTTAATAGAATTGCAAACTTGTTTCAGAAAAAAGCGCCTGTACCGAATTGCTAGCCAGTCTGCCAATAATCACCCTTGTGGTCCGGGATTTTAGCACAATGAGCGGCCAACTTAAAAGGGGGGTGAAAATTATAAGGCCTGGCCTGAAGTTTACTTTAAATCTTGTAAAAAATAGCTAGTTTTTTTTAAATTGTGTTAAACAGGCTGAAGTATAAAGCACTATGGACTGTTATTTTAAAGAGTGTTTACTAACCAGCCATTTACTGTTTGAAGGCCATAATTTTTTATCAAAAAAGCCACCTTTCCGCATTAAAAATATTTTGTTAATTTTAAATTCCTTCATAAGTCAGCTTTAAAAAATAGTTTGTTTGTTAAAACCTCATTTTTAACTTTTAACAAAGGAGGAAACGTAAAGGGGGGGGGGGGGGTTTTTTTTTTTTTTTTGGGGGGGGGGGGGGCCAGTCCCTCCCTTTTTTTTATTTTAATAGGCCCTACTCTTGTAGTTCCAAACTCCTATTTCTCCACAACTATACTTTAGCGGTACAATGGCCAAATTATTAAAATATTGTCCTTTATTGTCCTTAGCGCTGGCCCCATCTTTCTATTTATCGATTATCCAATTTTTTCTAGAATTAATATAAGCGCTTTGCAAAGGTTAAATGTTTCTTTTTCGAAATGTTAATTTACAAAGTGTATACCTAAATGGGTTTACAATAATAAATTTAGCTTAGCGTCATATTAACGATTGGAGTCCAAAATTTTTCTTTTTTAAACAGAAACCTTTAAAACTGTAATCAAAGCATCTACATTTGTTGTTCAATAAGTAAAGACTTGAAAAATTAAGGTTATAAGACAACCTATTTTTTTAACTTTTAAAAGAGGACGTAGGGGTGCCGTCCTCTTTTTTATTTTAATAGGCCCTGGCTCTTGTTAAGTCACCTCCACTTTTTTCACACCTAACTTTTGCGGTAAAAAATGCAAAAAGTATTATAATATTAGTTCCTTTTTTGTTGGTAAACCTGTTGTCTCCAACGCTGGGCTCAACTTTTAAAAAATATTTTATCCGTTAAGAGGTTTTAATTTTTTTTCGAAAAGATGTTTTCGTAGGGGAATTAATGTTAATTATTTTAACATTCCCAATAAGTTAAGACAGAAAAAATAAGTTTTCTAAAAAAGAACTATTTTTTTTTTTAAATTTTAAAGAGGACGTAGGGGTGCCGTCCTCTTTTTTTGTTTATTAAATTGATTCTTCATCAAGCCTCATCCCTGGAAACAACCATATGGGTACAATTCCAATTTCCTCTGCAATTTTAGTTTAAAAGCACTTTTACATGGTTGTGAAATTAAATAAAACCATGTTATGCAAAAAAATCATATTTGAATTTATTAATAGCTATGATAAGTTTTAAAATCAATTGGCGGTTCCCGGACCAGGATCAAAGTGAAAACACGAGATCATGTGGCTTAATCAGTAAAAAATTTTCAAAGTTGTTAATGAAAGAGGCGGGCCAGGAAAACCTAGAAAATGCTTTATCGGGCAAGTCGTTGTTTTAAAGAAAGGTGCTGACTCCTTTGTAAGTAGACTTAAGATCAGTGGTGGAACTTTTTGCTTAACTTTTTAAACCCAAAGAGGGTTTTGCCCCGCCGTCAAAATTTGGAAAACTTATGGCACAGTCCACTTATAACCGTAAGAAAATTATTGTGGAATGAAAACGATTTTTATTAAATAACATTTGGGTAAATGCATTGTTTTTAGGGACTTTGATATAATTTAATATTCTTTGCCCGTTTTATTTTTTTATGGAAAAAATTTGATAGCGGCTTCACCCTATCAACGTGCTGTTGGGAAGGAATACTAATGGCAAAAATTTAATTTTCCGCTGTAATTCCTATAATACATGGTCAATGCGTAAATGGATTCAGTTCCTTAATAAATTAAATATAAAAATCAGTTTTAAACCGAAGTAAACGCCCTTTTGTTATTAGTTTTTGGAAAATAATTCCTACTCTCCCCTTGGCACAAGGGAATTTTTTTTTTTGTCACGCCCCTAAATTTTTAGTGGTGGAAATCGAAAAATTGCCGTTATCTGATTTTTTAAAATGCGAGAAATTGGAGTATTATAAGTTTTCACTCTTATTTTGCTGTTCTAATTTCCTGTTATATTTTTATTTGCAATTGGTTAATTTTTAAGTTAAATCGCCAGGAAAACAAAGGTTAAAAGGAACAGAAAAAATTTGCAGGTTAACCGCCTTTGCCAAAAATTTCCGATATGCGCCCTTACCAAAATCAATTGGACCCACCATTTTCTTTTAAATAGCTTAAAATGTGCTTTTAAGCAGTTTAAAAATTGAGAGGACCCCGGAAAACAGGCACAAAAAAATTTTACGACTTTCCCTTTTTTCAAGGTATAACTCGCTAATGTTTTGGAACAAAAAAAATAAGGGACCTTGGAAAACTGTGGATGAAGAGGCTTGCTTTTTGCCAAAAACTTTTAATGTACGACATTACTTAAAAATGAGGTTTTTGCGGGGACAGTAATAAGTTTTTTTTTTGAATATCCCTGAAGCAGGGCAGTGGACTCGAAAAACAAAATAGTACGTTGTCCCTTCAGTTGTTGTTGGAAATGCCTGGTAAAGCATAACGTTGTTACTCCCACCAAGCCCCCTTTGGCGTAATAAGTGTGTATGAAAGAAGAGGGATGCTTTGTGGTGTTGGTCCAATAATTTGCCAGGAAAAGCAAGTTAAGTTAAAAAAAAGTAAAAGTGATGTTGGACTTCGAAATATACAGGAACGATATCAAAAAATTTTTATCCAACAGGGAAGTGGCAGACCATTCAAAAACGGCGGGTCAGAACCTTACGGTTAAACTCCCTGTGGCTGAGCCCAGAAAAATAGGGTGTTGTGGAAAACCACAATAAAACATTCCTAAGAGGAAATAAGCGTATCAAAAGCCAAAAGAACAGGTTTGAAGGCCCGTCAACAGGTTTTTTTAAACGGACAATTTATTTTCCTATTGTGTGGTATTGCCGGTTTGTGGGCTATACGTTAATTTTAATAACCACCGGTTTTCCATGGGTGATTTTCCCCCCGCCTGCCAGGCTGGGGGGGGATTTTTGGGTGTTGTCGTTTCCCACGGAATGGAGGTTTTTTGGTTAATAAATCCACTGTGGGGAAAAACTGGGAGGAAAAGAAAAATTCAAAAAAATATATGGATGATGAAAATTTTTTTAGGGTAACAATCCACCCTATTATCAAACAAGTTTTCCAATAAGGTTTCTTTTTGAAGTAGTGAAGCTATGTCCTTGAAATTTGAAATAAAAATGGATCATGGAAAATTTGGATAAGGAAGTTTAAATATTAATAGGGCCCAGGAGAGAAGTGGGGGAGCTATTAAGAAATTCCTAATTTTGAACCGAGTTCCTTATCTTATTTTTTTTATTGTTCCTAGCCTGCCTTAAATTACTATATCAACAAATGGGAGTATGCTGGTTTCTTTGGTGGGCGCTTTTTCGGTTGGGGCATTGGATTGGTTTTTCCAGGCAGTGAAAAGTCCCCTTTGATTAAACCCAATTCTTTCGAAAGAATTGGGGAGGAACGAAAAATAAAAGAAGTTAATGAAGGAAAGATGAGCCGCAAATAAATGAAAATAATGGAATTTTTGGAAAAGGATAAAAAATTGAGCCGAAGCAGAAAGCAGGTTTAAAGGAATTAAAGGGGTTTTTTATGTTTCATTTGAGCGTTTATCTTTTGCGGTTAATCCTACTAATTACTATAGTTTGGAAATTACAGAAAAAAATGGGTCGGGGGGAGACCTTTTTTTGGAGGCTTTCCCGAGATTTTTGGAACTTTTTGCCTATATTGGGCTTTGTTTTTTTTGGGGTAAATTGGATTGGGTTCCAATGGTTTAAAGGTCTTTTTGGTAAGTCCCGTTTTTTAACCAAAGGAATGGGGTAAAGCAACAGAACCAAGATTCATAAAGTATATGGATAAAGAGAAAAGGGAATCTGAAAAAACTATAAATAATGGAAAAATGGATAAAACACTAATTTTTTGGAAAATAACAATGCTAGCAAAAAAAACGGGTGACAATGCAAAAGAACTTTTAATGCCCATATGTAGTTTTTATTTTGTTATGAAACGTTCTTCTTTTTTTTTTCTTTAAAGAAAAATTTAAACTTTTTTCTAGATAGAGGAAGTTAGCGATCCAAGGATTTCTAAATTGGATGGAAATGGAATATTTTTAATTCCGGTTTCTATGGGGAATTGTATTATTGGTCATTGGAATATACTTGTTCAAAATTAAACCTTTTTTATTTTTTAAAATTGGAAGAAAAAAACAAAATTCAAAATACATGGAAGGAAATACGGGAATGCCCTAAAAATTTAACCAAGCAAACCATAGAAGGTAACTTGTCCACACAGAATAGAAACGCAATTTTATAAATTGAAAAGAAATGAAAAACCCAGCTGCAAGAGAAATTGGGTCGCTTATTGGCCAATTTGAAGGGTAGAGTCTCTACATGCTTTATTCCCGTTGAAGAAGCCATAGTTTTGGTTAAGGGAACAACCAAAACATCCGGAAACTAATTTTTTTTGGATACTTCCAGCTTCTGAACGGAACCCTTTTCGTTGAGATTTTTGGAAGCTATCTGATATACAAAGTTCGGGTTGGATTTTTAACGACGGCCTATGATGAATATGCAATTGCAAAGCATTTTAAGTTTGAATAGCAATTGATTATTTTGTTAAAAACCAATTCGATGATGGAGGGAGGTTGAAATTTGCCGTAAAAAAGTAAACTTTCCCTTTCCGACTTGTAAAAACAGAAAATGTCCGCTCGATTTTGGAAAGATATTTAAAAAGTTGTTTGTGAAACCCCCTGAAGTTGAATATAAAAAGAGGTTTTTCCGTAAGTTTGTAGGGCAGCATTTTTAAAAAATTATTAATGCTGATGAAAATAGAAAATGCTTTTACAGTGAAAGAACAAAGGCACTTATGGCTTCCCACTATGGAATGGGCAAAGAAAATTAATCTTCTGGATCTTACTTTGGAAAAACTTGGAATCAGAAACTACACCCCAAATCAAATTTTTTGCCCGGGTAAGTAGGAAATTTTTATATCAACAATTAAGTCATATAAAAGATATTGTTTTTCCTACAACGAAATTCTAAGGCCTTGAAATTAAAACTAAATCGGTTTAAGGGGCAAGAAATATAGTTTAGTTAAGGGAAACGAGTAAAAGGACCTTTAAGTTTTTGTTATAATTAACCTATTAATTAATTGAACTTTATATCTTAACTTGTGAAAATAACATAACCATAAAGGTTTTTTTTCTTTAGTATGATTTTCCAGAACATTTAAGGTTATTCCATCAAACTCTATTGTCAATCGAAGGAGGAAGGTACAGTAAATTTTAGGGGATTAAAATTTGAATTGAAATATTGGTAATAAAACTGCCCCTCCCGGAAAGTATAAAATATTGCTAACGAAAGGGGAAACGCTTTTTGAAAAAATTATCATAGGGAGGGTGAATTCTGTACTTTTTTTCTTCCTCTTCAAGGGGCTACAAAGAATCCCTTTTCCGGTAAAGATTTGATAAATAGGGGTGACCCCTAAATTTTCCTTAACTTTCGGATAAAGTTTCTTTTGCAACCCTTTTGCTTTGTTTCTGAGAATCAAAATTTTTTACAATTTTAGACTACTATCATAAAATTGAAACGCCAAATTATGGGGTCCCTTAAATTGTGGTATTTGTCCCGCATTTAAGTTGAAAAATTCGGGTACATTTGCAGTGATTTTAACAATTATATCTGGAAGCAAAACCCTTAGGTTCTCCTTCTAATGCCAAAAATGAACCTGAATTCGGTAATAAATCCAATGACTGATCTTTCACCAGACTGTTAAGCCAGGTACATCAAGAAATAACCTTTTTTTCGAAGTAAGAATAAATTTGTTGACCAATTCATTCCTATAGGAACCGTCCAAAATTTTTTGGTTTCTTTCCCTCAACTTTGAATAAAAGGTCCCAGTGGAGGAATGCCAAAAAGTTGTTGCTAACTTCTCGCATTTCCTATTTTTTCTCTTTTTCGAAATTTAAGGTGTGGATAAGTGATTTATTTAAGTGATAATGCTCCAGGCCCGGTTCGCATACTCCTTTTTCAATTAAGTTTTCAACCTTCAAGATATTCTTAAAACTTAGCACCATCTATAAATAGCAATGCGAATTAGTGGATAATATTATTGAAGGTCTTGGCTAATAACATTATCCTCTAAATATATTCTTGGAATTTAAAAGGTTTTCAAGTTTGGAAGATGTTTTCTTTTCCTGTTAGAAAAATTTTGTTCACCAATGGAAAATCCTGTTAATCCCTAAATCTTTATAAAATTTAAAAAGATATAACTAAGAAATTCTTCAAATTAGGTTTTCCCTGTTTTTTTGAAGGTTTAATATCGGTGGAAATTAAAGTCAAGTTATTAATTGATTTTGGGCCCTTCTCGTCCTCGGACAAGGAACCATCTTTTAAATAAAATGGGGGTAATAAAATTCTAAATTGATCCCATAAGACCCAAATCCAGTGCTTTTTTAGTAGGGCCAAAATATAATTCTCAAAGGAGCTTAAAATAGCCCATTGTTGTCCTTTCCAGAATAACCAAACACTTATCCTATCTCCAACCAGAAGGCCGAGGATTTCATAGTTCTAAAATTTTAGTGGGTAAAATTAAGTTAAAATATTGTGAACGTTCATTCCTTTGTGAATGTTTTTTTGGCCAAAAACCAAATCCCCAAACCATTAACATACATATTAAACATTTAAAACCAAACCCTGCCCCAAAATGTCAAGTTGGCGTAAAGGTACAAGGGTGATTTTAAAATCTAAAAAATAAATCTAAATTATGAAAAAGAACAAAAATTATTATTTGGGCTTGGATTCCTTGCGTTTGCAGGAAGTTTATTTTGGTCGCAAGCGGGATCACATGAAACGCTCCCCTGCCTCTATGGGAACTTACAAGCGGAATATCGCTTGATTTTAACGGATTTTGAACCCTCTTGAAAGGATCTGACCAAAAACCACCCGTTTTTTGTGGTGGGATAATCAAACCAATGTACTGCCAGACTTGGCCTATGGAAAAGCTTTGGACGAACGGTTTTTTTAAACGGGAAATCAATTTATTAAAAATACCGATTGGGGGATTTAGTAAGAGGGATTTGGTTATTCAGGCTATACCCAGAAGAATGGTAGGATGTATTTCTTTTTGGACCGGTAGCTTTCGTTAAAAAACGGATTGGATTAGTGGAAAGGTTTTTGGGTCGACTCTCCCTTGGGAAGTGTTTGAAAATATCTGGAACCACGGCTATAAAGGTTCCCTAACCCACGGCCAAATGGTGGTTTACACCTATTGCCCAAGGACTAGACAAGTTCGTTTTTCCTTTGGATTTTTTCCAATTCAATGCCGTAAATCGGAAGGTTAAATGGGCTCCAGGAAGGTTTAAAACAGCTTGAGGAGGCCGTAGATACCTTTTGAAGGGACAAGCACCAATGCTAATCGTGGTAGAGGTCCCAAACCCCTTGTTGGGCACCCCTACACAGCATTGCCATTGGGATTAACGGTTTTACAAGACTGGGGTTTACTACAAACAAAAACAATAAATTTTAAACCTATTTAAAAGATATATTATGAAACTAAAGATACCAAATCAAATATGCGCTGTTGCCGAAAATCTTTAGGTTTGCTTAATCACCGCTTGTTAAATAACGAACGATGACATGATGGAGCCGAATTTGCAAATGGCTAACGTGGTGGAAGGATGGCAATTAATGAAATGGTACGAAACTGGTGGGTTTTGATTTGCGGTGGTTCTTGCGCAACCATGTAAGATTGGCCGTTCCGATTTTTTTATCTGGAAGCTTTACACAGTGGATTCATATGGGCCAAGACCGGGGGATAAATACAGTTTTAGGTATATGATATGGAATTGGTCCAAGAGCCCTAGTGTTTAAGGATGCACAAAACAGAAACTATTCCTTCTGAAAATGGGAGCAACTTTCCAGGCTGGAATACGAAGCGAGATTGAAACAATACTTATGAAGTGTAACGCCGGTTGTTGGGTAATGATCCAGCTGACTTGAATTTATTGAAAATAATATTTTGGGATTGGAAATGCCAGCAAACTTTGCCAGGTTAATTTAAGCATCTTGAAATGTCATTGGAAATTTCCACCGAAGCTTAAAACCCACTACAAATATTTTTTAATCCAGGTCCGGCATTTTCGAATAATGAACGGAAAAAATTTTTGGTTCCAGAACGGGATGAAGGTAAGCGCTTACAGGTAAGAACGTTGGAACCCGATGAATTAACAGATGTAATCTTGAATCTTATTTATTGGAGGAGCCTGAAAGGGACCCGTTTTTTGACGGTTTTCTGATAACAGATATGGAACGGAAAACCCCTGATACACAACCAAGGGAATTTAAACTTTCGGACGGAGTTAGCCTTAACATCAACGGTCCCCCCTGCAAGTTTTTCCATACGTTGGGGAAATCCCTGAGTAGGTTTATATGAAAATAAGGAGGGTAGGGGAAGAATGGTTAATAGTTCTCCTTATTTGAAAAGTAACAAGCTTAAAAACAATAAAACCTTCAACAATGAAATAATTCACTTTTTAATGATAGCCCTTACTTGTAGTGGTTTTCCTTGTAAAACACCCAGGTGTCGCCCGAAAGAACATCACTGATGCCCGAAGAACTACAAATGGTTTTTTTTTAGGTTCCGTGGCATCCAGAAAAACGTCAAAATATTTTTTGAACTTTTTGGAATTCCAAGATTCAAGCCAGATAGCATGCCCAGCTTAATGAAGTTTTGGTATGTTGCCAGGGGAGATATAGTAAGGTATTTTTTCCAGGAAACGGGTGGATATAAAACAACTTTAAAAATGGCCGAACAGGCCCTTGATCCAGCTGTTGAATTGCGCAGCTATAGGTAAGTCAGGATATTAAATAGGGCCTTGGCCCGTAAACTATATTTCCCCAGCATAGGTTTAAAGAAGCCTGGAAATTAGCTATTTCCTCCAGGGCCATGGGCCAGCCCGGGGTTTGAAGAGTCTCGGAAATTACTTTTTTGATGTTTCAATTGGAAAAACAAAAAAACCCCCCCTTTTTAGGGGGGGGGGGGGGGGTTATTACCGACTTAAGGCACAGCATTTTAACCCTTTGGATAAGTTAATTAAGAATATTCCGATTTTGATTATTTGATTTTAGGTTGGCCAAAAAATGGAGCGATCATAAAAGGAGTTTGGACCACGGGCCATCCGCTTTTATGGAAAAGCAAGGCAAAAGGCGAATCCTCAAAGCAACTTCCGCATTAATGTTGTTGGTCCCTATTACCAATTTTGGCGGAAATTATTATGGTCCATGCCAGGAAAGAATTCAGGAATCTTATGAGCATTTTTTAAAATCTTTGGAGATTAAGATCCTCAATGCCTTTGCCAAAAAAGGATTGCTTTGGATTATGTAAATTTTCAATTTGGAAAAAAAAAAACCAAATGAAGCCCTTTGGCGGATTAGATTCCCGGTTACCCCAAAAACTCCTTCACCAGATTTAATTAAACCTTCTTGAAGGCTGAGAATAAGCCGGAGTAACATTAAATGGGCAAAAGGACAGAGGATGGAACAATTTTGGATAGTTTACGCCATAGCCGTGGAGAACCCTGAATTTATGGATGCCCATGGTTTACATGTATACAAGTTGGTATTTACTTGGAGCAAGACAGAGCAATACAAATAGGCTTTTAAAGATAAGCGAAATGGAGGTGAATAATAGGCCAAACCGCCAGGATCTTATGATCTTTTTGGCTTTACACAGTAATTAATAAATGGGGGAAAAGGAAAGGCATTGGAAATTGGTTAACCCAACCAATATTGAAGGTAAAAAACCTTTGACACCCGGGAATACTTTATCGCACTGCTGAGATTTATAAGGCTTCAAGGAGAATATTTAAGGTGAAAGGAATTAAAAAGAATGAATTAATGGGTTGGCCAATTTAATGAACCTAGGGGCCTTGCCATGGGATAAGCAAAAATCAAAACCCTTTAAGGCAAGGTTTGTAATTGGTTTGAGCAACAACACTTTATTATGGCAAGGTTAAAAAAATAGTGCTAATGTGTGTTTTTTTAGTAGTTTTTTTAGGTGGGAAAACCATGGCATTTTAAATGTGAACTGGTTTGTTTTCTTTTTTTATCGGAATTACGATGTAGAACCAAATTAGTGGGCTTTAACGTAAAAAACCTTGGACTAAGAATTATTCCCGTAAGTATTTTTTTAAAATAAAAACAATTAGGCCATTGTTATTTAATGGTTTAATTATTACCATAAATCCTTTAGAAAATATGGAGTTATTAAACTTTTTTACAGCGTGGGTGGTTTTAATCATGGTATTTTCCCTTATGTCCCAAAGATTATAAAGGCACATCTTATACTAATAGAAAAAAATAGTAAGGATCTAAAAAAGTAATAAATTTCAAAATTAAGGCAAAGGAAACAATAAAGAGTTTTCGGAGTTTCCCCCCCATTTTTTATTAAGGGATGGTTTTTAATCATCCATCAAAATCCCCATTTTCAGGTTTTTTTTTTTAATTGAAATCTTGTTGGAGAAATAAAAGATAACCAGTAGGGAAAATATTAAGAATTTAGAACACTCTAAATTAAAAAGATTTAGCGAGAAGTGGCCACCGGTATTTAAGGAAATTGGACACTTGTCCCCTTAAAAGGCTATTAATGTTTATTTGAAGAGTAATTTAATAGTGGTTGCCCGTGAAGCGGTCAATAAAAATTTACAATAACTAAACATTTCCCTTTTTTCTAATCTTTTTAAGGCCCGTACTATTTAACTGTTCCCCTTTTTTTTTCCTTTAATTCCAATTTCGGGATACATTCTTTAAAGGTAAGTTTTGTTGGGGGAAGGCTCGGAAATCCGAATAAAATCATTATCCCGATTGGTTTCCTTAAACCGGCGCCCGATTGGATGGTTTTTTAAAGACGGATCTGATTACTCTATTGTTCCAAAATATTCCCCTGAAATGCCTTTCCACTCATCTTAATTTTTTTTGGCTTACTTTAACTTATATTAAAAAATAGCCAAAAAAAACTTAATGTTTGGCAACACTTTAAATAAAACTAGGAAATTATTTCTCCCATTCGGTATGGAAATAATGCCTTCCCCTATCGGTACGCTTCAATAGTGGGTGGCGATCCAAAGTGATCACGCTGCGGCCCTGATATAAGGTTTTAGAGGCAATCTTGCCAGAAGTATAGGCCATCAAAACTAAGGTCAAGGAAATGGAAAAGACCCGGGGAAGGGAAATAACCATTTTTGGCAACCAATAAAAGCCACTAGATTTTTCCTTGCCGCTGCTTACCTGTTTGATCTGTAACTTTGGGGCACAAATTGGGGTGGGACCAACAAGAGGTTGGGTAATTGTTTTGTCATTTGGTAAAAAGCCGTGGAGATTATCCCTCCAACAATCCAGCACGGAAATAATACATCCCTGCCTCCAAATTTTTGCTATTACAAGAAAGATCCCTAGAATTATAAGCCGTATTCGTTTTTGGGAAGCATCAGCTAAATTGATTGAAGCCCCTTTTGGGCATAGGTGGTGAATAAAAACAAAAGTAAAGGCGCTTTTCTTCTGCCACATTTCGCTTTATTCCTTTTTGTCCATTATTGCTGGTTCTGGCCTATTGTACAGCTTCATCCGCTAGTTAACCCGTTTCTTCAAGGCAGAAATTCCCCTCATACTCACTGCTATATTAATACTGGGTAATAAGGAAATGCCCCAAAATCCATTGCGTTTTGAGAAGTCCCATTTTTCCCAGTTCCCTTTGGTTGCCTTGTCCCAGTATATTGTCGACCAAATCTGCCATCACCCTTTGTCAGTCTTCCTGTTAAAAATCTTTTCCCGCGGATATTTCCTATTAAAAAACCCGACTGGTAGCGGACCCTTGTTTCCAAGATCGAATGTGGCATGCAAGGTTCGTGCCATTATTGTATTTTCCCTGCCTTTTTTAGAAGATCATATATTTACTTGAGGTAAGTTTTGCAATTAGGCCATACTCCAATGCCGTTGTGTACCATTTTTTACATAGTTACGCGGCAGAAATTTTGGTCCTAAATAGGGCTAGACACAGGGCCTTCCTCCTTTAAAAGATTTTTGCGGGACCACCGCTTCGAAAATAAGGTTTTTGTTTAACTCTTTATAGGCCCCTTCCCTTGTTTTACCTCCGGCATTAATAACTAGGGCCACGTTCCCTAAGCACCTTTTGCCCCCTCCGAAACACCGAACAAAAAAGTGGTTAAAAATTCTTTGACTTGAAAAGGTACGGTTTCTTCTAACGATCGGTATCGGTTGAAAAAAGAACTTCCTCCATCTATAATAAAGGACT
>Ga0163217_1008236_pt1 | contig 18501 bp, 19 predicted proteins | sample SynspAceP_FD_185933 | JGI IMG/M metagenome (GOLD analysis project Ga0163217, IMG submission 185933) | Saline lake microbial communities from Ace Lake in Antarctica - Synechococcus sp. Ace-P (PacBio error correction) | ecosystem: Environmental > Aquatic > Non-marine Saline and Alkaline > Saline ...
GCGCCCACCCTGACGCGGCCATCTCGCGTTAAAAGGCTGCTCGCCGCCGCTTGTGCCCGCCTTGTGAGAGCCACCGTTTTTTGCCAACTGTTTTGCGCCCAGTTTCTGCGGCCGCATCGGTGGGTTGATTGGCGGGCGTTTCCAGATAGCTCACCGTTCTCGAACGCGCGCGACGCGTTTACACCAAGCTTCGCGGGTCTCGTTTGCCGTGGCCAGCGTGTTTCATTGAACGGCTTGCCATCTGCGCCTGTTTGGGAACTTGGCAGACTTCGGCAGCGGCGATGCGCTGTTTGCGAGTGCCGAGCGTCCAGCCAGGTTTGACGCGATCATGCTTTCAGGGCCCGGTACACGCCCCCACCTAGGGCGCGCCGGATGGCCCAAAAGACCAACCGAGACGAACAGGGTTTTCAGGCGTGGACTGTTTGCCATGGCTTCTGCTGCCGACAGACCGCTCTGCCGCGTAAGACGCCTGTTAGCCCCTTGTTATTCAAGCCAAGCGACTTTGCACGGCGGTTTTCGGCGTTTTAATTGTCCCCTTGCCCCTGCAAACCATGGCGCGGACTGGTTTCGAAGTGGCCACCGTTTTCGGACTGCGACTTGCGCCCAAACGGTGCGCTCTTTGCCAATCGCTTTGGAGGTGCGCGACTCGACGGCGGCAAAGCCGCATCGCGGTGCGAATAGCTTGACGGGCAAGGTCCGAGGCTGTGCAGGCCCAAGAAACGAGGCGGCGTGGATGACAGCCGGCTGTTTTCATGTCCAACGCAAATCACGTGGTTCATCCCCTGCATCGGTGCTGTTCACGCGTTCAGCCGTCGCCCGTCGAGGCGTCCACCACGCCACGTCGGCGGTACCTGCACCCAAAGGGCTGTTCAGTGGCGGTTGTGGCGGCGCAAACGGCGCGCTGCTGTTCGCAGCGGTCAATCGCGGCGTACTTCGGGCAGGGGGTGGCTGTTGCACATAGGCAGTCGTGACAATCGGGAAAGGGCGGAAGCGTGGTTGCGCAAGCCCCAAGGGTCAGGACATCGCCCCGCAATCATACTGTTTTCATGGTATTTTGGGACCTGAAATTTAGGTGGATCTTGCCCGCGGACGCAAATGTAATCCGCAGGCGCAAATGCCGCTATGGAGTGCGGCGGATCAGGTCAGGCTCGAGGGGCGAGCTGGCTGGTTGCGTCGGCCGAGGCCATGGGAACCGGTAGCTGAGCGCGAAACGGCGGATTGAACGGCTGTCACTTCAGCGGTGGCTGCGATGCGCAAAAGCGCAGCGTCCATGCATATGCCGCCGCAGCAAGGCGTCACCTTCAAAGCTGTCAGGTGTGTCGTCGGGCGCAGGCCTGAGCGACCGCAGCTTGCCTGCGCATCATTCAAAGGCCATCCTCAGAATCAGCCCCAGTGTGGTTGCGGTCCATGTGCACCCTCGGTGCATCGCTGTTTCGCGTGCGCCGACGAGGGGGGGCAGCAACAAAAAGCCCGCATACCAATACCGCCTAGAAGAGGGCGAAAGAGTTTGATAGGGATTTAAGACAACGCGCATGGCAAATCAAGTGCCTTAAACACAAAGACGGATCTGTCAACGGCGTCCGCGCTGGAAGTTTGGCGGACTTGTGCGAAACCGCCAAAGGCCACATGATTGACGCTGTGTCTGAGCCCTAGGGCCATGCGCCACTGAATTAGAACCTCCGCAAAGTTTTCTGATCTGGCAGCTAGGCTAGGCTTCGTTTTTCTGCCCTGCGCCCAAGAACATGCGACCGACGCTATGAATTGCAGCGTTTCGTTCGGATGTTGGCGTGATGGAGCGAGTGAAATTCTGTTTGCCGGCCTGCGCTTCGTGTGAAATCTGTAAATCAGCCGCTTGGCTGCACTGTCGGTGTAAGCGACCAGGGCTTTGCCCCGCCCGCATTCAGGTGGTCTTGTAGCCACGGTGTGGTGCGGTTCCGTACGCAGCACGACCGCCACGTTGCGCTTCGCCCTTGCGATGGAAAATCCAGCCTTTGGCCGTCTATCCAAACACTTTCTTACGAATGGGATTTTCAGGCCATTTGCCGACTCCAGGACCTTGCAGTCGATGTCCGTGAATCGCCGTCGACCCAACCGAAATGCCGCGCAACTTGGTTCCGACTTTAAACCACGGACGAAGACCCTTTGATCTTCAGGTCCTTAATCACGGTCGACGTGTGTCAACATCCTCTAGCACATTCCCCGACGCTATCGCGGGTGGCCGCGCGGTGTCGGAGGGGTCTTGAGCGACCCATTCGTGTCCCACTCTTGGGCAGTTCCAATAAGGCATCGACCTGATAGACGTAGATCGAGGCGCCATTCGGGGCATGGGGGAGCTGTGTCAATTCATAGAACCGTTCGATACCCCGAAACCAACCGGAGCACAGAGGGAAACTCTGCGCGCATCAAGTTTCAGGTTCTGACTGGCGTTTGGGCGTTTGTCTATCCGCAGGTTTGAAAGACTGTGCGGGGGACGAGGGACGAGGGATGGGGGGCGTTGACCATCGCTTGGCCAAAGGCGGAATTGATCGAGTTTTAGGCCGCTTGTCATCCCGCGTCTGCCGCGCCCAGCGTATCTTCGAGGTGCCAGATCTTGGAACGATCTGCACCCATTCTCAACCCCTCACAAAGCCAAGAATGGTCGACAAAGAATGTTTTTGATGCGCGCGAATACGGATTTTGACCGTTCAGCTGATCGCGACAGGTGGGTCGATCATCAATACCTCGGCCTCAGCGGTGGTCTTTGGACGCCGGTTGACAGACGCCCCGCAACGTCGCGACTAAAGCTGTCTATAGCTCTACAAAGAATCGATCCGTTGTCCGCATCAAACAAGCCTGGTTGCGGGTGGAACACGGGCGTTCAGCTTTTGGATATCACAGTCATGGATCGCGTCGAAATAGTGTCGACTGCGGCAAAAGATCGGGGTCGAGTGTCATGAGATCATGCTCGCATCTGACGTTGCTGTCATCACCTTCCACAAACCAAATAGCGCGAAACTGGCAAAAGTGACAATATCCGCTCGGATGCCACAAATACGGGAGGACGTTATTCGAGCTGATGCGCCTAGGTCTGTACTGATTGCCGCGAACGGTTTGCGGCACTGAGCCAAATTTTTAGCCCCGCGCTTGAGTTATCCGTCGATTAAAATTCTACTTTTGCGATAAATGAATACCCTCAGGGGTAGACGAGTCGAAAGGGTATCGTAAACACCTTATTCATCGATCGCAGGTCAGCCCTGCGTGAGAGTTTAAAAAGAGATTTTAACAAGGTTATTTGTTATCGAATCGATACCTTTTCTATTCCCGATGGGGCGCGTATTATATATGGATGACATTTGTTTTGTGAAAACTTATATTTTTCGATTTTGAGTTTTCGCGTCGATTTATTGCAATGACGCTACAGTAAATGAAATGCTAAAAAATCTATTTCTTACCCCAACTGAGGGTGCCGTATTTTTCTCCGTACCCTCATTAAAATGAATTAGGCACAGTACCACTTTAAACGAGTGTCAATTCTGGCAACAATACATACGTTCGTTGCAAATGTTTGTGAGCTGTGGGGTTGTACGTCTGAAGTCTCTGGGGAAAACAGGAGTTGTTTCAATTTGGACGTGGTATAAACGTAAGTATAGAAAAGTGAATATTTTCCAATGAAATTCTGCAACATTCAATACTCGCCTTGGCTACCCCTGTCATCGCAGTCGCCCCTGAAGCTGCATGCGCAGCGCAACGGTATTGCTGACTTATTAAAGGCTGTGGAATAAAGCCGACCCGTGAATCGAATCGCGTAAAAGTAGTGGGCGAACTACAACGAGGAAACGAAGAGTACCAAAACTCACCACGCTGAGGAAAATGTCCCAGCGTTCGGTTCGGCGACATAACCGGCGTCGCCGGTTTGTGCGTGGCCGACAGCCGAAGAAATCTTGCGCAGCGCATGGAAAATGATGCAGACCCGGCCGTTGTTGGCGGCACTCAATCTGACTGCTGACTTCGACTACAGTCCTCCATCACCGGTTCGATGACGAAATTGCAAACGAACGAGGAAGACATGACCGACAGCGGTCAATTGATCTGGCTAACGCACCATGCTTCGGGCGGTGATCTGACGGCCGATCTTACGGGAACGATTTGGAACAACCGGCGATGGGCCTGATGAAACCTCAACATGACCGGCAACAACCACCGGGGCGTTTCCGTCGGCGACAACGGCAGAAGCGGCAGTAGGCCGAATGACGCGACCTGGCGATGGCTCCTTTGGTCGGCGGCGGGCTGGATTGTCGAAAGAAATAATACTCTCCGGAACTTCAGTAAAATTTGGGGGCGGCAAAAATCGTCGCCCTTAACCTCCTAAAAAATGTTGAGAAATTAATTTGTTGAACCTATTCAAAGCGGGCACCGCTATCTGCTTGTGCGGCTTGGCGAACGCGCCCTTGGCAGATCCTCTGCCAGTGTGGAAAATCCGCGCTGATATTCGGGATCTCAGCGTCTGAGCTTTTTAGCGTGCTCAAGGCAAAACCGCCGGGACACGAGACTTACCTGAAGCGCCTTATGCGGTATGACGGTTTGATGCACGACCCGGCAAGGGGCACAGAAGGCTGCTATTTACGTGGGGCTCAAGCCGTTGATCGGCTACGATTCACAACATCAACAACGGTCCTGACCGCGACGAAATTCAATATCGAAAATCACCTCGCAACGAAACGAAGAAGATCAGCAAGGCGGGGAATGACCGTGGCGCGAGGGCGACAGGTAACGACTATTGTACAGGTTGCACGCGCGCAATTCTCAAGTTTTTCTGCCTACGGCTCGTACGAATTCGCCCCCGAACACAGCCCGTCCAAAACACGCTGTCGGGGCGTCGCGTGCCTTGGCAGCCATGTCGCGTCTTATACCTGGATCGACAGTTGCGCGGCGTAGCATGCCGAAAAAAGAATGCTAGCGTCGAAGAAGTGTATGCGTTCACTTGGCGGATCGCAGGCCTTCGCGACTGGCTGGGGGACCACGAAGGCAAAATGGGCGTTCAAGAGATCGTTCGGGATGAACTATCCAAAGAGCCTATATCACGTTGGTTTTGCCTGAGGCGCCATGCCCGATTTGGTGCAATCTATACGGGTGTGAGTTGGGGCGAGGAAATCGCGGGAAAACACACATCACGAATGGGGGCGACTGCATCGATCAACACGTCCCGTATTAAAACGAAAGACAACACTTCTTATTTCATATGGGAATTTCGGGGGAGTTTCCGCACTCGGAGAAACCGAGAGAAGAACAATCAATAACACGTCATTTAAAAAAGTCAGGTACAAGAATGTTCGCCGTGAGTTTTTCGGGTTATCCTGGAATAACTCGACGCGCCGTTTTATGATGAAGAACAGCGTGCTGTTCGGCGTAGCATATAAAATCTATTTCATTTTGAATATTCCTTTCGTTTGTTATTTCTATTACTGATGAGAACATATACGTTTCCCATCGAATAACCCTAAATGCATATGTGTCTATAGGAGGTTTTTTGACGGATCAAACTGCGCCCATTAGTTCCAGCCCTCAAGGGTTTTGATATTTCTTTGGTTTGCGTCGGGACCTCGCGTGGGTTTAGCGCTCAGCGAGGAATGCAATTTACCGAGATATCGCGTGTCCCATCCGCGAATCCGCTCACATCGGATGCCTGGTGTTCCGCTTGAATTTCGCGCAGCACTACGTTTGGTCCCTGGCGCTTTCGACCGCTGGCCAACGAACAGAAAAATCTTCGAGAAACCGGTTTATAGGCGGCGATGTCAACGACATAGGCGCGCATCTGGTAGTGCGGCTTTGCCGGTTCGTGGCATAACATTCCAAGCACTTCGGCGCGATGCGCAATTGCGTTAATGAACTCGGCCAGTTTCCTCCTGATTATGGCGGGCAATTGCACCTGCTACCAAGGGCCTGAAAACCATTGCTGCTTGGTCGGGATACGTCCGCGCCGATAACGCTCGATTGACGCCCGCCGTCTTCAAAGCCTTGACCCGTCGCCAGCAAGGCAGAAGCGGACATGCCTGCCTTGTGGCCATTCCGGGCATTCGAAGGATACGGCAATCGCGCTTGCAAGAGATCAAGCAAACCGAACGGGTCGCTGCGTCCAAAGATCATCCTGGTACAGACATTTCATCTTCCTTGTCTATGCGATAGAATTTTCGATCATTCCGCAATTCGGTGCAAGTGGGGAGAGATATTGTACAAATGGTGGTTTGATGGTCAACTGACAGCCAAGGAATCGCCAATTAATGGACCAAAAGAGACCCACGACTTTTACCCCTACGCCCCTGTCGGACCGCTATACGCGGACCGAGGCAGTGTTTCTGACCGCACGCAAGCGCTGTACGGCATTATGCTGGATCAGGCCGCCGGCGCGGATAGCGGCGCAGGGACTTGAGCACTGGCGGGTTATCTCGGATATCGAAGGCTCGCCGCTTGGGGGCCGTCGATCTAGAGCTTTGGCGCGACGCGGAATGTGACGACGGTCATAATATCACCTTTAATGCCCGCTGTGAACGAAAGACCTCGGGGCGACAGCCGTCTTGGGCGCGCAGCAGGCCGGTGCTCGAACCGCTCATTGCGAAGTCGAGGCGTGTTTCTCCATGTGGTATGGCAGGCCGGGCGTTGGACGGTCAGGCGATGCCCTGCGCCCACGGCAACAGCCTATGGGTCGTCGCCCAAGGGCGGCGTTCTGGTTGTTGCGGGGGACGACCAGGGTGCGTGTCCGTCGTCCGATGCCGCATCAGTCCGGATGTGGCGTTCATGACGTGGATGATGCCACGCTAAACCGCTGCAAACGTGGGCGAATTCCCTTGAGTTTTGGGCGCGTACGGGCTGGCGTTAGCCGGTTTTTCGGGCAGCATGGGTCGGTTTCAAGGCGATCCTCTGAACGGTGGAAAGCGGGCAATCGTGATCCCTGAGCGCCTGCCGCGCGTTCACTCTTCCGCAGTTCACTCCAACGCCGGCGGTCCTGCATGTAACGCGCTCTGATATGCCGAGCCCTGAGATCAGACACGGTCCTGGAACATAAGTGCGTGCCGTCGAAGCCTTTGTCGAAGCCACCCGTCGACAAGCGCATCTATTGATCTGGAAGACGCGATCTTTGGCATCGTCACCACCGGCAAGGGCCATCTGGACCTGATGGAAGCGCTTGCGTCTGTTGGGTTGGACGAGGCGGCGTGTCGGCCGCTTGGGGGATCGATATTTACAAGGTCGGGATGTCTGGCCTTGGCGCGACGGGATGCGCTGGCATTTGTGTCCGACACAAGAGGTGCTGGCTGATCGAGGGAAAAACGCCGGCCATCATCGAAAGCCCAGCTTAAGGAATATTTTTTTTTTTTTTTTTTTTTTTTTTTTTTAAAAAAAAACGAAATTTTTTTGGGGGCCCCCCCCCCGGGGGGGGGGGGGGCCCCCCCACAAGCCCGGTCGCATGGTCGGCAAACACCGCGCGAGGGGCGATCCGCTGCTGCCCTGGACCGGAAGAGCTTAACGCCGCTGACTTGTGGCCGGTCGTGCCGAAACGGCTTGATGCGTTCTTTCCGATTGAAATCTGCTGCAAAAGGCGACGTGCGCTGACTGCAAAGCCGCCTGTTTTGTTGAACGTGCGCAGGGGCCAAGCGCACGCCGTATTTCTGTTCGGGTTTGTCCGCAATAATACATCGACAAAACTGCCCGAGGCTCGCAGGCTGCATCCGGGCATTGGCTGTCAACGTCTCATGGGCGGGGGGATGGACGCGAAACCGGCGGTTATGCGCAAATGGGCGGCGAGGGCGTGCCGCATCGTGGGTGGCGTCCAAGTTAAACGGTGCAAGCATTTATTCCAGAACCTGGGCAGGGCACGTGTACCACTCGGGCTCGCTTGCCATTCGTCAGGCGTCGCGGCAACAGACGAATATAACGTATAAAAAATCCTTATAACGGGAAATTGCCGGCCCCCCGCCCCCGGGTTGCGATGAACGGGCGGGCAACCCGTGGACGGGCCGATCAGCGTGGCCCGTAATCGGCCCAAACGTGTCGTGCCGAGGGGTGGCGCGGATCGCGCTGGTGTCGGAATGTCATCAGACAAATTCGCCGTGCTGATTTCCGAAGCACCAGCTCCATCGCGCGAAAGACATGGATATCGTCCAGCGCGAACCTGCGGCGAGTCAAAGGCGTAATCGTGCTGAATCTAAGAGCAAACCTGTGCCACCGAAAAACGCCGGCGCCCAAAACCGCCAGATGGAGGACCAAAACGCTTTGCTTCATCAACGGAACCGGCGGTCTGCGAAGGCTGCGGCGATTGCTCGCTCGAAAGCAACTGCTTGAGCATCGAGCCGCTAGGAGACGAACTGGGCCGCAAGCGAAGATCAACCTGTGAGCTGCAACAAGGATTTTTCACCTGTCTTGAACGGTTTCTGCCGAGCTTTGTGACCCTTTGAAGGGGCTGTGCGGCGCAAGAAAACCGTGGCCGAGGTGGATTATCGCCGGCTTCTTGTCCGACATAAACCCCGCCCGTAATTGCAAAGTTGCAGACGCCATTTGACCTGTTGGACACAGGGGTTGGCGGCCGGGGGTCATTTTAACCGTGGGCGGGGTTGATCACGATGGCGGCGCATCTGGAAGGCAAGGGGCAAGCGTGCCTGGATTTCACCGGCTTTTGCGCAGAATTTCGGACTGTGCTGAGCTTTAATCAGATCGGGACGTTCACCCGATGCGATCCATCAGGTGCGTAATTGACCACGGGGCGGCGGATGCCGTGAATTGCGATGCGATTATCGTTGTTGTCTTCAGCCGCGCAGGGCCCTCGTAATATTATGGGCCGGACACCAAGGTTGTGCTTTGAACTTGCGGAAATGCGACGGGTGATCTGGTGCTGCACGCGCGAATGCGCAGCTTGCACACCGATCTGCGTGAGGACGGTTATCCGCGCCTACAGTGGGGCGCGAGAACTTGTTGGTTTTTGACGCCAAGCCATGGCCGAACGGTTTTTTTAGGCGATAACGGTTTTTGCAAATATGATGATGCTGGGCTTCGCGTGGCAAAAGGGCTGGTGCGGGTAATCCCACGCGGGCATTGCGCAGCGATTGTATTGAACGGGGTGGCCTATAAACAAAAACCACCGCGCTTTGATCTGGGTCGCATTATGGCGGAAAGCCCGATGCGCTTGCCTTGCCGGAAAAGACAAAGCCGACAGCGGAACAGCCCCGCGATTATCGCAAGACGCGGGCTGAACGGCTTGCGTGCGTATCAAGACGACGGATATGCGCAAGCGCTAATCTTGATCGCTTAGCTCAATTCCGCAGGCAACTTCGGGCGCTCACGCCGGAAGATCTACGCAGGTTGCCGCCAAGGCGTTGTAACAAGCTGATGGCGTTCAAAGATGAAATCGAGGTCGCGCGTCATGCAACCAAGCGACCCGCTTTTGCCGCGCTGCGGAAGGAAGAGTTCGAGCCGGGGTTCAAGATCAACTATCACATGGCCCGCCATCGTATCCTTGCGCAGGATGCAGCAGCCGGGCGCCCGGTTAAGCGTGCTTTCGTGGATGGCTCACGCCTGATGCTGTCCCGGCCTTGCGAAGCTCAGCCGTGCGTGGTACGACGCTGGATGTGTTTTGGCTACACGCAAGAGCGCCCGCGAGAGGTTGCCCTGCATCCGCTGGTACGAAGATTTTTTGATGGAGGAGCTGCCGGCAAGGTTGATTGGATGCCGCAGTGAGGTAGTGCAATAAGCCTGCTGGCGTTGCCGTTGATATACGCGGTTTTCGACGGTAAAACACGCCCTGTCGAAGCCGCGCAATTCGCGCAAGAGCTACAGTTGAAGAGCGGCGTAGAATAGAACTTTGATAATTCAAGTTTTAACTTCGGATTTAAAATAAATAAAAACAGTGGATCGGTGGTTTTTATAATCGTATGCTTCAGCGTTAAGTTCCTGAGTTCACTTGACCCGCTGACTGCGGTAAAATAAGCCAGATCGGCAGGTGAATCCGAGGCGCGGCGGGCGTCGTCCGTCCTCGGCTACGCCGCCGTCTGTGCGTTCAGCGCGGCGTCTAACCGCGATGCGGTCAGTGCTGCCAGCGGCAGGCGTGCGTGATAGCTTTTGCCCGGAGCATAGATTTCAAAATGAATGCGCCAGACGTCCAAGACCGACGTTCAGCGACCACTCATTCATGTTCGCCGCGATAAGCGTCGGGGCGTTTAGACTGTTCATCAGATCGCGATCACGCTTGAAAGCTGCGGCGCCGACGCGGATTCTGCGCATAAGGCCCCAGATGGGTGGCGATGAATGCGCATGGGGATATGTAGAGGTCGAAATCGACAACCATCGCACCGCGGGTTCCCCCATCCCGGCAGGTTCAGGTTTTGACATCGACCAGCCTTTGCGTCGGCGGCCTTAATAGAACGGCGTTGCCATGGCCACCCGATGCTGACTTACTGGGGACGGGCACGGCGATCAGCCGGTTTGCGCAGGTCCACCTGATCACCGCGCGCCGAGGGCGGGCCCAGCCGCATGTCGGCTTCCTTGCAGCAATCACGAACAATCTGCATTGAGCGTCTCTTCACCCTCATACGCGGTTCCGGGTCGCGCTTTTGCGATCCGTGCCATGGCCTGCGGCATGTTAAAGCTGCGATTGCGAAGGGTGGTCTGGGTCAACAAGTCGGTGCTCCTATGCGAAGACGCCCTCGGTAGGCGCGGGGCCAGATGCGGACTTTTGATGTTTTTCGTGAACCTGCTCTCGGGCTTGAACAATTCCACGACCAGGACTTCGCCCCCACGCTGTGTTTGCGTACACATAACGAATATAACATCCGCAATCGGCAAGTTAATCAAAAAAGCATGACTGCGCACTCAAAGATTATTGATCTAGTGCCTACAGCACACTCAGTCCAATGCAAGTCGCATGGCCTTAAGGGCAAATGGATATGGCGGTTTTCGTAATAATTTGACTTTAGCACCGCTGTTGGGCATCGCGCAGTTTACCCGCCGCGCGCGAAGTCGGCAATTGCTGGGTTGGATTTATGCCGGCACCAGAATACGTACATCGACCCCGCGCAACGCGGCGATGCGGCAGCGCATTGGCCAGCGGCTCTGTCGGGACAAAGTTAACGGGTGGGCGATCAGATACGGTTTGCGCCAGATGCAGCGCAGAATGATCCCGTCGTGCAGCGGGTCTTCGACGATATCAGGGCCCGACGGATGAGCTGTACCGTGGCATTGCCCGCCGTTTGGTGGGGGCGGGCGTAGTAATATGGTCTACATCTTCGCCCACAGGCGACTCCCAGTCGGACGGAACACATCCGCAAAACATCTGCACGACTGAACCCTTCCCAGGGTAACAGGCCAGAACTTCAACCAGTGATCCGGGCGTGGGGATGGTCAGACATATAGTGTTCGCCAATATTCATCCGCCGAAAAACGCGCGCGTGATCGGCGATGATCATCTTGCGGGATTGCGCAGGTTCAGGTGGCCACTGCTGGGCAACTGCAGGATCGGCGAAAAGAACAGAAACTCGCCAACCCGCCTTATACGCAGCGGCTTTTGACTGCTTGAGGGGCGGCAAACGTGCCCAGAGCCGTCCATCACAAGCGGACCTTTACACCCTGCGGGCCTTTCTCGGGTTCAGCGCATTGACGACATGATTACCGTATCGTTCATCCGAACGATATAGAAACAGCACATCGATGGTCTGTTGTCGCGCTGTGATCAGCTCCATCGCTGGCGGTTAGGCAGTCTGTGGTGTTTCATGCAGGTTGAAACCGCTGCGCTCTAGCGCGGGGGGCAGGCCGAAGTTCTGGAACATCTGGTCAAGCGTCATGCACCGGAGTTTGTGATCTTCCTTTTGAGTGAAATGGATGGGCTGTCAGCGTTTCCCTTGCTTGCGGAATCCCAGTGCCAGAAAACAGCGGAGTCGGCAAATAAGGCATGACCACCAAAACAGGATCTCACGCGCCGTGATTGCGGCTGCGGCGTTGTTGCAAGAGAATAAAGGCCACACCAACGCGTCCAGCAGGAGAATAACGCCAACAACCTCTATATGAGTGGTGGAATGACAATCTGGCGTTTTTGCCCTGAAGTCGTAGAAAATCCGCATCCGGGCTGCTCAGCTACCTAGCACATAGCGGTCTAGCCGCCCATTTTGGTCAGCATTTTTGCCCAATTTTTGACTAGAGTGCGCTTGGTATGGTTCAACTTTCAGGAAAATTTTAATTTTTCGAGTGTTGTGGGTCCAGGGTGCGGTTGAACGCTGCGTGGTGTTATTTTATAAGGGGCTACGGCGGCAGTGCCTGCGAAGATGTGTATTTGAGCAACTATTACGATCACCAACGCCGTGATTGGAAATTCCTGCAACAGAGTAGCTGCCCGTGTTGTGTCGATGGAGCGGGAAAGCGCCCGCTGCCGATACAAACTGATCGAGGAGTTTTTACGATATGAAACGCACTATGAACTTGCATCCGCAGCCTTTTTGGCATCCCCACAGCATTCGCTGCGCAGCATTCGCTGTACCCTGTCGGAGCCAGTGATCGAGCCGTAATGACCGCGCCGTTCCTGCACCAAACTTGGGCGGCGACTGGACAGGCTTCTACACAGGTCTGCAGTTGGGCTATGGCCCGCGAGACCGATGGCGGCCTCGAAGGCGACAACGGTTCCTACGGTTTTCCAGCTGTTACACTATGACTTCGGTCGTTTTGTACTGGGCGGCGAGCTTGGACTATGACAAAACAGACATCGGATCGGACAACGCTGCAGGCACCACAATCGGTAACTGTTGACTCCGTTGCTCGTGTCGAAAATCAAAGGCGGCTACGACCTGGGCACACTCTGGGGTTTACGCACCGGTGGTTACGCCAATCCGTGGCCGACCACTCCATGGTGACGAGACGGTTCCTATCTACGGTATCGGCATGGACTACAAATCAACCGAGCAATACAGTTCGGTGCCGAACTGCTCGAGCACAAGTTCGATGACGTCCATGGTGTGTCCGGCGACGATCTGGAAGCAACCAATTCAACGTTCGTGGTTTCCTACCGTTTCTAAGCTGATAAGCCTGACAACTGGCGGTGTATCTGCCGAGGGCGTCGCCACGGCGATTTCTTCGGCAGATGTATATAAAAGTGGCCAAGTCAAAAGGCCGGAGGATTAATCCTCCGGCCTTTTGGATTCTTCTATATTTATTCTTGTCGGGGTGCCGGCGTCAGGCGCAAGCGCTTCGGCGAAATCGCACTAGGTGGCCAGTGGCTTTGGGCAAAGCGCGTGTCCTCGACGTCATTGCGACAACGGATATGTGCCGCGGCCTCGCCAAAACTTTCGCCAGCAATGACGCGCGATGTGGTGTTTTCTCGAGCAACGCATAGGCAAATTCCTCGCCGTCATGCGGTCTGCGAATATCGCAATTACGTAGCATCGCGCCTTGGGCAGGACGAGGCTGACGGCGTTTGGCGTGCAGAATATCCTGAGCCAACAAACCGGCGACGTTGAGGGAGCCGAGATCTCGGGTCTCGAACGCAACGCCCATGGTTCAGCGCGAATCAAGGCGGCATCCTGAATGTATTCCCGGCCACGCCATAGGTCGGTGGGTCGCAAAGATTGGTCAGATGTTTCAATCGCGTCGGACCGGCCCGCGACCAGCCACAACGGGAACCGGTTCATGAGCGTGGCTTTTCGACATCGACCCACCGACCAGCGTGGTGATCTGCATACCGTCCAGCGCGCGCGGCGCCAGAATGTTCGCCTTCCCAGACCTGCGTGTCATCACCGTCGTCCGAGATCAAGCCACATGTTGTGATCCCGGCAGACCTGCGCGAATGCTTCAGCGTCTCGCGAGAATAACAACGGCCCGTTTGGGTTTGTTGGGGGAATTTACCAGCAGCGATGTTGCCCCCGGTCCTGCTTGGCTGCGGCGGGCTATCGCGTCGGGTCGGGCTGAAAATGCATCATCGGCACTGGCGAAAACGGCATGGGTAGGGGCGCTGACACGTCGGATCCGTGCCGGGGGTAGGTGGCATAGTACGGATCGATATAAAGCGCGTAATCGCCGGATTGCAGGTAGCCATTGCGCCGCAAACAGCGCACTTTGCCCACCGGCGCTGTGCATCAGCACATTTAATAGCGCGTTGTGGGGACACCGGTGCGTTCCTTTGCCCGCCGCGCCACGGCATCGCGAGGTCGGTGGTGCCGGGATGGCAGCAATAGCCTGTTGTGAACCCGGCCAGCCTGCAAACGGGCATCATCTTGCAAAGATCGGCGCGGCCAGTACGGATTGTCGGATCGCCAATGGTCGTTTCGGTTACATCGGTACTATCCGCGATCATCTGGCGCGCGCGCAAGAAATACGCCCAACCGTCTGATCCGCCGCCAAGCAAGTCCTGTTAATACGCGATGAAGTTTTGCATGCCGTCTCTCCTCGTACGTGAAGACGCAGGCGCAGAGCAGGGTTGATTTTGTCACTCAGGCTTGACGCAGCCACCGGGCGGGACGGGCTACGCAGCCGCATCGAATAGATAAAAAACTAAGAACAAAATATATTCGCTGTTATTACCTGATAGACGCTTCCGGCGGCTTGCTCACATCGTTTTCTTCCCGAAGATTTTCAGTGGCCCATGGCCGCGCAATCCTTGCGTAAGACGCGCCATGACCACAATCAAGCTGCACACACGAAAACCCGCAAACGCGAGGATTTCATCCCAATCGGATGAATAAAAACGTGCGGATGTATGTTCTGTGGGCCGACGGGTTGTCGACGCGCGCCGCACTTGGGCAACGCGCGCCCCGGTCATCGTGTTTTGTATCGTGCTCAACCGCCTGCTGCGCCATGTCTATGGCGAGGAATCACGTGACCTACGTGCGCAACTTCACGGATGTGATGACAAAGATCACGCGCGGGCGGCCGGAAAGCGGCGTCCAATCGCGATATCACCGGCTGAAACGACGCAGTGGTTTAATTGGTATGATATGGCCGCCCCGTTGGCGCGCTTAGAGCCCGACACATTGCCACGCGCCACGGCCTATATTCTGGCAGATGGTCGAGATGAATCGAAGGGCTGATCGCCAAGGGCCAGCCTATGCGCATGGGCATGTGCTCTTCGCCGTTGAAAGTTATAAGGAATATGGTGCGCTGTCGGGGCGGTCGATCTGACGACATGATCGCCGGCGCACGCGTCGAAGTAGCCCCCTACAAACGCAACCAATGGATTTTGGTTTTGTGGAAACCGTCGGACGACGCAACGCCGGGTGGGACATGTCATTGGGGTCGCGGCCTGTCCGGGCTGGCATATCGATGGTTCGGCTATGGCGGACGAACTGCTGGTGGAAAGACCCTTGCGTCCAGGACCGTCTGTCTGAGGTCGAAGAAAGCCAGCCCCACGTTTTTGAGACATTCACGGCGGCGGCTGGACTGCAATTCCGCACCACGAGGACGAACATCGCCCAAAAGCTGCCTGGCGCCAACGGCACCGACGAAATGGCGCGCTACTGGCTGCACAACGAGTTTTGCAGTAGAGGGCAAGAAGTGTCCAAAGTCCGCTTGGAACTTCTTTACGGTACGGGATTGTTGGAACAGGGCGTGCCGGGCGAAGTGATCCGTTTCGTCATGCTCAGCACCCACTACGCAAGCGATGGATTGGACGGAAGAAGCGGCGACGAAAGCGGAGAAATTTCTTGCGCCAATGCGCGATGGTAATTGAAGAAGTGGTCTAAGGGTAAATGCAGAAGGGGCTTCCAGAAAAGGAACCACTGAACCAGTATTAAATCGTGGACTATTTGGGAAGGATGACTTAAACAGCTCTCCGGGTTAACCCATTTTAAAATTCTTAGTATCAAAGGTTTTGGCTTCTCCATTTACTTTTGAGGCCAGCTTTAATGAGACCTCAAATTCATGGCTTCATGGAGCGGAATTGGTCAGAGTGGGTTCGAAACCTTGATCGACGTAATTTAGCGGCCGTTGGGCAGAAGTGCTGCAGCGAGCTCGTTTGGCGGCCAGTGCAACGAAAAATAATGCTGAAGTGGACCATTGCAGGCTAGCTTGGTCGAGCAGGGATAGAGGTGCGTATGTCCAATGACCAGCGTCGAAGTCGTCCCGAATAAGAACTTGATAGTATAGAACAGCACTTTCTCGAGCCAATAGGGCAATAGCGACTGAAAACTATGAGGAAGCCGACTTTTGGACGAAATTGCCAAGCCAGATGAAGACGGACGTTTTGCCCGTGTAAAGAAAATCAAGAAACAAGATACAGGCACTCTTTGAACGTGGGGCCTATGACGCGAACGCCTTTACCTTTTACGACAGCACGCTGCGCGACGGGCAGCAGACGCAAGGGTGCAGTTTTCTACGCTGAAAAGGTCATCATCGCCACTGGCTCGACACTTTGGGCGTTTGATTATATCGAAAGGCGCTGGCCGGGCCGCGAACCGACGGATAGTGCTTTTTCGACGCCGCACCTACCACGCGGGCACGAATGACGGCCTTTTGGCATGACCAAGCCAACGGCATGTCGCGCAAAATGAGATGTAACTTGCGGCGGTGATGAACGCGGGGACGGATACGGTCTGTTGGTGGGCAAAACCCATGATTTTTCACGTCTCGGCGGCCTTGGCATCACGCTGGAAGAAAACACCGAGCAATATCGCAAAGTCGATCGCGCATCTGGTGGGCCCAAGGACGCGAGCGTTGTTTGGATGCAGACGCATTTCTTTTGACGGCTACCGCGCCAAACCCCGATTACGCCCTGACCGCTATCAAGGGAGGCTTATGACGCGGGCGCGCGCTTGGAACTTGTGCTTTGCGACACCAATGGCGGCCCACCATGCCAGCCGAGGTCGGGGCGCATCACGGGCGAGGTCATCGCGCAGGCATTCCGGCGATCGTCTGGGCATCCACACCCATAATGACACCGAAAAATGCTGGTCGCCTGTTCGCGGCGCCGCCGTTGAATGCAGGTGCGCGGAGATACAGGGGACGTTGAACGGTCTGGGTTGAACGCTGCGGCCAACGCAAACCTGACCACGCTTAATCCGATCCTACTGCTGAAGAACTAATACGCAGCCGCTTTGGACAACGGGAATCCCTGGGCGGCTTGCAACCTGACGCAGATCAGCGCGCGCTGGACGAAGATTATTGAACCGCGTGGGCCGCTAAAGAAGCGGCCCTTTTGTCCGGTCCGTCGCCTTTGCGCATAAAGCGGGGGCTGCATGCAAGTGCCAATCCTGAGGACCGTCCACCTACGAGCATATCGATCCCGCTGTACGTCGCAATACGCGCATCATTCCATGTCGAACCAGGCTGGCCAGTCCAACTGCGCCGCCGACTTGAAAGCGGCAGGGCTGACCATCAACCAAGGGAGACCCCGCCTTGGGGCAGATCCTGGACGACGGTGAAAGCGCGCGAAGGCCGAAGGCTATAGCTATGACAACGCGCAGGCGAAGCTTTGAGCTGCTGGCGCGCAAGGCCTTGCGGGCAAGATGCCGGCCTGTTTCGGGTCAAACGCTACCGCTCACCGTCGAGCGGCGCAAAAAAACAAAATTACAACCAGATGGTCAAGCCTCGTCAGAAGGCCGTTTGTCGTTGTGAAGGTCGACGGCGAAACCACGTCTTGTCGGTGAGGCGAAAGCATGGACACGAGGGCTGTGATCGCGACCCGTCAATGCGCTGGCAAGGCGTTGGGTCAAAGATCTGGGGCAAGTTATTCTGCGTTGCTCGAGAACATGCATCTGGTCGATTTCAAGGTGCGGATCACCAAGGCGGCAAACCGAGGCGGTGACACGCGTTATCATCGACAGCGAAAGACGGCAGGGGCGACGCTGGTCACGTGGGCGTGTCGGCAATATCGTTGATAGCGCGTCATTCGAGCGCTGCTTGGTACCGCGATCCGCTGGAAGCTGATTCCGGGAACGTAAGGGTAAGACATGAATGGAGTTTTGATGTCCGATTGACACGCCTGCGCGGGGAATGCACGTCGAGCGTGCGATCCGCTGCGGTTTCGCGCAGCATGGCCGCACCTGTCGCGGCGCGGCGCGTTCTTTCCCGCTTTATGCATTTACATCGAAGTGGCGGGGCCCGTGGGTGACGCAGGAAAACCATGTCGCAGAGATGCGTCTGCAATGTGGGCGCGTACGTTGTGACGAGATCGCAAAGCGGCGGCAATGCGTGCGGCGGCACGAGGTGGCGACGCCCTGCGTTGGCATCGCGCCCCGGAGGATGCGTGCTGCTGGATACGCGTGGCCTTGCTGGCGCGGCGTGGGATATCTAACTCGCGACGCCTTTGAGGATACCGTGCATTTCGACGCCTATAATTGACTCCAGACCACTGGGCAATCTGATGTGGGGTGGCAGCCCCGCCGTCTGGGGTCGGCGGATGAGGCGACGGTGCGGGATGCGGCTATGGCGCGGGTGGCTGAATGGCTGCAATGCAATCCGCAGCTGGTCGAGCATGGGGGCGGGGGGGGGGGGCGCGTGCCGCTGTTGACGGCACCGAAGCATGGCGTCGTGGCGGCTGGCGGAAAAGGCGCGGGCGCGGTTCAA
>Ga0163217_1022421_pt1 | contig 18496 bp, 24 predicted proteins | sample SynspAceP_FD_185933 | JGI IMG/M metagenome (GOLD analysis project Ga0163217, IMG submission 185933) | Saline lake microbial communities from Ace Lake in Antarctica - Synechococcus sp. Ace-P (PacBio error correction) | ecosystem: Environmental > Aquatic > Non-marine Saline and Alkaline > Saline ...
ACACAAAAGGGAAAGGGAAAAGAGGGAAAAATTTTAGGTTTTTTTTTCCCGGGTTTTTTCAACCGGTCCCCAATCCCCAAACTTCCCCCCGACGCCCAGCCGCCAACACGACAGTGTGGCCCTGACCGCGGTTTATTTTTATTTCTCCATTCTGGTTTCCAAGTACCGGGGGAGAGACACGGCCCAAGCCCGCCCGGGGCGAAATTTCCTTCCTGGGTGGTGGGGGCCAGTTTGGTGCGCAGCCTCGGCCGGTAGGTTTTGCGCCAGCCGTAAAAGTTTTTTGGAAATCGCCATCAGGGGGGGGGGGCCCCTTTGCAAAGTTTTTGCCTTGTTTCTTGCAAACCGTATCTTTGCAGAACTTTGCGCGGCCAAAAAGGCCTTGGTCAGGCCGGATGCCAAGCGCCCGTTCGCGCGGATCACGACCAGTAAAAATCGACCGCAACGGCCTGCCGACCGGCTGTTGGCCAGGCCAATGAATCCACAGCAGCCGGTAGGCGCCTGTTTTTCTTCGCTCAGGCAGGGCACCGGCCAGGAAATGCCTCAGTCCCTGCACCGCCCGCCGATCAATGATCGCCCCGCCAAGCCCCCGATGGCCGTGCCCGCCAATGCCCGGAACCGCACCGACAAAAAGGCCCGCCGCTCGCGTTGGGGATGCAAAAGCCCGTTGCCAAGCCGACGCAGCGTCATTCCATCCCAAAGAAACGTGACAGCGACGAGCCATAGCCCAGCAAGAAGATCCAACATAGAACAGAGCCACCGACTGCATTGGCCAGACCACCCCACAGCACAGCCGTGTTTCCACACCGACGACCGTTGCTTTTGGGCGGCCGTGATGAAAATTGCCAAAGGGAGTAGCCCACGGCCGGGCGCACCGAATAAAGACCAAGCTCTGCCCGTTCCATGCCAAGACCACGCTGCGAACAAAGGGCGCACCGCCCAGATAAGCCAAAGAACGGCGCGGCCCTGAAGCAGCAGGCTGCGCCAATCGAATAACCCCCAGAAACGCGCCGGAGAGCCGAAGCAAGTCCAAGGGTATTCGGCAAATTGGTTTGGCCAGTGGTGGCGGCCCGATGCGAACATGGGTTTCGCCAAGAATCGAACATGTAAATCGCCAGCAACCAGTCCGCCCGTCCAGAACATTTGCCCAGAAGGTTGGCCTGCCAGCCAAAACGACTGTTCCAGCAACCCGCCCACAAGCGGGGAAGAGATTCATAGGCAACCAGCGCCATGCCCATCCGTGACATAGCCAATTCATCGACGCGGCTTTGGTCTTGGGAGACATGTCGCGCACAGCACCGCACGGCTCAGCAAACCATTGATAAACGGCCACGATCGCCTGAACGCAGCGGAACGCGAAGAAACACGGCCGTCGTGGGCGCGTAAGATGCACCCGACCGTCGCGGACCATGTAATATCGCAACGCCCCCACAGCAGCACATTACGGACGCCGCCCCAGATTGTCGGAAACGGGCCCGAATAATAACCTGCAATACCGCGCTGCCAACAGACAAGGGTAAAGCGGGACTGACAGCTGTCATGACGGAATAATCTGTGTCGAAATAATTCAAGCCATAGCGGGAAATGGCTTGGCAGGAAACATGTTCATCGCCAGCGCGCCAATCCCCGACAAAAGGATCAAACGTCGAAAATATGCGGGGGGGAGGTTTTATCCAGAAAGCGGACGGGGTTATCCCTTGGTCATGTACACATGAGTATGCCTGCGGTTGAAACCTTGTCTATTCCAGAACCATACGTAAAAACCACGAACAATTTGGCAGTTTTCAATAAGCAAAAATACTAATGTATAATATTTGCGAAATTTGCAAAAATGAGCCTTTGGTTCACACCGGCCCGGCGTTTAGCATATGGGAAATCTTATAACGAGGTGGCGTGATGAAGATATTCTGGAACAGCTTGAAACGCCGGCGATGATGCTCGATTGGGTCGGAGGGCAAAAAGGCCGCATCGACGCGCAGCAACGCCCGTGGCAAGCTGACCGCCCGCAGCGGATCGACCTATTTGCTTGATGAAGGTCGTTCCGAAGAATTCGATATGTTTCGTCACACACCGCTGCACACCGATTTCGGGATGGAAGAGCAAAAAACCCCGCAGGCGACGGCGTTGTCACAGGCTGGGGCATCCAATCAATGGTCGTCTGGTCTATGTGTTCAGTCAGGATTTCACCGTTTTCCGGCGGCTCGCTGTCGCAGACGCCACCGCAGAAGATTTGCAAAATTCAGGACATGGCGATCCAGAATGGGTGGCGCCGGTTATGCGGTATTAACGATTCCGGTGGTGCGGTATTCAGGAGGCGTCGACAGCCTTGCCGGTTATGCGAAAGTGTTTCCAGCGCAATATCGAAGCCTCGGGCGTGATTCCCGCAGATCAGCGTGAATCATGGGGCCTTGCGCGGGCGGGGCGGTCTATTCGCCTGCGAAATGACGCGATTTTATCTTCAAAATGGTCAAAGATACCTCTTACATGTTTTGTGACCGGCCCTGACGTGGTGGAAAACCGTGACCAACGAACAGTCCACGCGCCAGAAGAACTGGGCGCGCGTCCACGCACACGCGCCAATCCTCTGTCAGCGGATGGCGCGTTTTTGAAAATGACGTCGAGCGCTGGCCGAAGTCGTCGGTCTGGTCGATTTCCTGCCCGCGATATAACCGTGAAAAAAACCACTAACGTCCGCCCGTTCTTTGAAATGAACCTGAACCGGAATCGAGGCGTCTCGCTGATACATTGGGTACCGAGCCAACGCCAAAACACGCCCTACCGACATGGAAAGAAGCTTGATCCACAAGCTGGCTGACGGAGGCTGGATTTCTTACGAGATTCAAGAAGATTACGCCCAAGAAACATCCTAAAACCGGAATTTTATCCGCATCGAGGGCGCAACTGTGGGCGTCGTTGGCGAACCAGCCGAATGGTGCTGGCGGGGTTGTCTGGAATATCGACAGCTCCGCGCAAGGCCGCGCGGGTTTGTGGCGGTTCTGTGATGCCTTCGAAATTCCGATCCTCACGCCTGGTCGACGTGCCCGGCTTCCCTGCCCGGTAACAGCGCAAGAATATCGTGGTGTGGAAATCAAACACGGCGCAAAAAACTGTTGTTCGTCTTATGGTGAAGCAACGTGGCCGATGGTGACAGTTTAATCACCCGCAAAGCCTATGGCGGTGCCTATGACCCGTGATGGCGTCCAGCCGCTGCGGTCCGACTTTAAACTATGCGTGTGCCCACAGCCGAGATTGCCGTGATGGGGCCAAGGGCGCGACAGAGATCATCCAACGCGTGCCGATCTGAATTGATCCAGAAAAGATCGCCCGCCACACAGCCGATTACGAGGAGCGTTTTGCGAAACCCGTTTGTTTGCGGGCAGAACGCGGCCTTTATCGACCGAGGTGATCCACCCCGCAATGACCCGCAAGCGGATTGCCGCGCGCCTTTGCCTCTGCTGCGCAACAAGAAAGCGCGATGCCTTGGAAGAAGCACAACAACATCCGCGCTTTAACGTCGGTAACAATTCGCAACCCTTGTGGTGGTCCCGCGGCAGGGACCACAAGGGGCAGGAGAACCCCCTTTCGGTGACAGTTCGCCCGCGGCCCCTTTGGTCAACTCAGTTGCAACGGACCGCCCGCCATCGGGCGTCCCTGCGTTGACGTGGTTTTGCTGGCATCGGTATTGCTTGCAGCGACCATCCGCGGGTGGGCCGTCGGCGGCCCAGCGCGGTCGAAATGCCGTCGGGCAAAAGCCTGGAACTGCAAGAAGTTCTGGTTGATCAGGTGGGAGACCGAAACATGGCTGCGCCTTCCCGTTTCGTTCGCACCATATATCGCGCGTGAATAACAGGCACTTGTGGACTTTGCGCAGGTTTAAGGGCCGATATGACCTATCTGTGCGACGCGGCTGGCCATTCCCTATATGGCGCAACAACGCGCTGAAAAACGGGAGAGGTCCATTGTGATTCTCTTTGGCTGATCGCGTCACGGAATTCGGGGTGGTCGACCCCGAGGCCACACAGTTTTTTCGAGGCGTTTCGCCCTGAGCAACGACACCTGTATCTGGGAGGGCGCTTGGAATGCACCCACAACATCTTTGCGAAGCGCTGCCGGTACCAAGCGCACGAACTGCGACTTTGGCGTCACATTTGGGCGGATTGGAACCACACCGTATCCCACCGCGCTTTGAACTGCGATAATGTCGCGGCTGGGGAAATAACCGGTGTATTGGCCCACTTTAAACCGGGTTATGATTGGCAATGAGGCAGTGCCAGGCCCTTTAAACAGTGACAGGAGACTTAGATGTCCAAAGAGGCCAAATCCCCCAAACAATGCTGGCCGCAATTCCGGCCTTATCTGGCAGCTCGTTTCGGCATGCGCACACCAAGCAGCAAGAAGAATATGTCGTGGTCGCACCCCGAGCCCATCTCGGTTGAAGCCCGTGTACACAGGCAAGTACAAGTAAGAACTTCTGGGGGCAGGCGTCCTGCGCCTGTCTCGCATTCCCTCTGCCGGCATTTAAACGCGGGGTTTTTCACCGCGCTTTCCCCTGCAGTCTGGGGGGCATCATGCTGAAAAGCATCGCGGGTTCACCGGGGCGTATGCCCGGTTAAGACTATAAATTTCGTCATTCGTCGCGCCAACCCGCGCGGGATCAACCCCGTTGACCCGCCGCGAACGCCGGTCTGATCGCAAAGGCGGGGCGGACGCGTCGCGTTGACACCGCCTTTATGCGCGCGCTCTGGGAAGCCTTTGGCGACCAAGCCGTTCGAAAAAAAGGGGCAATCTTATGCCGGGCGTTTGTCGTGGCTATTTGGCCCGCGAATGTGGTTGCGGTAGACGATCCGTTGATCCTTGCCGTTTTACTACGAGGCGATTGCGTCATCGAAACGAAGCGCTTGGCCCGCGCGTTCTTTTTCCTGACGCGTTCGGGATTAATGATGCGCGTTGGCCCCATCGTTCCGGCTGCTTTTCGCTATTGCCGCTTTGCGTATTGGGCACAGAGTATGCCCAGTTTGACGGGGCGCGTGGCTCTTTTCCCGACGGCTTGTGGAACCTTCTACAAAAAAATCGTGCGTTAAGCAGTATCCACATCGCGAATAACGCACGTTCAAATAAAAAGGTTTATACCATGTCCATCAAAACAATTTCTCCGCCGTTACTGCGTCCCGCTTGGCCTTGCCGGCTTGGTGGCGATACATGGGCGAGCAAAGCGCTTTTGGCGGTGGTGTCGTGGGCGCTTGGTGCCGCAGCGGTCACAGGCGGTAGCCTTGCACAAGGTGCAGCCATCGGTGCCGGCGCAAACCGTAAACTGGCCTGCAGTCCGGCGCGGTAAACGCTGCCAATAATCTGACATCTCCTGCGCCCACGCGCCGCGGTAGCTGTATTGCTCAAGATTTTGCCTCGCTCAGCCTCGTGCTGGGATGCGGGGTTTTTTCCGTCACTCCAAGACCAAAGGGACAGTCGATGTTTCATAAGATCCTGAATCGCCAACCGCGGCGAAATTGCCTGCCGTGGTTATCACAAAGACGCCAGAAAGATGGGCATTAAACCGTTGCTGTCCTATTCAGAACGCGGATGCGCAGGCGTTGCACGTCCGAGATGGCGGACGAAGGCGATCACATGTGGCCCCCTCCTGCCCGCGAACCAAGTCCCCTATATCGTAATCGACAAGATCATGGAGGCGTAAAGAAATTCGGGCGCTCAGGCTGGTGCATCCGGGCTATGGCTTTTTGTCCGAGAAACTCCCAGTTTTTGGCCGAAGCGCTTGCCGCTGCGGGCGTGCCTTTGTCGGCCCGCCGTCGGCGCGATCGAGAAGATGGGCGACAAGATCCACGTCCAAAGAAAATCGCCCCAAAGGCCGGCGTTTACCACCGTGCCCGGTTAACATGGGCTTTGATCGCTGACGGCTGACCGAAAGCCGTCAATCTCGAACGAGGTCGCTATCCGGTGATGCTTCAAAGGCGTCTTGCGGGCGGCGGCGGCAGGGGCATGCCGTATCGCTTGGAATGAACGAAGAAGCCCCGCGAGGGTTTCCCAGTCGTCCAAGAAAACGAAGCGGCCACAGCTTTGGCGACGAAACGTATCTTCATCGAAGAAATCGTACCCAGCCGCGCCACATCGAATTCAGGTCCCTGTTGGCGACAAGCCACGGCAAACGGCATCTAATCTGGCGAAACGATGAATGTTCGATCCAGGCGCCGCAACCAGAAGGTCGTCGAGAGGCCCCGTCGCCTTTCTTGGACGAAGGCGACACGCAAAGCCATGGGGCGAGCAATCCGTCGCATTGGCGCAAGGCCGTGGGTTTATACTTTCTGGCCGGTACGGGTCGAATTCATCGGTGGACGGCGACAAGGAATTTCTTACTTCCATCGAGCAATGAACACACGTCTTCAGGTGGAAAAACACCGCGTGACCGAACTGATCACGGGCGTTGATCTGGTTGAACAGAATGATCCGCCATCCGGCCAATGGCGAAAAGCTGACCCATTACCCAAGACGACGTCCAAGCTGACCGGTTGGGCCATTTTTGAAAAACCGGCTGTATGCCGAAGATCCCTATCGCGGCCTTTTTGCCCTTCGATCGGGCGTCTGACGCGCCTACCGGTCCTCCGATGGAAATCCGCGCAGGCCCCCCTGCTTGAAAACGATAAATGGCAAGGGCGACGCGCCAGCGGGCGAATGGCCGTTGGCGCAACGATACCGCGGTCCTATGAGGGCGGCGAGATTTCGATGTATTACGAATCCGATGATCGGCCAAGCTGTGCAAACATGGCACCAACCCGCGCCCGGAGGCGATTGAACGGATGCGCGTGGCGCTGGACAGCTTTCGAGGTCGAAGGCAATCGGACACAATCTGCCTTGCCTGTCGCCCGTGGATGGATATCCGATTTTGTCGAAGGCAATATGACCACGCCGCCTTTATCGAAGAGGCAGTAATCCGGATGGGTTTGACGGGGTAGACCTAGCCGAAGCAGACCTGCGTCGCATTGCGGCGCACACAAGCAAGCCAATGCACGCGCGTCGGCGAAATTCGCCGGAACGCGCGTGAGTCGGGCGAAGTATGGATAACCAACGAACGCAAGGTCGGCCCGGCATGAATGTTGGCGGTGCAAGGCAACTCGTTGACGTGGATATCAGGCGGACCCCAAGGGTGCTAACCGTCACCTTGACGAACGGCAACATCGCTTCCGGGTTGGCGGGCCGATGGACGCCGGCGACCCAGCTGGTCAGAACATGACCGTCGATGACACGCACTGGTTGTTCAAGGTCGGCAAGATCTCGGGCGGGGGTTTCCCGCTGCGGGCGCGGTGGGCGCAGGATATGAAAGTGCATGTGCGCAGCCCCCGTCAGGCAGAAACTCGCGCCGTCTGAATGCCCGAATAAAGCTGCCGCCCGACACGTCCAAGTGCTTGCTTTGCCGATTGGCCGGGTCTCTGGTGGTAAAGATCGACGTCGAGGTAGGCGAATGAAGTCCAAGAAGGCCAGAACCCTGTGCACCATTGAGGCGATGAAGATGGAAAACATCCTGCGCGCCGAGAAAAAGGGCAAAGTGTCCAAGATCAACGCCGCAGCGGGCGACAGCCTTGCTGTGGACCGATGGTCATCTCGAGTTTGAATAAACACCATGTTCAGCCGTTGCCGATCATGGGACAACGATAACGGCCGCTGCGGGGATTCCTGCGCAGCACCGCCCCAAAATTCGTTGCGGCCTGCGTAAACCTTCTCCAGTCCAAAAGAGTTTGCCTGCCCGTTCCTTGCGTCGCGGATTTCCGCGCTGCCCGGAATGGTCCATTTTGTCGATGCTGCGGGTAATTTCGCGCACGTCCCACGGGCGGGCTTAACGCAACTTGAATTCGCCGTCTTGCGAACCCAGCACCTAGCCATGAACCCGCGCGGCCGCAAATCCTGCAGCCGTAACGGGCTACGTGCGGCGGGGTCTGTGTCGGTCAATACGATGACAATCCTCGGCTAACCAAGTCTACGGCTGCTCGCGCAAAAGCTCCATCTGGGCCTGGTTATGCGGTCGTTCCTCACTGTCTGCAAATGACCAGCACCGGCCTTTTTTCCAGTGGAAAATTCAGCATTAAATTTTCCATATCGGCGGGCAAGAACAAGTCGGGAACCTGTGGTTCAGAGACGCGTTTCCGCCCCCGCCCGAGACCGCAAACATCCTGCAAAAACAAGGGCTGATCACTGATTTCATCGTTTTCTCCTGTCGCGTACAAGATATATAGCTTGCGCGACGCGAATTGGCGAATGCACAACCGCGACATCCTGGCGCATATTAAGCACTCCCTTGCAACAGGTTTTTTGCCAGGCCAATGAACTGTGGGCTCACACTCTCCCGGTGGCGCTTTTGGGCTGACCTCCTTTCCAAGGAATTGGGCTAAGCAGATCAATGGATATCCTTCTTCACGTTGGTGCGCAACCGGACAGGCACGACCAGTTTTCAACACTATTTGGCGGATTCATTCCGATGCGATCGCGGCGCGTGAGCACCTGCGTCTGGGGCCGCGCAGAAACCCGCGGGGGGCTTTTTACGGGGCTGTTTCCTGCGTCGGGCCGCCTTGGACGCTGACCAATCTGGTAAACGGGCGCGTTTCGCTGTTGATGGGCGAGCCCGCCGAGCTTGTGCGGACCAACTTGCTGATTTCAGACGAAAAACATGATCGGGTCTACACGTCTTCGGTGCGCAGCGCGCGGGCTTTTTCCTGCGATTTTGGCAACGTTAGGCACCGGTTCGGTTCAGCTTTGGCGGCGCGTGACCGCAAAGGTGGTGCCTGGCCATCCGGCAAACCGACGCAGTGGTGGACCTCCTGCGCTGGCGTACCACGGTGGGGCGCGGCCATCCGGTTACCAGAATGCGGATCAGCTCCGATCGATCGCCCATGAATCCGCGGTGGCCTGGCGCGATGTCATCACGATCTTGCCTGCGCCGTGCCCGAAAAGCGAAAGAATCACCGTCGCCGCCTATGACGATTTCGCCGGCCACCCCGACCTGCTATTTTCGCAACTGACGGGGCGCGCTGCCCCCTGTCTCAGACACCGGATCTGGCTTGAACCGGCCGTCCCGGATGTGGCCGCCTTGCAAACGCGCAAATGGACCCCGACACGGCAGAACTGCCCAGCGATGGTCCTGGGCCACTGGCAACCCTTTTACCAAGGAACCAGACAGCGGCTTTGCGAGAAACCTATGCGGAACGATCTGTCTGGCTGACTGCCGGTGGCCGATGGTCTTGCGAACCCTGACAGAGAACTCAACCGCCACAAGAACCAGAACAAGCTGGCCCAGAAAGGCGACAGAATAATAAGGAACACCACCATGAACAGCGGACAAAGAAACTGCGCAATCTGGCCTGAGGCGGATTGGGGGGCGATAGGCCTGGATGACCTGACGTGGAACACGCTGGAAGGCAATCGACGTCAAACCGCTTTTATACGGCCGAAAGACAACCGAAGGGCTGATCACCTCGGCGGCATCCCCGGCGAAGCGCCCTTTACCCGTGGCGTCAAGCGACCAATGTACGCCGGTCGTCCCTGGACCATCCGTCAATATGCGGGTTTTTCTCCATGGGGGGGGGGCCTGAGGAATCGAACGCCTTTTAACCGCCGCGCACTCTCGCAGGGCAGCAAAGGTGTTCTCGGTTGGCATTCGATCTGGCCACCCACCGCGGCTATGACATGTGGATCACCCCCGCGTAGAAGGGGACGTGGGCAAGGCGGGCGTTGCGAATCGACAGAAGTCGAGGACATGAAGATCCTGTCGACGGCATCCCCGCTGGATAAAGTGTTGTTTCCATGACAATGAACGGCGCGTGATTCCCGGATTTTTGGCGCCAGCCTTTTATCGTCCGGGCGAAGAACAGGGGCACGATAATCCGTGCTGTCCCGGCACCATTCAGCAACGACATTCGAAGGAATTATGGTCCGCAACACCTATATCTACCCGCCTGAACCCTCGATGCGGATCATTGGCGACATCATCGAATACACCTCGGACCATATGCCGAAATTCAATCGATTTCGATTTCGGCTACCACATGCAAGAGGCGGGCGCGAAACCTTGTGCAGGAAATGGCCTTTACCCCTTGCCGATGGCCGCGAAATAGTTGCGCACCGCCATCGCGCAGGGATGGATGTCGACCGTTTCGCGCCGCGTTTGAGCTTTCTTCTTCGCAGTCGGCCATGAACTTCTTCATGGAGGCGGGCAAAGCCCTGCGCGGCGGCACGTCTGCTGTGGTCGCGGATTATGGATGAATTCAAACCCGCAGAACCCCAAGTCCTCGAGTTGCGCAACTCACTGCCAGACCTCGGGCGTCCAAGCCTTCAGGAAACAAGATCCCTATAACACGTGGTCCGCACGGCGTATGAAGCCAATGAGCCGCCAGTGCCTTGCGGCACGCAGTCGCTGCAAACACCAACGCGCTGACGAGGCGATTGCACTGCCCACGATTCTCGTCGCGCATCGCCCCGCCAAATACACAGTTGACTTTTGCAAGAAGAAACCGGCGTCACCGAACGTCATTCGACCCCTTGGCGGGCAGCTACTACGTCGAAAAGCCTGAACCGCCGATCCTAGCAGGAATGCAGCCTGGAACTGATCGAGGAAAGTCGAAGAGCTGGTGGTATGACGAAAGCCGTCGCGTCCGGCATGCGAAGCTGCGCATCGAGAGGCCCGCTGCCACCCGTCAGGCCAAGATCGACCGCGGACCGAGGTGACGTCGGCGTGGAAACAAATACCGCCGCGAGGTCGAGACGAGATCGACATTCTCGATGTGGACAACGTCAAGGTGCGCGACAGCCAGATCAAGCGTTGGAAGCCATTCGTGGTCTCGAATGAAGCGGCATTACCGCCGCGCTGGCCGAACTGACGCCGCCGTGGCCCTCCGAGGGCGGAAACCTGTTGGAAGGGGCGGTCGAAGCTGCCCCGTGCCCGCGCCACGTAGGAGAAGATCAGCAGGCGATGGAAAGAAAAATTCCGGCGTCACCGCGCCGAGGTCAAAAACGCCTGGCCGGTGTGTATGGCGCGGCTATGAAGGCGAACAGCGGCTTTTGCGGGAAACCAAAAATCCGTAAGAAAGATTTCGCCGAAGGCCGAAGGCCGCCGCCCGCGTATGCTTGTGGTAAAAATGGGTCAGGACGGGCCACGATCCGCGGGGCCAAGGTCATCGCGACGGCCTTTGCCGTTTTATCGGCTTTGAACGTGGACGTAGGCCCGCTGTTCCAGACCCTGCCGAAAGCCGCGCAGGACGCCCGTGGACAATGACGTGCATGTCATCGGCATCTCGTCACAAGGCGGCGGGCCCAAATAACTCTGCACCGCAATTGATCACAACACGCGCTGAAAGAGGCAGGGGCCGAGGAATAATTCTGGTGATCTGCGGCGGCGTTATCCCGCAACAGGACTATAAGTTCCTTAAAGATGCAGGGTTTAAAGGCGAAATCTTTGGGCCGGGCACAACCATTCCTAATGCGGCGCAAGGAATATCCTGAAACTGATCCGCGCGCGCGGGACTGAGCTGGGGCGCGAGGGGGGCTGTCCCTGCCCCCTCACACTCCGCCAGAGGATTTGAAAGCATTTGGAGCATGAAGCATGATTGAACTGGATCACCTTGCCAAGTCGCAGGCGAAAAGCTTGAGGCAGAATCAGACTATGCCGCGCAGGTGGCTAAGGGGTCCCGTTGCAATCGGTGGCGCGCATGCGGTATTTTGGAACGCAATAACCACTGTTAGGCCTGTCCAGATGCGCTTTATTCTAGAGGCCGATTGCCGTTGATCCCGATCGGCCACAGCCCGCCTATGCAAGGTGGTTTGATCTGGATCGGTTCAAACGGGCCGGCCGCGTCCTGTCAGCAACTGGATTTGCCGTGCGAATGATCTGGAGGCGGCGCTGGAACGCTTTTGCCAGAAGGCTATGGCGCGCCGGTAACAGTTGGCAGCGCGGTGATTTAAGCTGGCGTATGCCCGTGCCGGAAAACGGTGTGTTTGCCGTAATGATAATTGCGCGCACTGCCTTTGATTGCAGTGGGACGGGGATGCAAACATCCGACCCAACGGCTTTTGAAAGCTTCGGCTGTCGACTGGTGACATTAAAGTTCAGCATCCCACAGGCAGAAAGGCGTTTTGGCGGCTGCGTTGGCACCCTTTATTGGTGGGATGCGCGGGTCGTGTTCGAGGCCGGAACGCCGGGGCTGTTTGCACCTTTGATACCCCCGTGGGCAAGGGGCGTGCTTGGGCGTATCCTGCGGGCGGCGTGCGGTGAAACGGATGGGGCTGCAGTGGCAGCCATTGGAATGGCAATGATCGCCGATACGCTGTTTAACCTTCCAACGGATGTTAAAACGGCCGCCGAGGTGAGGAATCTTATTGCTGTCGCGTGCAGACGCAGTTTTGGGTCGCAGAGGCTGATGAATCGTTGGGTTTTGGGTGACTTTCGGCTCCTTTCGCAGTGGGCCGGGATACCGCGATGCGGTGGAAACATTCGATCGTGCTGGACAGCTCGGTGCAGGGACTGGCGTGGGGCGTGGCTTGGATGCAAAACCGCCTTTGACGCCGCAGCCGCACAGGGGCGGCGCATCATGGTGGCCGGCCAGTCAAGCGGGGCCAATCCGGGTGCCGTCGGGTTCATACCGCACTTGGCTTTTGACCACGTTGGGCAGATGCCGCCGCATCGGGCAGAAGACGGGCAGCAGCTTGACCTAAATTTTGATGCAGAAAATGCTGTCGCCCCGCTGACTTCCTTGCGGTGCCCGTTGAATGGGCGTCATGTCTATTTGGTCACATCACCCGAAGCTTTTGTCAGCGCTCACCGGCCGGTGAGGGGATGTCGGCCGTTTTCGACCGTCTGGCGCACCCCCGCCCAGAGAGGTCGTGAGCCTTTAACCAATTGCCAGTGATTGCCCTGGGGCCAAGATGGCCAAAGGCGCGGGCAGGTGACCCGAGAACGAGGTAACCGCCCTTTCGAGAAGGTGTTCAATTGCCGAGGCCGACCAGCAGGGGTGCTGCGCGGGTATTCCAATTTGGCGCGGCATGATGTGGCCGGCTTGAGGATTACGCCGGCGGCATTGCGCAGATGTTCGCGGGATCAGCCCGAGATGCTGCAGCCCCCCCCCCCCCCAAAAATGGGGGGGAAAAAATTTTTCTGATCGAAGGGTTGTTCCACAATTGCATGGGCCGACGGCATGTACACCCGAACGAAAGACGCGGTTTCTGGTACGGGTGCGCAGATTTTTGCGATGGATGACAGTGACTTTGCCCTCGCTTTCGGGCGCGGTTTGTGCCGAATACATCGCGTTGCCCCAATGCGGTCTGGCATTCCGCCCGATTGCCTCGCGGAAGAGGGGCGTGCTTGCGTGGGCGCAAGCTGGTGCGCGCCAATCACTGACGCGCTGGTTGCCGCGGTCTGCCACAAGAGGCCGTGGCGATGGCCGAAAAAACGCATGATCACATCAACCGCGCATGGGAGACCTGGTCCAGGCAAGGCGCGGTAATGCAGGGAATCCGCGAACCTATAATGTCCCGAATGGTTCACCGGTTTGTTTGACGACAATGACCAGCCTTCTGCTGGACGAAACGGCTGGTCGGCCGCCACGATTATTACCCGTGCGCAGCAGGCGCAAGGGCTTTGGGCGCTGTGTTCGTGCCTTGGACGCCGATCCGTGATGGTGATCGAGGCCCCGGATCAAGCCGCAAAACGCGGGACGGTGGCTGCGCTGGAACGTTTTGCCGCGCAATTTTAATTTGCGCACGCGCAAGGCGCTGATCGGTTTTGCAATGATACCCCAGCAGGAAATCGCGCTGTTTTTGAACCCGACAAGCTTGACGGCCACCCATGCACCCCGGCGGACGGTCGGGCGGGGGCAGGCCCCGCGGTTCGATGTTACCTTTGATATTGGATCTGGATATCGACGCCGCGCGAGGATCACGTGGTCTTCTCTAAGCGCCGCTTGAGCTGATATCGTGAACCCGTGACGGGATCGCTTTTTCATATGATCGGTGCGCATCTGAAATCCAAAGCACCATGGGGCCAAAGACGCCGCAAGATTCGTGCGCATCGGGATCGCAACACGGGCGCAAAACACTGGCACAGGCCGGTCTGGCTGCGCCGTCCGGATTTGATCCCGCAGCTGGACGCGGCACCCCGTTGATGGTTCTGGGGCGGATCTGAAACGACGGGCCCGGGCTGGAACCGTTTTCGAGGATTTTTCGGGCGTCCTCGGTAGAAGATCGTGATGGGGCACAGGCAGGATCGGGCTTTGGGTCGACCCACATGCAACCGTGCGTTGGGGCAAGAAGGATTGGGGCGATGCCCACGCCTCGCGCTTATTGGGGATCCGCGCCGAGAAACGCTATCTTCAGGCGGCTGCTGATTACATCATGATCAGCCCGGCCCTGACCGCGCACGCACCCCAGTGCGTATCTGCACCCGATGGAGCGATCCGGAATGCTGGGACCCGATGGCAGGTTGCGCGATGCATTGGATCCGCGCGTCGATCACTTTTCCAAGTGACGATTGATCTCGCGCTCTGAGCGGCTCTTTAAATCCCGCTTTCCTCTGTCGGGAAATAGGCAGTGTCCTGATGTATGAAAAGACAGTTTCTTTTGCACCCACACTGATTTGTCCTGTCGGTTTTGCGCTGGGCAACAGGAAAATCAACGATACCTCCGGCTTTTTTCTTTGATGGAACGCGGGGCCAAGAAATCTTTGACGGCAATGAAAAAAGAGAGGCCCCCGCGCTGGACGGGCTCAGCGATTGGGGGCCGCAACGGCCAGCCCCCGCATTTGCGGCATTTCGTCTCCGAGATGGGGCCCGCCTTGGACCGATTTGCCTGGATGAGGTCGAGGATTGGAGCGTCTAACCGAAGCCGCCCAAAAGATGCCCAATGGTGGGGGGGGAATTAAAAATCGTTTTGGGGGAAAATTCCCCCGGCCCCCCGCAAAACCAGACCCAAGAGCCGAAGACGAGAAACGCAAACGACGCGCCCGGCACCGCCCGCGTTTTCTGGATGAGTGCCACAGTCGAACCTGTTGAGCGGTCCGATCCGGCCTCTGATCAGGCCTTTCTTTTTGCAGGTCTTTGAAGCTGCACCTTCGGCACCGAGCGACCAGCGCTAGCGAGTTTAGCCGCGCCTCGGCGACCTCTCCGAAACAGGGGCATCAATGTCGTCGGTCGCCAAAGTTTCCAGCAATCTTGCTTTTTGGGGAACACAGCGCAGATGGCCGCGCTCTTCTACGGGGTTCTCCAAGCAATGGCGCCAAGCGCATGGCCTTACCTTAGGATTTCTGCCTGCGTTGCGGCTCTTTTTCGTCGACCATTTCAAAATAAAAAGGTCTTCGAACCGGGTGTCTCCGCGCTGTTGGAATACCGGTGGCAGCATGCCAGCCCCCAGATAGATTCCGTCAGCATGTTTCAGCCCGCCCAGATGGGCGCCGGGTGGCAATTGTCAAAGCAGACTTCGGCGCGTAGTCGGGTGCGCGCGCCAGCTGACAGAATCGTGCAGCAGAACAGGCGGCCTTGACCAGTCGTTTGCGCTTGCGGCGAGGCCGATTTGTAGAGCGGCAGATAAAAAGTCGAACAGCGCCTTGCCGAACCCCGCGACCGCGCGTCTTTGGCTTCGGCAAAGCGGCAGGCTTCGGATCAGCGGATCACGGTCCCACGTAGTGCGCTGCGGCATCTGCTCGTACAGCATCCGCCTCGCGGATGCCGTGCTGGAAATCGCTGAATAGTCCTTGGGGTTTGAAACGTCTTGACCAGCCGCGATAGGACTTCGGCGGCCGTAGGGCAACCAACGCCACCGGCTGCCGATACCCCGCTGATTTTGCGCCAGTTCTTTCCATGGTCGCTGGACTGGATGTGCTTGGACCCGTTTTTCGCGCCACCGATTGGGCGTCATACGGTATTCATGCGCACGTGCAGCGGATAAGCCGCGGCGCACCATGTTCGATCGCGCAATCCAGCCCAATGACCCCGCCCGACCAGAAACAGACGGTCGCGCTGTGCGCGCCATCTTTTCCGCCAGCCCCTTCGATCACGGTCTTGATGCTGGGCCCTGACGCGCCTTGGCCCCGCCCTTGATGTCAACGCAGTTTCAATGGACCAAGCGCGGAGGTACACTACGTTTTGCCACACGCCCGCCGGAATCTCGGCGAGCCTCCATCGAGGATCCCCCATTGTCCAACAGAACACCCTAGGCACCGGGCCAAGCCCAGCGGACGTCCTGTGCGGACAGTTCCGTGCCTCTTCTTTTCGCCCGTCGATACCCAAAATATTTCACGGCCCGTCCTCGCGCTGGACCTCGGTCGCAAAAGTCGCGTCCGTCGCTGGCGTTCACGGCACCGCGGCGGTGGCCACAACGGTCCAGCTCGGACGGCCATGCTTTGGCCAGTTTTTGCTGAAAACGTCGCATGGCTTGAAACGCCCGGACCCGCCCGAACGGGGGACAGATGACCGGTTCGGCCATGCCGCCCCAAGCGCACACAATAATCTTTTCGTTATAGAAGTACGCAGGTGATCGCGCGGCCCTCCGGTCAAAGACGACCAAAGCGGACAGAGTTCGACCCCAACTCCACACACCGACTCGCGGCCAGCGCGCGGGCGAAGGGTCAGAAACAGGGGTTTTTCCGAACACAGCCTAAATCAGCGACGCCCGTTTCCAGGGACGGGAGAGGCGAGGGGTGTCGGTTTTAATCTGCGAGGCCACGGAAACCTCCTGCGGGGGCTTTTTGGTCTTGGGGGCAAAGGTGGGGCCCCAGCCGGACTGCTACGTCAATCGCTAAACACGGGCAAGGCGCTGAAAAAACCCAAAAGGGAATCGAGGGTGGTAATAAATCGCCAAAGGACAACGCGGGCGGATTAAGATGGCCTTCGCGAGAGTTTACAGGGGCAAAATGAAGCGGTCAGTCCTTCGTATGGTCAGTTTCGGAACGTCGGACGCCCCCGCCGTGCCGCGCCCCGAGAGGGAGGGGTTTTCCATGAAGAAGCGGTGGCAGTTGAAACGGCAAAGGTGGCCGTCGGCAAAATTTCGGGCGTGAAAAACTTCCAATCGGGCGACATGGAAACCCAGCCTTTTGGGCCACATCCTGCCAGATTTGGCCGCCTCACCTGACTGGTGATCTGCGCCTTGACGGTGGGGTTTTCATCTCGACCAGTGTTTCGACACGGCGGGTCAGGTTGCGCCCCATCCAAGTCAGCAGATGAATATGAAAAACGCCCGACCTTTTTATGCGGTAGCCCGTGGCCATTGCCAAAGCAGACGATGCGCGAAAATGTTCCAGAAAACGCCCCGAGACGATGGAATTTCACGCGGATGTTCTCGGACAGGCGCCATTGATGCCGGGGCGCAAACCGCAGATGCCGAGGATCCAACGAGGCTGATTTTTACCCCTGCCTGCGATGCCGCATAAAAAGTGGCGTCGATCACATCCGCAATCGACGACGGAGTTTCATCTTGGCCCAGATTCTGCCGGTTTTACCCGCTGCGGCATATTCGCTTCGGCGGCGATCATGGCCAGCAGGCGCGGTTTTCAAGCGTGATGGGCGATTATCGCAAGATTGTCCAGCGTGTCGGGCTGCGCGTAAGCCTGACAGGTAGTGAACACTTTGGTCGCATCGCGGGCCCAGCTTCTGGTCGCAGAGTGAAACTAGCGACAAAATCAGTATAAATGCGCGCGCGGTGGATCGGGTGGTAGTTGCCGGTGCCATAGTGGGTATAAGGTGAACCAGTTGATTCGCCTTCGCGGCGCACCACAGTCGAGAATTTTCGCGTGGGTCTTAAGGTCGAGAAAACCATAGACCACATGCCGCGCCTGCGCGTTCTAACCGCCGCGACGGCGAATGTTGGCGGCTTCGTCGAAACGTGCCTTGACTCGAACAAGCGCGGTACCGATTTCCCGTCTTCGGCGGCTTCGCCACAGCGCCCACGATGGGAACTGTCGGCGCGAGGTGCGATAAGAGCGTCTGTTTGACGCCCACCACTCCAGGGTCACGTGCGGCCTGTGCGCTAGAAAGCGCACGACCATGTCGAACGTCCTCGTAGGGGTGGTGCAGAGCATTGTTCCCTTGGACCGGATCGCCGCGAACATGTCGCTTCGGTGGTCGGTTACACAGCCGCCTCGGGATGCGCGGCGTGAATTGCGGCCACAGCAAGATCGGGGCGGCCTGTCGACCACCAGTTCCGCCAGATCGCTGATGCCGATCATATCCCCGTCCAGCTCATAATCAACGTCTTGCGGGCGCACGGCAATTCGCCTGACACGGATTTCAGTTTTCAGGCGCTCGCGGAATGGGTCGACGCACGACTCGCGCGGCGGCGGCGTTTTTCAGGGCGCCTTCGAATTCCGCGCACAAGGTCTTCCGGCTTCCGTCCTTCGACCTCAAGGTCGCTGTCAACGCAGAACCACGAAATTCAAAATGGGCCTTTGTAGCTTATAGCCCCGGAAACAGGCCGGATTTTGAGCCACAGCAGATCCGAGCGCAGGACGCAGCGGATCCTTCGG
>Ga0163217_1047323_pt1 | contig 18494 bp, 11 predicted proteins | sample SynspAceP_FD_185933 | JGI IMG/M metagenome (GOLD analysis project Ga0163217, IMG submission 185933) | Saline lake microbial communities from Ace Lake in Antarctica - Synechococcus sp. Ace-P (PacBio error correction) | ecosystem: Environmental > Aquatic > Non-marine Saline and Alkaline > Saline ...
AAAAGAGAGAGATAGGATTTAATACGGAAGGTCAGAAATTGTTTTTGTTTTTTTTTTTTGGGAAAAAAAAAGGGGTTTTTTTTGGGGGGGGTTATAAAAATTTGGAAAAACCTACAAAAAATTTAAAAAAAACAATAATTGGCCCCCCAGGGGACTTTTAAACAAACCCACTTTCCGGCCAAATAAAGAATAAGAAGATCTTTGATTACAGGGGTCTACCCAGCAGTATGTTATGCTTCGGGTGATTGCCTGAAATATTTTTTTGTGGAACGAGTAACCTTTTTTCCTGAATCCCGATCCTCCGTCGCTTGGTGATGTTAAGGTATTTCCCCGGTAAAAATCTACGTTCCACCAATACCTTTTGAACAAACTTGAGAGTGCCAATCCTTTTTTTGCCCGTGGCCCAATTATAGCAATAGCAAAAAGTAAATTATTGTTTACAGCTTACGGTTAGGGCCCGAGGTTCGTCCCGTTTTGGTGAAAATAAGCCGTTATGGGTATTTCCGTCCGTTTGCTTTTTTGCTTGGAAAAGAATCAATGAAAGAAGATTTTGTATGGGCGATGCCTGATGTCTACCGCAAAAACTTAGGTTTTTAAGCCTATGGGTATTTACGGGTAAACCACAGAACGGATTGGGGTAAATGGCCCGTTTTCGCGAGAAGGGAAAAGGTAATTCTACATCTACAAATGGTGACCCCAATATAGTGATGGAGGAGGGGTAAATTTTCCAGGTATTAAACTACAGTGGAATTTGCCCAATTCCGGATCTTAAAATGGGAGGAAACTACCCAATATAACGTTGGTCTGGATTTTGGGTTTGCCAATGAATCCTTTAGTTGGGTCTTAGTTGATGTACCGTAAGGAAAACGCGAGATTTTAAAATTGTTTGAATAATAGAAAGCAAGCACAACCTCCCTCACAAACCCTACGTTTTTTCCAAAATTTGGATGCAAAATAGTTTTGAATGAAGGAGCGAAATGTCCCTTAATTAAAACGATTATTTTTAAAGGGGATGATTTGGTTGGAACCGCTGGTTTTAAATGTCTCCTATAACAAAAACTGAAATTACCCGATTTTTGAGGAGAATTGCCGCAGGAACCATCCGAGGAGCAAGGATTGTCGAATGCCTTTTGCGCAACGCTTGGCGTCGGGACAGCTTTGTATTCCCTTCCTATCTAAGGAGTTTCAGGCTTGATGCTAACGTAACCCTGTTCATAGGGAAGGGTGGATAATCAACAGTTCTTGCAAAAGTGCCCCTCCGGATAATTACAGGTGTTCTCTACAAGTGCCCAATTTATAAAAATTGGTCTGCCTCTATGCAATTTCCAATGGTCAATTTGGAAACTACATATACAATAAACCCGCCAACGCCCTTTTTCACAGGGTGCCTATTGGTAGCGTATAACGTACGCCAAACGTAGTGGAATAGGCTGGAACAAGAGAGTAGATTTGCAGAGGCTTTTCGTTCGACCAGATTCTTGGGGAAAAAGGAATTTTTGTAAAGATTGCAACAGCATCAAATTTTCCCTATGTATGTTCCTTTAAGTGAAAGGTTGTTTAAGAAAATGAGACTAAGTCCTACGGGTCAAGAACCTTTTTTGTGATTACAGATTATAGTGGTCTGACCCTGGAAGTTAGTGGAGCACCAGCAAGTGGCTGCCCTGCTAAATGGGCTTACCTGATAGCGGGATAGATTTACAGTGCTTTTCCCAAGACCAAGAAACAATTTACATAGGATTGTTAACGTAACTTTTTTAATCATAGCAAATTAGAACATACAAAAATATATGAACCCGTGTTCGCTCCATATTTGTATTGGTAGGGCCTTGTAGCCTGTACCAATCTTTGGAGAAGAAGAGAACGGATTCAGTCATAACTAAGGCACCGGTAGTGTTTTACAACCAGTGGCCCAATCCAGCCTCTTCACTGTGACCTTTATAACAAAGTGGAGGGGAATTTTGCAACCCAAGAAACCGTACGCCAGTCGAGGTAACAACGACGAGCTGTTGATTCCGACCGGAACCGACTGGGGGATAACGGCCATTTGTGCGTACAGTTTTTGCATACCCTACTTGGACCCCTGCACATTTATTTATAAAGAATGCATGGAACAATTTTTAAATCAAGAATGTTAATTTCGCGCAAAGTTGAGAATTATAAGAAAAGTAACCGCAGATGCTGCAGTTTTGCGGAAGCTAAATTTTCTTAAAGAGCATCAATTAGTTTCTCCTAGTGAACTTTTTTGTTCCGTACCTTAGGGAAGTAGATGAAGGCCCGAATTAATCCAAAGGTATTGTCCCCCAAAGTGAGCCTTTAAAGCTTGTAGAGAGCGATTGTTTGGCCTGCAATTGCCAGGTTTTGCCCGATGGTATCCGGGAACTGCTATACCGGAACGGCTACAAAAGGCCCGGCGGCAAATTTCTTATGGCAAAAATTGTTATCTAAATGCACAAATATCTACAATAGAGGTACTGTGATAACGCCAAATGCAAAAAGGTAAATAGATGCAGTTGATTGATATTGCAGCTCAAGGTTTTGCTGTATGAAAACGGGATATTTGTTCAAATTATTCGAATCCTCGAGATAATGAAAACTATTCTGTTTTTAAAGAGCGATATCGAGCTAGAATTTGGAATATATGCAATTAACATATGAACTCCCCCGATAATACGCGGTGGGATCGGATGGAACGGATTTCCCACATTGGCCCGAAATTCTAATGATCCTTTTGGAAGGTGCCGCGACACCAATTAAATGTGTGATACCAGGAAGAAACGAAGAGCGGGTACCGATCATCCAATGCCTATATTAATTAGGGCTGGTATGGTTTTTTAAGTTTAAACCAAACAGATATACGAAGATGGTACTAAATGAAAAACAGACAGGGCTGCGACCTAATATTAAACCAAGGAGTTGAGCCTCTTTGGTGGTAATGGTGAAGCTGCAGGTATGCGAATTCTAAGTATCACCCAAAGACGAGGAGAAATTAACTCTTTTAGAATGCACGCAGATCTCTTTCAGAATACTCCGATGCCCATTCTAATGAAGGCAGGAAGGCAATGATGCGTATGGCGGAGACGTCTACGGCATTGGTGAAGAATTGCGCCAAGCGAGGACGAAACCGCCAGATTGCAAGTGTAACCGAAGATGTGTTACTGCAAAAAGGTAGGGAAATTGTATATAAGATATTTTGAGAAGAGGGAACGATTTGTAAGATTTTGATAAATTTCACCGCACCCTTGAGCTTAAAGGAGAAAAGTGAGATCTAAATTTTGAATCTTTCTCCCAATTCCAGAAACTGCAATTACTTCCCATCCACTTTGGTTCAAAACCCGGGTACTGAAGAATTTAGTTGTAAGTTTATTAATGGAAAAGAGGGCGTTTCATTTGGAACAGCCCTCTTTTTATTTTATATAATCCCTTACCTAGTGTTGTCCGCCTAAAATAAATAGTGTTTCTATATGGTTAAGAGACACACTAAGGTAAGTAAGTATCTAATTGTTCTAAACTACCTCGAATTGATTCCCATCTTTTCATTGCAATAATAGATATAATCCCAAATTACAATACAACGCATACGGCAATCCCTACTGATTAACAATTTATATAGGTTCAATAGAAACCTGCTGGTGTAATTCCCAATTCATAGCTTCCTTCTAGGATAAAAACTTGCCAGTTTTTTTTTTTTAATAAATCAGCAATGATCGCGCATTGTTTACAAATGAAAATAGCCATGAGTGCAAGTAATGCGATAAGCATTCGGCTTCCAGTCATTTTTAATGCGTGCAAAGGATCGTTAATCCTGAGGCCTGTGCCGATTCCCAAAACCTTTATCTCAAAAAGTGTCTTGCAATATAAATTGACTTAATGAATAGCACAAAGACGCCTGAGAATATGGCAATTTTATCACGTGCAGGGACCCTTTTGGTTTAAATAACCTACAACGATTATAGTGAAAATAGGAATGCTATAAATTCCGTTTATTTCTTGTAGGTAGTTAAAGAGACTTCTGCATTTGCAATCAGTGCTATGAACATGCTCAAGAGTCTAAGCAAATACGAATATCTTGCCGTATTAACAACGGTTTTTTCAGAGCATCCTTATTTATATTGTGGCTGTATAATCTATTCCCCGAATAAAGTTCCGAACTGTTAAGAACACTATTAAAGGAACTTAAAATGGCGCCAAAAAAGTACAGCACGAAAAATCCGACGAAAGGTTGGGGAATACGGCCCGAAACCAATTCTGATAGGCAAGGTTCGCTAGAGGCTAATCCACGTCACATTAATTGATACGCAATCATTCCTGGTAACACCAAATAAGGGTCCCATGAATCTTTAAAAAAGAGGCCCAATAACAATCTCTTTTGCCCCGCAGATTTTGGCCCCCAAGGCTCCTTTGAATGATTGTTGGTTGGTACTTCCAAAAAAAGTTGAACCAGCATCAATTCCCGTAAAAATGGTGGAAAAATGGGACTTCCCTGTCCGGTTTCGCCCGTTGAGTCGAATCTTGCGGCAATCCGACGAAATTAAATATCAAGACTCTTCAAACATATTTCCGTCCCCAATGGCCCATCAAAGCACAAAAATTGAATAAAGGAACCAACCAATCGATAAGACAACAGCAATTGAGACTATCTGAAACTGGCTTAACCGCTTTTAGTCGCCCAAAAACTGCAATAAATAGAACCTATAGCATTCCAGATACCCCATATACACACTAACAGGGCGTCCGTGTCGGACACTCCCAAAAGTTCAAGTGAACATTGAACATACCACTTATAGCACAGATCCCGAATATAGAATAACCGGCAAAAGACTAGCCGAACATAGCCTGTTTAGCAATAGACTGAAGTTAATGGTTTTTGTGGGTAAACTACAAATCCTCTTCGCAAAAATTGGGGAAAAAGTAGGTGAGTCCACCTTTTAGATACCTGGCAATAAAAATACCGGCAGTAACTACCATGGCAATCCGCAGCTAAAAGTCTCCCAGGCATAACCGATAGACAATCTGTATAGGCACTTCCCGTTGAGACCTACATTTGTTCCGTGGAAAGTTGGGTCAGTAGTAAAAGACCCACCAGCAAATACACCGCGTGAAAACTCTTGCCTCCCAGAAAATAACGTCAGCAAGAAATTTTCATCGGTTTTTCGGGTAGTCCAGGTAATGCAATTAGGGCCAACCAAGAGGTAAAGCCCAACAAAAGAAAGAATTCCCCTAAAACATTATCAAATATGAGTTTAATTGATTGTTCCAGGCAAATAATATGGATTATTTGTAATATCAGGCAAGCATAAAGTAATTAAACCACAAAATCATCCTTAAAAAGATATCAAAACATATCAGTAAAGCGCAAATAAATATCATTATTAACAGTGCGGGCAACTGTATTATTCAAAACTTAGTTATTCTGCCTATAATTTAAAGGTGGCTTTCTTCCCTTTAAAAAATACGGGTCTATATAAAGTATATTTTTTTAATTGGTGCTGGATATTGGTAGTTTTTTGGACAGTTTTTTGATAAATATTGCTATTGCCTTAAGACTCGAATTAAATAATTGTTGTGGGAAAAGTTTTAAATTCTTAAAATGGTAAAATGGCGTATAAACTTAAGCAAATTAATCGCTTGTATATAAAAAATCCATAAATAACATATATGGAAATTAATATAAGGAACACCTACTTTATTGGTGTTGCTTGTGTTTCTGTTGGGTTCTGTTCCCCGAAAAAGAAGTTGAAAAAACAGGCCGAATTTAAGGAGGAAACCTTATTCTCGCTTATTGGCTTTCCGATAAGACGGAACGACTTGTAAACAAGGTGGTAAGTCAAAAAAACTTCAACTATTTTAAGTAGCCGAAAGATTTCAACAATGGAAGGTGGGGTTGCTAATGGCGATATCAAAATAACGATGGTCTGTCCGATATATATCTTACTGTGAATATGGTTCCCAATAAGTTGTATTTAAGACAAAGGAGGATTTAAAATTTCGAGGATATTACGAAAGCTGCTGGGAGTACAAGGTAATAATCCTTGTCTACCCGGGGTGAATATGGTTGATATTGATAATGACGGGTTATTAGATCTTAATGGTAAGTAAGCCGGAAATGGAAGGGCAATAACCATGACAATGACCTAATATATACAACAATGGGGATCTTACTTTTTACCGAAAAGGCGGCCGAAATTATAAATTTGCGAAAACCGGTTTTCTACCCATGCCACATTCCTTGATACGAAACCAAAGATGCGATCTGATGCCTATATATTAAATAATAGCACGTGCCGGTCAGAGTTGGGCTATGCGGAACAAGCGAGGTAAGGGCTCAGGATGGCGGGTTTTCCTGGACAATTTTGTAAGGCGTAGGAATATGCCTCCTTAGAAAGACAACGGAAAATTTGGGATGTTAGCGAACGAAGCTGGTACTATGGGAGTTTAATAGGTTTGTAACTTGAAGTTATGTCAGTGATATCAAGGAGATCTCTATCCGGAATCTACGTTCAAACGATTTTTTTAATGATAAGGGATTATCCTCTATATAATCAAAAGATGGTACCTTTAAGGAAGAGATAGAAACAATGGACCTCCCATTAAGTTTATCGCGCATGGTATAGAATGGCAGATATAAATAATGACGGCTTTTGCGGCATATTATTACCGATCATGCTACCTGAAGGGGACAAAGAGTAAAACGTCATGGAGTTTTGAAGGCTACAACGTTTTAAAATTAAAGCAGAGCAAGTATTTTATTCAAAAACAGTAACATTCAGAACACCTGCAATAAATAACGGAATAATTCGTTTTCTGGAAGTGCCTATTACATGGGGGTAGCCAAGAACCGATTTGGAAGTTGGGCAGGCCTTTTTGTTTGATTATGGACAAACATGGATAAAGGACATAAATATTACCAAGTGATTAATCATGATTTTGACAAACCCTGGATTTGTAGATTTCTTTTGCCAACTTGAAATTATGCTCAGAAAAAATGGCGCTCACCGGCGAAAGCCAATCCAATAAGATTCTATCTTGCCAAATGTCTATGCCTCCCCAGCCCAATTTACGCTTATAGGATAAAGGGGACATTACATTTCCAATGAAGACCAAAAATTGGGGCATGGAAATACCTAGTATGTTCAAATGGTGCCGGCCTAATGGGATTTGACAAGATGGCGACTTGGGATATTGTGAACAAACGTTATACTGGAAGCTTTCTATATGAGAAACGCAGCAGCGATAAAAAATCCGAAAACAATATCTAGAAAATTAAAATTCGAAGGAAGCAGTGCTAATAAATTTGCCATAGTGGAGCTACAGTAAAACTTTTTTTTGACCATCAGGTTTGATTGTACAGGAGTTGATGCCTTCCAGAGGGTTCAATCCTCAAGTAAGATTATATTTATACCATTGTTTGGGGTAAAATACCACCATCGATTCATGCAGGTATAATGGCCGATGCATCGGTCCAGAAAAGTTCAATACTATTAAAAACCATCAATTCTACCCTTAGAAAATGCCGAGGCCACAAGAAAATATTTCGTTCCCTAATAAAAAAACCAATTGTTGAATCCCCTCCTAAAAGAATTGGGTAATTCCAACTCTTGGATCATAAAGAGAAAATTATCAATGATTTGATTATGGAAAGGTCTCATCTCTAAAAAATTGCTTTCCCAAGAAGGGCCAGCTCTTACAGTTGGCCGATGTAAATGGGGGATGTACGAAAGATGTTTTTAATAGGTGGGGAGCCCAACCAGGCCGGAGTACTTATCTTTCATGATGGTAAGGGTAAAATAAACGGCAACCCAACAAAAAGCTTTTTGAAAAGAGAGCGCCTGGAGAACGGCGGCAGCATTTTTTAGATGAGAATGTGATGGGAAGGGACCTTATGGTTGAATGCGGAAATCAGTAGGGATGAGAAAATGTACAGAACAAGGCTTATATAAATAATGTGAGGGGTTTTGAAGCCTCCAATCAGGTTGCCCAGTACTTAAAAATATTTGCTGTGATTGCACCCGAAGATTTGATAATGACGCGATATGGGACGGTATTTATCGGGTCTAGAAGTGTTTTGGTCTATGGATTGGATCCGGACCATATTTTCCTAGAAAATAATGTGAGCAAACTTTTGCGGATGCCACCGGAACGTTGGCAACGATACCAAACAAGCCGGTATGGTTACAGATGCTATCTGGATAGACATCGCAATGGAATGAACAGAAAGATAATAACAGTAGCCGATGGGGAAGAGCTCTTATAATCTATAAAAACTCCGGCAAAACGACTATCAAAAATAAATACGCATTTGATAGTGCTACAGCGATGGTGAACACGTAAATGGCCGAAGATTTGGACATGATTGGCGGACATGATTATTCGGGAATCAGGGAAGTAATTGCCTATACTTGTTCCAAACGCAATCCATGAAATTGTGGTCAATGATTTGATAAACAACGAACCATTAGAACAAATCACCACCGCAATTTTGAAAGGAAAGGGAACTATCCATCCATCAAAAGAAGGAGCTTACGACTCAAATGGTAGCTTTGAAAAAGCAGAAACTTAAGTCCTCCGAATATGCCAAGAGAACTATTGAGAACTTTTTCAACCGAACCTTTAACATTCTATGTAAAGGAAGGGTACCGTAACAGAAATCCATAATTCGCAGATTAAATGAAGGAGGTGGAAAAATTTTAACCCATTAACGATATTGCCCCGGCCGAGTACAATTTCCAATGTGTTTTTTGGGATTACATATGCCGAATATCAAACAATGAGGCTTATTTAGACCTAATAATGGGGGTAATAATTGAGTTCAAACCTCAGTATTCACGCCTTGATGCCAATTTGGAAGTATTCCTTTGGCAATGATAAGCTCGACTTGAATGGCAAGATTAACGATGAACAAGCGGGTTTTTTTATTAAGGAGGAGGTGGAAACATATGAACAGTTTAAAAGGATAAAAATGGAAAACGATTCGTCATCTGTTTGGCCATTAATGATAACAAACCAAAAAGTAATTCGCTAGAGTGAGTAGAAAAGTTACGCTATAATGGTTTATCTGCAGTGCTTTCTAAATATGGTTGTGGCTCCAAGGAAGGTGAAATTTCAGGAACCCATCATCAAGTGAAACGGGATCGATTCAAATACCATAACAGAAACCATGACTTGAACATTTTGATTACCTATAATTCTACAATGGTGAGGGTTGCCACGTGATATTGAATGGGATTGGGCTGCCCGAATATTTCCTTCCGAATCAGGTAAAAAATAGATTATACTAAATGAGGAAACTTGAAGTTTAGGGACATATCCGAAACTGCTGGAAATCTCTGGGAATAGTACTTGGAACACGGGGCATAATGGGGCGACATAAATGGGGAACGGACTATTGGATATCATGTTGTTCGGTAGTTGGAATAAAACGGGTATTGGACAAATGAGCTCTAATATAAATATGGAGAACACTTTTACAGAAAGTGCCAGCCGAAATTTGTCTCGAATTTGAACCTTAATAGCAAGCTCCCGAGGCCTTGCTCCGATTTTGAATTTTGGATGGGGATTTTGATATATACCTACTCAATCATGGCGTGCATACCCAACAATCCTATGGGAAAGCGGAATTAAGGAAAAAGAGAAATGCACAGTTCCGGGGACAAACTTTGCGCAATGATGGGTGTATTTGTAGAGTTTAGTGAAGTAAGCCGGTATTACGGTGGTGCCACGGATATGGAATTAGGTAATTGCCGTAGCTGAATTTTAATCAACGTGATATCCGAACATTTATTAGGGAACGATTCACGAAAGCGACGATTATTATTTAAAGTTAACAATGGTAATGGTACCTTTTCTGAACAATTGCGCAACTATTTGGGCATACCACCATAATCTCTATGGGAAGTGATGTTGCCGAATATAAAACCAGATGGGTGGCCCGATCTTAATTCTTTGACAGTGCTCCTCGAAGATGAAAGGTTCCTAAAATCTTCTGAAGGCGAATGACCTTAACCAAACCCAAAATTTGAGAGTGACCGTTTGGTTCACTACAATATCGAGGAATATGTTGTTTTTAAACCAACACAATTCACCTGTAACGGAGCAAAGCTAGTCCAAAGTGGAATTTTCAGCGACACGATTGGAGTGGGAGTGCATTATTTGGATTTACGAACCAGGACGAGAACAGGAATCTTTATTCCCAGACGGTATTCCAAAAAAGACCCCAAACGATCTTGACTTAAAAGATTTGCATCTGTGAACAAATTAAAATAGCTTAGCCAATACCAAATGTAGATCAGCAGGCCCTGAATATGATGCCATCAGGGAACGCATAATTTATGTTTTTAAGGGAGGGAAGAACATGAAAATTTAGAGAATGTCCGGCCGTCTGAGGTAGGATACCTGATTTCCCGGGGCGACGAACCGCTAATGGCCGATTTGGACAATGGGTGACTGACCTGATAATAAATACGCTGAATAAGTCCAACGCATGTACATGCAATAAAAACCGACGCCAAGGGCAACTATTTAAAATTGCGTTTAAGTAACCGCCAAGAATAAGTTGGGATAGGCCCAAAGTCTTTCCTATCTAAACGGAAATTGCCAATACAAGGAACGTATACTGAAGCGGGGATTCAATCACTTCAGAGCCAATGGTTCATTTTGGTTTTGGAAAGCAGGAAATAAGGTGACTCCTAAAAATTGTTTGGCCGCAAATAAGACCTATCAGGTGTAAAGAGGTGGCTACAAATCACAAACCTTGATCATTTCTCTCCTCTCCGAAAAACCACCGAACCCCTTCAATATAGTTCCCTAAAGCAACATCCAAAGGAATATAATAAAGTTGAAAGGTAAACTGGCACAAATTTCACCCATGAAGAAGATAATATTTGATATTCAAATAGACAAAAATTAATTCCAATACCAAAATCTGCCGGTGGTCCTGCCTGGCTATAGTGATTGAACGTCGATGGAAAATGAAATCATATTTTTGAAGGCTCCCAAAATACATTCCGTCAAGATATTCTACAGGGCGATACCACCTAATTAAAGAAAAAAAGGAATGCCAAATATTGCGACGACTCGATAAAGGAAGAATGTTGCGCCAATTATGCGGACCTAAAAATGATGGATAGGAGACCTTTTTATAGAAAGTGGAGGGGCTGATTTTACAATGAGATGGTTTCCCGTTAACGGAATAGCTATATCTTCAAAATAAATCGGGTTTGAGGCAAGTGAATTACCTTTTTTTGAAAAATGCGGCAGTAATAAGGAAAATGCGATTTTGACAATGATGGGATCTGGATTTATTTGTGGCATAATGCCATAACGAACGATCGCAATATCCCAAAATTTCCTATTTTGCTAAGGACATCAAGTAATTTCCCTAAGGTGAAAATAAGGAACTGCAAAAGCCGGAATGTCACAGAACTGTCGGAGGTTTGATAATCGACGGAAATTCTGGATTTAATTGTTGTGCGAAGAGTGGATGACCCCTTAAATTCTTAAAAAAAATGATGAAGGTCAGCTTAGGGAGCAGAATCTTATTTGGATAAAACTTATAAACTGACTTTTGGGAATGCATACTACCCTTTGATATGATAAGGACGGTGCGACTTGGATATCTTACTGGGAATTGGGAGGGAGAACACCAAAGTTTAAAGGCCTCTAATGAGTATCCAATGAAAATGTTTATTCAGACTTGACCATAACGGGAGTACCGAGACCATTGTGGCCACCGAAAAAAAGGCAGTAAAATTACCTTTGGAAGGTCTGATGAACTTTCTGCCCAAAGTAGGCCTGGAAAAGAATTACCACTATAAGGCCTTTGCAGGAAACCCATAACGAAATATGGATCAAAAAGCCTAAAGAATAGTAACTGGTATTAGAGGTAACACTCTGCAGCCCGGATATTTACAGAATAATGACGGAATTTTTCTTTGGTTCCCTTGCAGCAGAATTACAAGCTTGCCCCCAATAAGAGCCTTTTTAGAGTATGATTTGATAAGAACGGAAATACCAGAGATTTTTGCGGCCAGGGAACTATTTCGGAATAAACCTTATCACGGGGAGTTGGATTCCCTTTTAAGGGGCGCTATAAAAAAATGAAATGATGTAAAATTTGGGCAACAAAATAGGCTCTTGACTGCAATTTAAATCTGTAAGACATTTAAATAATAATGATTTGAACAGCAAGCCCTATTTGTTGGTCACCATACAACAACGAACCAGGTCAGGTATAGAACTTGGGTGAATAAGAATTGTAGAATGGCTGACTATGCTAAAGGATATTTTATAGCTAGCATAATGGTGAAATCCAAAAATTCTGAACTCCGTATAAAAACAAATAAGGAAAGGTTATCACTAATAACATCGAGCCGTTTAAAAAACAAATAATATAAACTGAGAAACAATATTTAAGATTAATCCTATTATTTGCAATTATAGGTCTCCTGTGATAAAAAAAGAGGAGTTAATTGTCATACTTCCCCAAGACTACATAATTCCCATCACAAGTACGGAAAGTATGATCCATGATATTTTTCTCGCCTCCTGTGGCAAATAAGAATTTTTTGCCTATCCAAATATTGCGTGCATAATGAAATTATAGCGGCTTACAATGACGAATACAAGTCTTTGGTAGGTCAGGTAAAACGGATTTGACGCCTATCCGGCCACCTGGGATGGACAAACCTATCAATAATCAATGCGCCCTTATTGCTCATATTGGAAAATAAGCAGCGATTAATTTTTTCAGAGATATAAATTGAGGTACACCGAAGGACAAGGCTTTTGTATTTAAAATTGGCAGATAAGAACCTGAACGCCTATTCAATAATTCCAATAGAAATCGGACTAGAAAGTGCAAAACATATTGGGAGTGGCTGGATAAGGATAATTATAAGCAGACGAGGACGAATGTCCCAAATTTAAAACTATTAATATGGACGACACCTCTCGATGGCAACCAACACCTCCAAGCCTACATGGATGGTATAGAGCCACATTGGAGCAAAAACCGATCCCCCCTTCCGACCTTCGTTTAGACTCTGGCCAATCAAATTCCGTACCTGCTCCACCGCCCAAGTATTTCCAATGGAATTGGATTCTGAAATTTTTATAAAGAGGTAAAGGAGGTCCTACGACATAACAAGAAATTACCTGAAAGGGATTACTTCGGAAGAAATTGCATTCGCAAATTTTGGATTGCCAATCCTATGTCCCCGTAACTCGGGGCATTAATGTTTGCTACCTAAATAAATTACCCGGGCGCACATTGGATCGGGATACCAAGATAGCTTGTGAAAAAAAACGGAATTCCGGATTTGATAAAACGTAATTGCCTAAGACCAAGACTTCAAATGGCCATAGCAGATGCCTTTATTAGTTGTTTGGGACGAAAATACCGTTCTAATCTTATACGGCCCGAAACGGTGAATAAATCATATATTGAAATGAGAATTGCAACCTGTACTAAAAACTCCCGCCTTTCCAGAAACACAAGTGGACATTCTGTGGTATCCGGAGCGCAGGTACTGCCTGACCAGTAATGTTTTGGGGGACAATTTCCTTTGATGACGATACGGAATACCTTAAGTGGATTGCCAATTAGAAAGTTTAACATCCTTCAATCAAGCGGCAGATGAAGCGCTATAGTCGAATGTATGGTGGGATCCATATAGGGCAGCTGTTAGAAGTGGGGGTAGACAAGGTTAGGGATGGAGTAAATTTATTGGATAAACTGGATATGAAGGGAGCAAGAACCTGGTATCCAAATAATACCTGGGATTATGCTTATTAACACTTTGTAATTTTAAAGATTTATATACCAGAATAAAATAATAGGAGAACAAGAATTATTACTTTGTAGCTCCTTCTTCTGATATCCTTGTTTGGTATTCTTTTTTAAAACCTATGATTATCGGTTCCCATTACAATCCAAGAATTCCCGGACCATAAAATCAGACTATAAAATTATGGGGTAATGCCCACAAGAATACGGTATTGTTGCAGCAAAAGATTTTTTGAACATTGGATCAGCATTTCTTAATGATCTATATTCGCATACAATGTGAAGAATAACCCCTAATCATGATCTACCTCTAAAATAAACGTGTATATAAGGATGTTGGTCATAGCCCAATGAATAAAATGAAGCCTTCTTTTCCGACACCAAATTTCGATAAAACGGACTAGAGAGGACGCATCTTGGAACTTTTAATAATGTAATTGAAGGAACATATAGAAAAGTTAGGTTTCTTGTTATTGGATACCCTTCAACAACTACCAGATACCTATTGCGGTCCTTATCCTTTCAAGCTTTCCCAGCTGTCCAAAGCAATGGAATGAGCATAATTATCCACTCTAAGTAACTGTACTTGTTGATAACAAGTGAATAAATGGAAGACCATTTTTGGAAAAATTACCAATGGAAAGGATACAAGATAGTATTTCTTTTAATTTTTGTTATCCAATTATAAGAAGTGATAGCCTACCAGCAGAAGAAATCAAAAGTATAAGAAAATTTAATGGTTTTAAGCCTTAAAAGCCATATTACACGGAAATTAAATATTAACCTCTGATCGTTGCATGGTACGCATTATTGGACTATTGCCAAAGAAAATGGAAATAAAGTCTCTGAAAACAACCCTGTTGAGGTGTTTTTTTAGCAAACCCCAAATATTGGTGGATAATGAACTTGAAATGATAGCAAAGAAATTATTATGCCTTTAAAGAATAAGATGAAAATATTTTTTTTGGTTGCTTGGCAATTAATTGGTTGGGCTGTGCCATATTAAATGACAATGGACGTATTCAACCAAACTTCCCCATAAATTAACTGAGAATTCGGGAATAGTCCCTTCCAAGGACTAACGCTCTTGGTTTGTAATGGATAGAGGAAAGATCCCGATAAAAAATTTATCAGGTAAATTAAAATGGGACCTTTTTAAAGGAATTAAAAGTAAAAAAATGCCAAAAAATCACGATTGGGAGGAATTGGCCGTGATGGGAAAAATGTTATAGCATAAGGAGATTTTTGGAAATAATAGTTAATAGCCGAAAAATTTGGCCATTTATAAGATTCCAAATCCCAATGCAGAAACAGGAAGATGATATGGAAGCGATAAAGATTTTGAATTTAGTTATCCGCAGCAGAAAGATTTTTCCTCCCAAAAAGAAATAAATACTTTTTGATGCAGAGCGCCATTTTTTTTTATTATCAAAAATAACTTTTACTAGTTACAAAAAACAGGACGCGAACCTTTAAACGGTGAAGCAATGTGTATAATAGGTTCCGGCCTATTGAGGGGAAACATCAGGCCCAATATGAGGTCCTTTGTTCCTCCGAAAGGTAGATAAAAAGGACAAGTAAACTTCTGCCTGATATTGTTCCCCAATTGGCAAAAACTATAGTGCTACTGGGAAATGGTACCTATGGGTGTTTTACAGATTTACCATGGATATTCCTTTCCACTGGAACGCTTAAACACATAGCATCTTGGTGTTATAATACCAATGTGGAAATCATTTGTTTACCAATAACGATAGCCCTATTGCTTCGGACGAAGGAATCCGGAAAACTGGGAAGAACCTTTATTCCTTTGGTGTTGGGGAGAGTTAAAATCTCAAACGGGGGTGCTTGTATTAGAAACCAAAGCCAACTCCCAAAGAAAACCTGGTCCTTCTACACTGGACAAAGCTATCCTAACCAGTCATCACATCTGCCCCGTTCAGAAAGAATCCTCCTCCATATAAGGTGTGCCACGAATCGAATTTTTTAAACCCAGAGTCCAAACCCTACCGTAAATCAAATCCACCTATAGATTTCCGACTGTAACAGGTAATAATCCCTGTCCTTATTCTTTTAAGGCTGTATCTAGAATCCGTGTTTTGGGTAATACACTCGTCCTACCTGAAAATGCGATTTCTAAAACCCCTTATTCCGTCTACTTCCACCAACTGGCAGCCTGGTAAAGATTCGTAATCGTCCCCTAAAATAAAGTGGGCTTCCATTGTGGCGGCAAAGCACCAATCTGCGTCGGAAACTAATTTATGTCTAGGAAAGGCTAGGACTATATAGGCATATGACTGTCCCGTGTTCCCATACTGGCTTTTATAGTCCCCACAAAAAGTCCCAGTAGCCCATTCCATAGTAGGGAAGGCGGCATTGTCCAAAAATTTTCAATATTGTAATATTCTGCATTCAAACTCCCAAAAACTGTTTTCCTGTTTTCCTCTCATTGGCCAGATAAAGGTTCACATACCTATTTTCAGTTTCTTCTCACTTCCGAAACTTTCCAACGAAATACCAGTTTCTGAAATTTTCCTCCCCAATTGGCCGCGCCATAAAAAAACTTAAAGATCAAGGAGGGTGAAAAAAATTAATGGTTGAATTTTCACCCTATTAATAATCCATATCCAAAAAATCAATCGAAATTTCGGGTATCATTCCCCCCTATTTCCGAAAAAGTTAATGCTGGAAATTAGGGCTTGTTAAAACGAGCGGCCAGTTCCCAAATTCCCAGTTCTCTGAAAATATGGGCAAATTCACACTTGTAGCCCAACTCAAAACGCGTTGGTTGCCAAAATAATAAGCAGCGTTGTATAGTGTTGAGTGGTGTAGGGATTTTGTCTAAACCCGTAAAAAGTACTGGTTTGGCACCAATCGCTAGTTTTTATTCCATCATCTGATTAATCCTACGGAAGGAATTATCCTGTCTTGAACTGTTTCTAATTTAACGGTTGATAATGTTGTTCTAATCGTTCGTTAAAAGCCTTACTTGGCGCCTTGGATTTTTTGAAGGTATTTTCTTGTCTTAGGTCATATATCCAAGTATTGGATCCAGTGGAGATGTCATATATATCGTTGTGTTGCCTCCTATAAGTCTTATTTTGATCTTATTGGCTTACTCCCTGGTAAGCTTTCGCAAAATATCACGTCATCTAGCGTTAGATCCATATTTCCTTGGTGTGAGGCTTATTAGAATCGTCTTTTTAAAAAAAGTAGTTTCGACTTTTCCCCCGTCATATTGCGGGATATCCTGAATCTCCGTTTCGTGTCGTTCAAATTATTAATTCGAACCAAATTCAATCCTTATCGTGCCCTTTATGAACAACGTATTTGTTAGCGGCCAAAAAATAGTCCATCGGCAATTTGGGCAGATTTTTGATCCGGGGATATAAAGTACGTTCTTTAAATCCAGGATATTTTCCGTCCACAATTTCTTTGGGAAAAGGAAGCAAAGGCTTTGTCTAATAACCTCCGGCTTATGTTTTTTGCTGAAATAAATTGCACCTGTCTCCTCCAATTCGGACATTTGGGGTGGTTTTGGGGCCAAACAGTGTTACAGCCCAAAGCATAAGCACTCTTTAAAGGCTTTCAACATTTCTACTGTCATTGAAATACCTTCCCCATCATTCCTAAGGCCGGAATTGTTCTTGTGGCAAAGAGCTCATAAGGGCACCATCCCCCAAAATGGAATAACACTTGGCCCCGATCTCTTGTATGGGCCCAAAAACAAATTTTCCCCTGGTTTCCCTCCATCCTTGATTTCATCCCAACGCCACTGATTCGTCGTGTCTGTCCCAATCCCCTGATTACTAATTCAAATAAGCGGTCCTAGGTATCTGTCCGTATTAAACCACATATTTTTCGTCTCGTTTAATTTTATCGATCATGTCCAGGTGCTTTCAATTTTATTGGCAAACCAAAGCTGCCCAAATCTCCATGGCCATCGCCTACCTGTTTCTTCCAAAATAAAAGTTCATCCCCAACATTCGCCCATTAAATTCTGCAAGGGTCGATGCTTTGGATGTAGTATAACTAGGGTTGGAATGGTAAAGGTCTATTGCATCGGAAAGGGTGCCCTACTGTCAGAAGAAACATATGGTGGAGCCCCCGGATAGAAATCGCTCAAAAGTTTTTTCTGTATAGGTGTCCTTAAATCCTCCAAGACGTAAATTTATTTTTTTATAAAAAGCCATGGCCTGTAGGTATAACCTCTGCACTTGTTTTTTACGGCGCCTTATTACGTAATTCCTTCCCACTTTGTTAATCTGTTAACCGCAAGGATTTGGGATTGGTTACGCCCAACCTTTACGGACGGGCTAAACCGGCCATACAGCGTATCTAATCTAAGCGTGGGGGCATTTACCTCAATAGCCGTAATACTTCCGGTAACGTTTCGCCCCCAAATAAGTTCAAAGAAATTCACTTTTTTTTAATGTTCTTCCTGTGAATAGACCGATTGCTTTATTTCTTTGGAAACACTTTCAACATCCAAAGTCATAATTTTTATTTCTACTTGGTGGCAGTCACTGAAAGCACGAGAATAATAGGTTCCTGATCCAATAATTGGGCCAACCCCAAAAGTACTCTTAACCTCTGAGAGCCATCTTTGTAAAACACGTCTAAATTGTGCAAAGCCCATTCTCCCGTGGAGAATTTGAACCGGTTAATAATCGGTAACTCCTGCTTTGGCACGGAACCACTTGTACAATCTGGG
>Ga0163217_1096232_pt1 | contig 18493 bp, 24 predicted proteins | sample SynspAceP_FD_185933 | JGI IMG/M metagenome (GOLD analysis project Ga0163217, IMG submission 185933) | Saline lake microbial communities from Ace Lake in Antarctica - Synechococcus sp. Ace-P (PacBio error correction) | ecosystem: Environmental > Aquatic > Non-marine Saline and Alkaline > Saline ...
GAGAGAGATCCAACCCGCACTCACGCAGGATTGGGGCTGGTTGCCGGCTTCGCCCGAGCGCCGCCAGCCCCCCCCCCTGGTTTTGCCAAAAGGGCGGGCGGGGGGGGGTCCCCCCAATCCCCAGCCCGCCTTTGGGGCCAAAGACGGCTTCCCACCCCGTTTTTTGGGCTTCCCCTCGCGCTCCCGATATCCACCGTAAAGTGGGGCCAAACACCAAAGCCTCAGCCCCAATGAAAAAAAAACCCGTTGGGGGGGGGGGGGGGGGGGGCCCAAAAGAAAGCCAACGGCTTACGTGGTTTCCCCTTCACCAGGCCCCCGACCCATGCCGGCCGCTCAAGACACGTTTCAAGGCAGCCGGGAAACCCTAACCAACGCTTGAAACGCCCAATCAATTGGCCGCCAATTTCCTTGGACCACATAAGGGGGGGTGCAAACGCCAGCTTTCCGTTAATGGCAACCGGGGAGCTTTCAAGCGCAGCGGCCGGTCTTGGGAACAGAATTCGGCCCAAGCATGCTCAAGATCGAGAATTTCCGCCGCGGCCGAGCGGCCCATCAACCGCCATGGCTTGGGAATTCCTCCCAGGGGTGAGGTTTCGGTCCAAGCTCCAGCCCTTGAAAGGGGCCGGAGCGTCATCCTTGCAGCTGGGTGGGGTGCCTACAAGCCGCAATTTTGCCTGGGAAGCACCAGGGCGCAGACGCCAACGCCCCCCCGCTTGGGCCCCTGCGTAAGCCACCAGCTTTGCCAGCTCTGGTTCGTCGAGGTCACGCAGGCTTTCAGGCTGCGCAGTCACCGGCGAGCCGTTGGGCATCGGGGTGGGCGTCAGCTTGGGCCAGGGGGCCAAGAGGGGCCGCCCAATCACCGCGTTGGGGAAGGACCCAGGCCAGCAAACCGACAGCAAACAGGGCGAGCATCAGGATCAGGGGACGGCAAGCCACGGCACCAATCGCCCTGGATTCCAGTGTTTTCTGGATTGGCATGGTCAGCTGTTTTCTGCTCATGGTTCCCGGCGCCGGGCGCCCGGGATCGGCTGCCAGTCCCGTGTGCGTGGCCCAGAGGGCCCAGATCGCATCGCCCGCAGGTAAGTGGGGCAGGCGCGGAAAGGTGCCCGTCGCCGTGATCGCCCTCGGGAGCTACGGAAACTGCAGGCCCGCCGCATAACAACCTGGTTCACCACCGCGCTTGCTGACCGCCAGGGCGGGTGTCCGTTTTCGCCCATCAGGCGGTAAATAGGCGGCAATGCCGAAGTTTGATGCCGTCCACACCTCAGTGGATGGGTGCCGCCCGGATTCCAGTCGGCGGTGCCGTCCCCGCCGGCGCAGGCCGTTGGCCATCCCCAACGCGGCCCGCCCTCGAAGCGCTTCAAGCAGGGGCCTCGCGAATGGCGACGAGCGAGGACGGGGAGCGCTCGCTCGGCCACCACCGGCGGAGGCCCAAACAAGACGGGCGTAAAAATCACCACAAGAGCTGGGTCCGGCCCATCACCACCGGCGTGCCGCTCTCGCAATGCGATCCGGTAGTACTCCCGTTCCCAGAGCAGGGCCATCGAAGTGCGCGCGATTGCTCAGCAACCGCCGAACCCGTTGCACGTCTCCGGTGTCGAGGCCACAGCTCCAGCTGCAAGCCGTTGGGCGCCCATCGCCCAGGGCCGCCTCCAGCGCCACACTGCACCCCTGCAGTGGCCAGTCCGTCGAAGGTCTGGTCCGGGGCGCCGCGTTGTCGGAAAGGCGTCGCTTGTTGGCATCAAAATGCTTGAGGGTAAGCGCAGGGCTTCGACGGCAGCGGGCCAGCAATCGGCAAGGAACGCAGGTCTTCGCCGCCAGGCGCCAGCTTTGAAGCTGCGCCCACCTGCAGCAACGAAATCGGAGGCGGTCTTTCCAGAGTTGCAGTCCTGGTAGGCGGTGTAAGTTGGTGGCATCGAAGGGACGCTCATTTCGGGGCGCCGAGGTCGTGGGGGGTGGCGACCAGCCAGTTGCGGGCCGCCTCCACCCGCCCCTTGCCTGGGTTGAAATACCAGCCGATCGTCGGGGGGGCTGTTGGGGGTGGCAATCGCCGAGCCGGGATTGGCGCGGCGCACGCTGGCGCAGCCCCGCCTTAGTCCGAGTTCAGGCCAAGAGCTGCAGCCAGGGCAAAGGAGCCATAGAGGCGCACGGTCGATGGGCTTTCGTACCAGGCGTAATAGAGGCACTCGAGCACCCCCGCGAAAAGGCGACTCCACCGGATCCTCCGGACCAGCGGGCGGCCAGAGGCTGCCGCCGCCTGGCCGAGGTCGTAGAGCCCCGTTGAAGAGGGCCCATGCGCAGGGCCTCGGCAGGTCGCTGCGCTTCCAGCCCCGGTTGCTGCCAGGCGTCGATCTGCTGGGCGGCCAGCTGGGCCGCCAGTCCGCTAAGGCCTCGGTGGGGCGAAATCGCCACGGCGTTGTCCGCCACCGGCGCCGAAGTGGTCGGTGTAGCGGCGCAGGGCCCCCTGGCCGGTGGCGAAGGCGCCCGTGAGCGGCAGGTCCCCAGCTCGATCGACCAGCGGCAATTCGATCTCAGCGCCCCGGCTCCAGCCGAAGCGCAGGGCCAGCGCCGCGCTGGCCTGCTCGCCTGCGGTTGCTGCGCCGGTCCGTTGTCGCTGGTGGAATCGAGCATCGCGGGCCGAAGGGCTCCGCAGATTTCCGGTCGCATCGCCACGGGATCCCAGCGGCTGCAGCGCAAGCACCTCCACCCCCGCAGGTCCCGGCGGCACCGCCAGACACCACTGGCCTTCGCCCTCCGCCAACGGCTGGCTTTGCGCCGCCCCTCCAGGCAGCACACCCCTGGAGGGCGCCTGTATCAAACGCCAACGTTTTGCGCTGGCCCTCGCCGCGGCCCGATGCGCCGGCAGGTAAGGTGTGCTCCGGGCGCCGTCATCGCGGAAGTGGACGAGGCGGAGGGTCGTTGTTGGTGAACGCAGCCCAGCGTGTTTGCGCCCAGCTTCAGCAGCAGCGACAGGTTCCAGGGGCGGGCGTCGGTGCGGATTGGCCAACCGCCAACGAACACCGCCACCGGGTAGCTTGCCCTCCTGGTAATCACCCGGCAGGATCGGAAACCTGAACGCCTCACAGCCCACGACGCTTTGAACACACCGCTGTGCTCGACCCAGCTCAGGGGGTAGCGGGCGGCATAAGGTGCCGGTGCTCTGCTCATGGGTGCTGGCCGGGTACCACTGCCAGGCGCCCAAGGGTGGCTCGCCTGGGCTCCTGCTGGAATCAAGCGGACGGGAAATCGTCACGCTGCGGGGCGGTGGCGCAGGGCGTGGGCGCGGCTGGTGTGCCGTCGTTTTCGAAACAGGGCGAACTGGCAATCCGGCAGAACTCCGAACCAGTGTTTCACCGCCAATCGAGATGCAGAAGGTTGACCTGGCCATCGGGGGCACGGCGAAGCACCCGGCCGCCGAAACACCCCAGGGGCATGCGTGTTGGGGCCGTCATCCAGGTGCTGGCGTAACGGACGGGTGGAGAGGGCGCCCTCCCCACCCAGGGCGAACGGCCGCTGCAACTGGCCGCCGGTGCCTGATAGGGCTGGGCTGGAGCCGCGGCGCGCAACAAGTTTTCGAGAAAGGCGGTAGACGCGAAAGGCGCATCGAGCCAGGGAAAGTGGAGTCAGCTTGTCCAGAACTGATCTAGAGCAGGGTTGGCCCTGCGGCCTCATTGGTTGCGGTCTTACTGGTTGCCGGCTCAACGTCCTGACGATCAGGGCATGCAAGGGTGATGGCCGAACGCACCAGGCCTGATAGCGCAGCACCACGCGGTCGGTTGCGCTCCATGCCAGAGCCCGGGTCAAGCCCTCGACGCACACCCGCCACCCCACACCGTCGCCGGCCAGGAGCTCCACTCCCCTGACGGCCCACCAGGGCCAGCACCCAATTCATGGGGATGCGCTGGCGGCGGTCGGGATCGGCCAGGGAAGGACTCGGCAGGCGGCAGCAGAGCACTCTGCGGCATCAATGGCGGGGACCTGGAATCCATGAACAACGACGCCAGGCTTGATGTGATCGGCACCGATGCCGGCGGCCCTTGATCCCTCTCTGCCCAGGGGCCCTGGGGCTGGTGCACAGGGCCCCAGCTGTTGGCGGCACCCTCCCGCCTACTGAGCGGTCTTGGGGAGGTTTGCAAGGCGGAGCTGCACAGCAGCGACAGGCCGATTCAGCTGATCCCGGTGCTGCGAGCCTCCTGGCTGCCTGGTCCGGGCCACTGTGCTGCTGCCAGCGGCGATCCGCTCTGGTTCGGCATAGGTCGGCTGCTGTTGCAGCCAGATCCCATCAGAGCCGCTTCGTTTTCATCCTGCACCTTCCAGCCTGCAGCTGGCGGTTCGCGCGAATCCGGCAGGCCCTGGGCAGGACGCGAGCTGGATCAGCCCTGCACGGCCGCGAGCCCGAACCCCTGGCCCGCAGGCTGCAGCGCGGCCAGCCGCCCCGCTGGCGGTGCTTCACCGATTCCGGGCCCGGGGCGGTGCCGAGGAGGTGCGCGCCGAGATTCCCTGCGGCGCTTCCCGGCTTGGAAAGCGGCCTATGCCGTCTGGCTTTGCGAACGGCTCGGCATCCGACCGAAGGGTCTGGCGCCTGGGGGCGGAGGCGGCGCCTTCCCCGCCGATCTCGACCCGCTGCATCTGGTGGTCTGGATCGCCGAGACGCCCCGCCCCTGCCCCGATCCGGCGAGCTGCCGCTGTTCGGCCTCGACGACGGCCTCTGGTGCAGCCACCCGATCGCCCCTGGCCTGATGAACCAAAACGGGAGGTGCGAGTTCACTGTTGGCCGATTGGAGTTGCCCCTGAACGGCGTGCCTCTGGGACCTGGGCGGCCGGGGTGGGCTCGATCGGTCTGGAGGCCCTGCCGGCTGCGCCCGAACCTGGGGCTCTGGGCGGTGGGAGCGGCGCGGCGGGTCCGCCGCCCTGATCAACCGCCAATGCCGCGAGACTGGGCCGTGCATCCGGAGGGGTGCTCGAGGGCGAGGCCGCGAGCTGGTGGGAGCCGGCGGGCTGATGACACTCCCCCCTCCCCTGCCCGACCCGACGGGTGTTTGATCGGGGGGCGGTCGCAGCGGGGCCCCGTTGCTGCAGGCCGTGTTGGAGCCCGCCTCCGGCCCGCTGGGGTGGTGGTTGGTGCACTGGCGACCGGTGGAGGCCCTGGCCGAACTGCGCCCCCTGCTGAGCGGGCGGTAATGCAGGTGCAGGTGGAAGCCAGCACCAGGGCCTGGGCGGGGCATCCCTGGCCGATGGCACCCGCCTGTCGCCGCCTCAAATCCGGTGCTGGTTGCCTGAAAGGGGCGCCGTTCAGCGGGATCAGCACCGGGCTTTCCCGCCTGATGTCCAGCCCGGGCCGCCTCACCCCCATCAGTTCGGACAACGCCGTCGCCGGGCGGCCCGCCGAGAGCGATAAGCTGGGGCAGGGCAAAGCGCGGCAGGGAAGGTGCCTGCGCCCGCCTCGATGGCGATGACCCGGCCGGCCCGCATGGAAGATCAGGTCGGCGGACCCAAGGGTGCTGGTGCATCGAGAGCTCCACAGCGGCGCCTCGGGCTCGGGAAGCCGAAACCCACATCGCGCCCCGGCAAGCGCGCCAAGGGCCGGGCGTTGCATCAGTCCCGCAGGCGAACTGCGGGGGGTTTTCGCGCACTCGCAGCTGGATACAGGGGCCTGGCTCGCTTCCCAAGCACGCACTGGGCCCTTCGATCGCAGGAACTGGGGGGTTGCGGCCGGGGGGTCGTCGCTTGCTGCGGGATCGAGCCAACTCGACCCTGACAGCGCTGAACATCCCCAGAACCCGGACAAGCCCAGTTCCCAGAGCGCCGCCAATCCCGTGACTGCAGGCGAGACGGGCCGCCATAGGTCATGGTCATGGCGCCGCTTGGATGGCTGGCGCTCAACAGAGGCAATAGCCCCGCCCCGCGCAAGGTGTGGATCAGCCCGCCCGTTTTCGCCGCCTCCTCCGCACGCCTTTTGGCGCAGGTTAGCGCACATAGACCTCGGACCACGTTGCTGCCGGCGGTCCTGCTTGGGGTCCCCCAGGCTTCGCGCAGCAAGCAGTCCCGGCCGAGCACTTCGCCTCATGGCGCCATCGCAGCACCATCAGCAATCTGGTACTCCTCTGGCAGTGAGCGCGATCAGCCGGCCAAGCACGCTCACCTCGCGCCGACCGGTAATCAACGCCGGAGATCGGCCCCTGGAGTTGGCTGCTGGCCGGCAGGGGGCGTGACTGCGCAGGCGCAGGTGCGAGCTCAGCCGCAGCGCAGGTCCGGCTGGATCCAGCCGAGGAGAGCCAGAAGTCGTCGGCCGCCGGCGCTGAGGCGCTGGAGCGGCCTTGATGCTGTCGGTTTTCAATATCAAGCACAGAGGGGCACCGGCAGCGTCAGGGCAGGTGGGGAGCATCGCAAGCCCTTCGCTGCCACAGAAGCAACACAGGGCAAGGCCGGTTTCAGGCCAGGGCCCCCAGTTGGGCGAATGCGGTAACCGGAAGGCTTCCAGCCTCGCCGCCCGGGCTTCCGCGGCAAGGGCCCCAGAGAGCAGAAGGATCAGGGGGCGCGTTCATGGCGGCCAGGCGTGGTCTCTCCCCGCTGGCTGAGAACCGGGATCCGGAGCTGCCCCGGTTTGCCACATGGGGCATGACCCCAGCCCAGCTTGTTTGCCGCAGCACCTGGAAGAACTCATGGTCTTGAAGGTCCGACGAAAGCGGGCGGGTGTTCGCTTTGCGCCGGATCAGCACCCGATCCTCCGGCCAGACGTAAGCAGCCCGCGCTGCCATCCAACGCACCACATCATCAGCCGCCTGCGGGTGTGGCGGGAACACCGTGACGGCTCGCGCCATCACTGAAAACACCAGGGCACGCCGAGGCCCGGGAAGTGGGGGGCTTATCGGGGTAGCCTGCAGACCGGGCAAGTCGGGAGGTGATCACGCGGCCCACCGGCACTGAGCGCGTAGGGCGGTCCGAGCCCTGTCGGCGTCGGAGGATCACCCCATCGGCGGAAGAATGGTCCACCGGCACATGGCCACCGGATGGCAATTTCCGAAGTGCCACATGCTGGTGGCGGGCTCCCGGTGTGCAGGGCCATCTCGTTGAGGCAGAGCACCTGCCAACGGCCGCTGCTCACCGCGCATAGCACGCTCCACCACCAGCCATGGTGCGCTCCTCGACCTCCAGCGGCCCGCCTGCAACTGGGGTCAGGGGCCTCTTCGAGCTCCATGCAGGTAGGTTTCGCCAAGAGCCCATGTGGCGGTGTTGATTCCAGGATCGGCCACACCATCGGTCCCGGTCTGCCCGCGCCGTCGGAGACGGACGGTGCCGTCTCCACCGAGCACCAGCGCCAGATCCATCTCGCTGTGGAACTGCCGGCGGACGCAGGCCTCTGTTAGCCAAGGGTCCGGAGATGTTGGTCGGATTGGCGAAACAACCCACGCCGCCTGAAACTGCCTCACACCGCAGCAGCTGGTCCCTGGCCGCACTGAAATGGGCCTTCGATTGCGTTGGCCGTCCTGCACGGCCAGGTCCTTGCCATCGGGAGGAGAGGGCAGGGCAACCGATCGGCAGGCGAGGAAGTGTCGAGTTTAATGGGGCGCCCGCGATGCAACGGCTTCAGAACTGCCTCGAGGAAGCGGAGATTCGCTGCGTACAGACGCCGGATGTCATCGATGCCGTGGCGGGACCATGCAAGAAGCGCTCGACACCAAGGCCGGCGGCGAAACCGCTCCAGCGTTCCGGTCCAAGCCCATCCTTTCGGAGCACGGCTGGATCGGACCCATCCGCAAACCCATCACTTCGAAGCCAACGGCGCGCCCACTGCACATCCCTCACCGACGGTTCAGTGAAGGGGGAAGTAGCTGGCCCTGAAAGCGCACCGGCAGATCCCCGAAGACTGCTGCAAAAAAGAGTGGTGCCGGTGCCGCGCAGATGGCTGAAATCCAGACTTTCATCAATCGCCAACACTCCAACCTGGTAGGAACACCGGCGAGTGGGTGGCATCCACCGCATCGCGCCGGAAGACCCTTGCGGGAGCCACGATCCGCAACCGTGCGGGCGGTGGCTTCTCAAGGTGGCGGATCTGAACCGGTTGAGGGTGTGCGTGCGCAAGCAAGGGTCGACTCAGACAGATAAAACGTGTCCTGCATGTCCCGGGCCGGGTGAATCGGGGGAGGTGGTCGCTCTCCACCTCCGGTCCCTCCGGCGACCCGATACCAAGGCCGGAAAAGATGTCGAACGATTTCCCTCGACGTGGCGATCAGTGGGATGGGCGGTGACCAGCCCGGCCACATACCGGCTCGGTGCCGTGACATCAAGGCTTCAACCCCTCCAGCTTCTGCTCCAGGCAACAGCCCGTTTCAAGCCCCCACCGCTCTGCGGCAGCTCCTGGAGTTGTTCCTTCAGCCCGGGTTTGAGCGCGTTTTGACGCCACCAGGGGACGTTTCCCTCGGCTGAAAGCCGCCCCATTGGCGCCAAGCAACGCCGAAAGCCGGCCTTTTTTTTCCCGTAGCAAGCCCTACCCGCAGGGTCTCGGAGATTGGCAGCGCTGCCGGCGGCCTGGATCGCGGGCCGGCCGCTTCTTGCTTTCCAGGCTGTCGAGTTTGCTCGCTGACTGCTTGGAGCTGATCGTGCGCTTCACGGATCGGGGGCAGGATGGGCTGACTGTCGATCTGGAGGCGGCTTACAGAATCGAGGCGGCCATGAATCCGAAGCCGTCCTAAGTTTGCTTGGCTACTGCTGGCGTGCGCTCTGACGAATGCCCTTCCTGCGGATCCTGATCAGCAATGACGAATGGAATCTTCCGCTGAAGGGATTCAGCCCTGGCCGCCCGAGGCCGTTTCGAGGGGGCCACCAGGTACGGTGGTCTGCCCTGAACCAGGAACGTTGCACTGGCCACGGCTGACCATGCAGCGCACTTGGCGGGCGGAGCGGGCCGATGCCCTGTTTGCGCCTGGGGTGGACGCCTTGGGCCTGCAGCGGCACCCCTTCCGATTGCGTCCAAGTTGCGCTTGGCCGGCTGCTGGAGAGACCCCCGAGCTTGGTGCCTGTCCGGAAATCAACCATGGCCCCAACCTGGGCACCGATGTGTTCTATTCAGGTCACCGTTTCGGCGGCGATGGAGGCACACTTGAGGGGTTGCGGGCCCGGCGGTGAGCAGCGGCCTGCTTCCAGTGGCGCCATTTCGCGCGTGCCGCCACTACTGACCCTTGGGAATGTGGCCGAGCGCATGGTGGCTGCCGGCCTGTGCCCGCCCGGGCTGCTGCTGACCTCAACGTGCCGGCCCTCCCGGCCGGCGAGATCCGCCCGTTTGCGCTGGTGCGGCCCGGCGGTGCGTCGCTACATCGACCAATTCGCAGCAAACGCCTCGACCCGCGGCCGCACCTACCTACTGGCTGGCCGGAGAGGTGGTTGTCGATCTGGAGTCGGGCACAGCTGGCCCGGCTGACTGGACCACCGAGTGGCCCAAGATCCATGCGGTGGTGCGCCCTCAACCCCCCTGCAGCCCGACTGGTTCTGGCGGGGAAGCGTGCTTGAGCTGCCCTCGCTTCCCTTCCATGCCCCTCTCGGCCGTCCCCTGTCACCAGCGCGGGGGATTAGGGAGCCGAAAAGCGCCAGCATGCTAATAACTCGGCTTGCTCAACAGTCTGCCGCAACAGGCTCAGGAGGGCCGGTAAGCACCCGCTGTCAGCGCCAGAGGCTGACGCAGAGACGATCAGGTGAGCAAAGAGCACCTGGTTTGCTCAAGCACCGAGCAGCATTTCGATCGAGGGTGATACGGCAAGCCAATCAAGCTGCCGGCGGGTGCCGGGGGCACAGCCCGCTGGGCCGAAGAACCCCGGCACCTGCCATCGGAGGCCTGCACAAACAGGCTGGCCAGCCAGGGCCCTGGTAGCGCGACAGCCGCCAGGCTGAGCCCGACCAAAGGTTCGATCAGCAGGCTGCGTTTGATCAGGCGGCTGGTTTTCGCCGCGGCTGGGCCCGACACCGGGGGACTGGACCAGGGCGCGCCGCAGCGGATCAACCTGCCAGGCCTGCCACAACGGACCAGAGGCAGCAAAAAGACAGGGTGGTGAGAGACAGCCCCGGCCCGAGCCCCAGGCCCCGATTGGGAGTTGGCCGCCAGCGCGTCCGCTGATGTTTGTTTGAACAGCAACACCCCGACCACACCGACCCCAGCGCGCAGCTGGGTCAGAACCGCCCCCAGCCGATGCGGCGCAAGGGCCCGCCGAGACCTCTGAAGATCGAGCTGGTCAGCATCGGGGCAAAAACGTGCTGGGCGGACCCCAAACTTTTGCCCACGGCCCCATGGAAAGATGGATTCCACCAGGGCCTGACGCACCTTTTTGATTCCCCTGCGATCCCCCCGGGAACGCGCTAACGCCCCACGGCCCTGGCGCTCGGCAGTTTTGATGGTCTGACCAGGGCACCGCCGCGTGATTGCGCGATGCCGCGACCCTGCGCCTGGCCTTGGTGGCCCACGGTGGTCAGTTCTGGCCCCACCCCGCGAGCCTGCTCACGGCCGAGCCCCGGGCTTAAGGCTTGATTTGCCAACCGAGGGAAGCTGGCGCTGCTGGGGCCCTGTGGCAAATCCAGCACACTGGTGCTGGTTCGCCTCACCCACGAGCTGGCTGCACTGACGCCAGAAGGCGTTCGTTGAGCAGGTGCTTGGTTGGGGCAGTTGGAGGCCCCCGCGGATGTGGCCCGTCGGTGAGAAACTTCCCGCTTTCGGGGTGGGGCGCAGCGGCGGCTGCGGCCGATCTTGTCAGGCCATCGGCCACCGCCATGGCTGCGGGTGCACGTGTTTGCCCATGCTTGGGATGGCGGAGGACGCGGGGTCAGCGCAGCCGCACCCGGCCCCGCGCCCTGGCGGCAAGGACAAATCACAGCGAAGCCACCCGCTTGCTGGAGCGCCCCTACCGCTTCAGCGTGCCGGTGGTGCGCGGGCCCGGGGGGCTGGGGCGGGGCCTGGGGCTGCCCACCGCCAACCTCCAGGTGGAGCGGTCGCAAATTCCTGCTGCTGAAGGGGTCTACGCAGCCTGGGCGCGCCTGGTTGGCCGCAGCCGGGCTTTCGGACGTGATGGCAGCGGTGATAATCTCCGGCCGCCCAACCCACCGTGGACTCCGCCTGGCCTCAGTTCGGCCGTGGAGGTGCACCTGCTGGATGGGAGCTGGATTCTCGAAGCCAGGGAGCTGGAGGTGGAGGCTCCGTGGCCCTGCTGCGCCAGCAACAGCGTTTTCGACAATCTCGAGGAGCTCAGTGCCCAGAATCAGTGCCGAACGCCCCAGCAAGCCCGCCAGCTGCTCAGGCTTGAGCCCGGCCGGGTAATTTCAGCGGCTGGGTAAGCGTGGGTGAGGCCCCAGCTGAATGAACGCGCCGAATGCTCCGAGCAGCAGAATTTCCCTGAAATCAGGACCAGCATCGGATTTTCGCTGCTGCCGGCTATCGTTGGGCCAAGGGCCACCTGGATTCGAAGTGAATCCAACTTAGGAACAGCGCGGCACGATGCCTGGCTCGTGTTTAAAGCCGCTTCACATCTAGCGCACCCAATCCCAGCCCCTGATGCAGCCCTGTGCCACCCGCATCCGACCCCTCCCCGGAACCGGACAGCCAGCGTGCGGCGCTTGATCGACGCACCAACCTTCCGATCGCGCCCGCGAGGGCCCTGCGGTGATCGAAAGACTGGTGCTGTTTCGGCCTGGATCGCCAGACAACTGGTGGCGCGCAAGAAGGACATGCGCCCAGCGGCTGGTCGCCTGCCACCGCGTCAGCTACAAACGCTCCCGCCACCAGCGCCAGCGATGGCGGCGCCCGGCCTGGCACACACCCGCCCACAGGAGCGCAGGCCCCCAGAGCAGGTGGTGGCCGCCAATGCCGGCCGGGTGCAGGAAGCCCCTGCGGGTGCTGGAGGATTCCGGCCGCAGCAGCGACCCCGTCTGGCCGCCGAGGCCGGCCAGCCTGGCTATTGCCCCTCTACGACTTGGAGGCGGATCCTGCTTGGCCAGCGCTGGCAGCGGCGAACAGCGGCCGGCCGCAACTCGCAAGCGAGGCAGCTGGTATCTGATCACCGATCCAGCCGGATGCCCGCTGCGGCAGCTCGAAGCCACGGTTGGGCCGCAGCCCTGGAGGCGGGGGTCGGTCTGGTGGCAGTACCGCGGCGCCAACATGGCCCGAGGACGCAACAGCGCCTGATCGAGGCCCGCGCCCTGCGCCAGCTCTGCGCCCGCCATGGGGGCCCTGTTCATTCGTCAACAGACCGATCGATCTGGCCCTGGCCGTGGAGGCGATGGGGTCCACCTCGGCCAGGGGGACCTGCCCCCGGCCATCGGTTCCGCGGCGCCTGCTCGGCCGCTGGACCGCCTGACGGGCGCAGCAACCAACCCGCCTGGAGCAGCTCCCAGGCCGCGTGGCCGACGGCTTTGCGATTACGTCGGGGTGGGGCGGTGCATGCACGCCCACCAAGCCGGGACGTGAGCGGTGGGGTTGGCCTATGTTGCGCCAGGCGGCGGCGACCAGTCCGTTCTTCTTTCCGATTCGGCGGCATCGACGCCAGCAAACCTGGGAGCGGTGGTGGTGCAAAGGCGCCCAGGCAGGTGGCCGTGGGGCGGGCGTGATGGCGGCAGAGGATCCTGGCGCGGCTGCCGCCAGCCTGCTGGCGACCCTGCAGGCCGCAAGCTGATGAGCACGGGAGCCAACGGTGATGGTTCAGCTTCAAACGGCGAGTTTATAGCGACCCTGCCCTGCCGGTCTCTGCTCGACGCGGCCCTCTGCGCTGGTTGGTTTACGAACGCCCGCCTGTGGTGGTGGAGTTTCAACGGCGAGATCCTGGCGCGCAAGCCACTGGCCAAACCAAGCGGTAACAGGCTGCGTGATGGCCTTGAGGTGGTCACCAATCGTGGGGGTTCCTAGATTCAATGCAATGTTTTATGGGCGATTCGTCCCGGTCTCTCCGTGCCCTCTCCCGTTCTTTCCTTTCGTTCTTCGATGCTGCGTCGACCTCTCCATCTGGCTGCTGTTGCCCCTGCTGGCGTCCTGGTCTGTTTCTATTTGCCTATCAACCCAGTGGACGCCGCCCGCGGTGGCCGCATCGGTGGCGGCAGCTTCGTTCCGCTCCTTCCTTTTCCGCGGCGGCGCCGTAATTTTCGCGGGGCGCTCGGGTGGCGGGTGGATTCGGCGGTGGCGGGATCGGATTCGCCGTTCCTTATCCCGATGTTCGGAATTCGGCGGCGGCGCCCTGTTCGGCCTTTCCTGAATCCTGATGAGATTCGCCGGGGGTGTTGGTCAACGCCCTGCGCGGCGGTGGGGCAGGCGGCGGTGGGTGGTGCCCTGCCGTCGGCAATGGCGCAGCTATGTCACGCAAGCCCCGATGGCGCCGGTGGCGGTGGCCCAGTTGCAGGTTTGGCTTGCCTGGCCAATGCCCGCGAGTTGCAGCAGGATCTGCGCCGGCTGGCCGAAACGGCCAACACCTCCCAACAGCGCCCGGCCTGCAGAAGGTGCTGCAGGAAACCTGCCTAGTCCCTGATGCGTCAGCCCCGAGCTGCTGGGTCGTATGCACTGCGAAGTGGGCCAGGTGCCTTTCGTGAGCGCGGAGTCACCTTCAAAACCGCCCTCTCGATGGACCGAGCGCAGCAAGTTGCGCAGCGAAGTGAACCTCGAACGTTGGGCCGGCCAACCTGCCCTGCAAGGATTCCCGCTGTACGGCGGGCAATGCCCGCATGCCTAACCAGCGACCTTCCATCGCCATCACCCTGCCTGGTCGCCAGCCGCAGCCGCCTGCCGTCAAGACCGTCACAGCGCCGAAAGCCTGCCGCGAAGGTCTGCGTTCTGGATCGGTGCGGTCTCGGCGACCGATCTTGCTGGCGCTCGAAGAGATCTGGCAGCCGAAGGCGAAAGGGGGAGGTGCTCAAAGTACCAAGAACTTCTTTACCGCCTATCCGCAGCTGCAGCACCTCTGAGGAATGCGGACGGCCGCCATGGCGGCCCGAGGCCGTTGTCGATGTTCACGACAACTCAGACCCGGAGAGCAGCTCGCCAGCATGCGTTCAGGCCGCCATGCCGCCGCGGCGGCCACCCCGTAGCCCACCGAAACCGGCAACAACCGATCACTGGCTTGCGGCAGCAAGCCGGCAGCAACGTGGCAGGGCCCCCTCATGCCGGCGCAGGGCGATCAACACCGGGCCTGCCGCAACTGCTCCAGCCTTGCGCGCAGCCAGCCGCTGCAGGCCCGGCACCCCCCAACAACACCAGCAAGACGGCGCCAAGCCCATGCCAGCGCAAGAGCCCAGGCGCGCTTCGTGGGCCACCACCAGGTCGCTTGCTGCGGCCGCAGACGTCGCCACAACGAGCAGGCCCCAGCTGCGGACTCCAGCTCGGCAAGGTTCCAAAAGCTGAGGCAACGAGCCTACGGTGGTCAATGGGGCATGGCTTTGGGCCGGTGTCGGCGGAACTGGGGCTCCAGCACGAGTGCTGGGCTTTCTCCGCCGACAACCCGGGTGAGACAGGGCACACAGCACGAGTGCGCCGGGCGCTCGAGGTGCGCCTGATCTGCGGCGGGGCTCTGTTCTTCTCCCCAGAATTGCTTCGGCCCATGCCCAGACGGGCGCTCCGCTCCAGGCCAGCTTCGGCCAGTCCGTCGATCACAGCCATCCCTGCGGCGCCGGGGCCGGAGCGTTGCCTGTTCATCGCTGGGGGATCAACGGGTCGCCGGTGAGCTCCGGCACCATTCCTCGCTGTGCCCTGATCAGGGGGAAGGGGATGTTGCTGGGTAATCAAGCGTCCCTTTCTGCTGAGCGCTCGGCTGTGGGGCGGCGGGGGCGTCTTTGAGACCCAAGACAACGGCGGCGTCGGCCTTCAAAGCGGCTCTGCACCACCGCCAACATTTTCCGCTGTGATCGCCTGCCAGTCGGCGCGGCGAGCCGCAGCCGAATCAGCAGCACGCCTTCCTGGCGTTTGCATCCCAGAACAGCCTGCCGGCCCGGTAACCGTTGGCTGGCGCAATGCCAGGGGTCCCAGCTCAGCGCTTGCGGCCTGCAGCCAGCAGCCCCGTTGCTGCGCGGGCACTTTCAAGGCGCGCACCTCCACCACTTCACTCGCACCGGACCTGCAGCGACAGGCTGCTGGCCGGGCGTCCTCCCCAGAAAGGGCCAAGCCCCAGCCCAGAGCCAGCAGACCCCACCAGGAAACAGCGCGGAGGCCGATCACCAGGGCCTGCTCATGGTTGGCTGCAAAAAAGGGCGACGGCATGGCAAGCGATGCCCTCCTGGCGACCTGTCCGGCCCCAGCCCCTCGTTGGTGGTGGCCTTCACCCCACCTGCTCAGGGGCTACAACCCAGACGCGCGGGCGATGGCGGCCCGGCATCGGCTTCGATGTGGGGCTTGAGCCTTTTTCGGGCGCTCCGCCACCACCACCGTGTCCACATTGCCACCTGCCAGCCGCGCTGGCGCAACAGGCCGCTCACCTGCTCGAGCAGCAAGCAGGCTGTCGGCCCCCTTCCAGCGCGGGTCCTCGGGGGGGAAACTGGGAGGCCGATGTCCCGAGGCTTTGAGGCAACCGAGCAGGGCGTCGATCAGGGCAATGCACGAGCACATCAGCATGCACTATGGCCATCGAGCCCGAGCGGATGATCCAGGCGCACACCGCCAGGATCCAAGGGCCGCCCGGCCACCGGCGATGGGATGTCGTTCCGTTGCCGATGCGAGCTGCATCCCCTCAGCCCGTTTGCATCCGTCCGTCTCCACCCCCGCGATCCGGGCTGCTGCGCAGGTCAGCTGCCCAGGTCGGGCGTGCTCTGGGCCTGCCAGCGGGCATAGAGATCGGGCCTGCGGCTGACGGGTGCGTTGCCTGCTGCTGCTCGGCGCCGCCAACCGGGCAACCGGCGCCGTTGGTCGCCGCCTGCGCGCACTGGGGCACCGTCCAGGCCGCGAAAGCTGGCTGGGCGGGTGTAGTGCGGGTGCCTCCAGCCCACAGGGAGGTGTGGCTTTCCTCGTCCAGGAAGCAGCGGCACGAGGGTGCCAGGAAGCAGTTCGCACAACGCCAATTGATCAGCATCCATCGCCCGGCAGCTCAACGGCCGGTGAGCAGAAATCACCGATCGAACCTCCTCATCAGCCAGGCGCGATGCGCTCGTCGAAGCCCTCGTAAGTGGCCGCAGAGCAACACCAGCTGGCCGTAATCGCCGCCCAACGGCGCAGATCCTGCTGCTGCAACGGCTGGCCCTGCGGGCTCATCAGCACACCCGCCGGCGCGGCAGCAGCGGAATCGACTCGAAGGCCGGCGAACCCGTTCGGGCCTTGAGGCACCCATGCCGGCACCACCGCGTAAGGGCTCGTCATCCACCTTGCGGTAGCGGATTCGGTGGCGAAGTCCCGGGGGGATTGTGGGTGGTGAAGTTCCGCCCAGACCAGCGCCAAAGGGCCGGCAAAATCAGCCAAAGGCCCTGGAGCGGCGCGAAGGCCTCCGCGCCAGGCTGATCACACTCGAGGCGCAAGCCACTCACGCCGCCCGCACCCGGCCGAATCTCCGAACAGAAGTAGGCAGAAGCGCACTGTCATCCGCGTTGTGATCGACTCTGCCTGGCAACCGAAGGGTTCGGCTTGGTGAACCAGATCCGCTCCTTCCAGCCTGTCTGCCCGCCCGTTCGCCGCTGAGCTCTCCAGGCTGCCATCGTCCATGAGCTGCCAATGGCCGATCAACCTGGCCCAGCAGTGGCGTTGCGGCTGTGTTCCGGCGCTGCCGTCTTTCGCTTAAGTGTAGGCGGCCAATCGACCTGGAAACGAGCCGCTGGCTTGTTTCCGGTGGGAGCGGTCACCAACAGGCTGCCGATGTGGCGGGAGAGCGGGACGGTTCGAAGCTCACCACCACACACGTCCGCCCTTCACTGCTGTGCCAGGCGTCAATCCGTCCCAGGGCCAGACGTGCTGGAGTCAGGCGGGGCAGTCTCCGGGGTGGGGAGGTCGAGAAAAACTGACTTGCGCAACCGTTTTCCATCCACTGGCCCGCACAGAGTTCCAGGAGGAGGCCGGCACCGTGGTGGGTGGAAAACTGGGTGAGGACCGGTCACGGCAGAGCCAGGCTGAGAAGCCCATCTGCAAGGGCCAGGCTCAATCGCCGCTTGTAACCCAGCTCGGCCAGCTCGCGAGGCAACTGCGCCGCCAAGTTGGGCCACCACTGACGAACAACTCCAGATAAACCGGCCGTCGAGACCTTCTCCATCTGGATGGGGGCGCCGTGGCCGATCTCCTTGAGCATCGACCCGCCCTTGCCGGATCAGGATGCCTTTTCTGGCTGGATCGCTCCACAGCACCGTGGGCGCAGCACGGCCGGGTGCGCTTGCCATCTTCACGACGCTCCACCTGCACAGCCACCGAATGGGGCACCTCCTCGCGCGTGTGGGTGAGCACCCTGCTCGCGAATCAGCTCGGCGAGCGCAGCTGCTCGGCTGATCGCTTGACTGTGTTCGCTGGGATAGAGGTAGGGGCCGAGGGCAGCTGGGCGGCCAGGGCGTCAAACCAGCTCCAGCAGCCCGCCCCGGTGGGCTTGCACTGCAATCGATCTGGGCCGCGTTGAGTTCCATGTTCCTCGAGCAGATCGGCATGCTGTTTCTGCAGGAAACGGCGGGGGCGGGATCCCACGAGATCCTGCTTGTTGCGGCGCCACCAACACCGGAGCCCGGCCAATGCTGGGAGGAGTTGGACGATGAAAGGCGTCCGCCGCGCCCGGCGGCTTCACTCGCATCCACAAGCAAGCAGCACCAAGTCGACTTCAACCGATGGCACCGGCGGGCACTTTTGACCAGCCGCTCGCCCAATAAGTGGTGAGGTTTGGGTGGATGCCAGGGGTGTTCCAGCAGCACCAGCTTGGCGGCGGGGGTGGTGAGGAATCGCCGCAGCCGGTTTGCGGTGGTCTGGGGCACCGGGGAGGTGATCCGCCACCATTCTTCGCCCACCAACTGGTTGACAGCAGGGGTCGACTTGCCCACATTCGGCGACCGATTCAGGGCGACCGAGCCAGAGCGGAAGCCATCGGGAGCGCTATTCGATCATGGCCGGGCCCCGGCGGCATTGGGTTTTGCATACGCTCGAATATCACGCTCGAACAGCCCATTGGACCCGTCACGCATGTCCGAATGTCATCGCCCCAGAAGTGCTCCACCGCAAGGTACCTGAACTTTGCCGAAGCAATGGAGATCGCCACATTGGCTGGGGCTCTGGAGAACGGTGAACTGAGCGATGAGGTGATCGCGATACGGGGTCGGGGAGTTGGTGGCAGCCGAGACGGCGCCGCGGCTTCTTCGTGGTCTCGCTGGCCCGAGACCGCGCCTGATTGGACCGGCTGTCGGGCGGAGGCCCGTGGTGCTGCAACTGGCGCATCGCTGCGAAGCGGTGGTGGATCTTTACGCAGTCGAACGCAACTATGGAGCCGTATGTTGCACGGCCAGGCGAGCAGCATCAGCGTGTGGCCGCAGCGGCGACAGTGAGCAACAGGACAATGCTGCGCGTCCAACGCCGGTGTGGTCGGAATCT
>Ga0163217_1000293_pt1 | contig 18488 bp, 24 predicted proteins | sample SynspAceP_FD_185933 | JGI IMG/M metagenome (GOLD analysis project Ga0163217, IMG submission 185933) | Saline lake microbial communities from Ace Lake in Antarctica - Synechococcus sp. Ace-P (PacBio error correction) | ecosystem: Environmental > Aquatic > Non-marine Saline and Alkaline > Saline ...
TCGTGGCCGGAGAGGGAATTTAGAGCCTTGCCATCGTCCCCCCCCAGATGCAAAAAAAACCCGTGACCCGAAAACGCCCCAGGCGTGGGCGAACGCCCCGCGCCGTCGTTGAATCATCAGCTTGCAATAAAGGTACATAAACATGGGCCCCGCTAAACCCATTTTTTTCCCGCCGCCGTAAGTTTCTGCCCCCTCTCGGGCGACAACGCAACCGGCAAAAAAAAATCGATATAAAGGAACACACGTCCCTCTGCAGCGCTACATCCCCTTCGAGCGCGGCAAAATTCCCGTTTTTCCTTCCCTATTTCACCGCAGTCTTCCCGCGAAAAACACGTGAATTGGGCCCGTGCCATCAAAACGGCGCCCGTCTTCACCTCGCCTGCCTGCCTACTCCGTTAAGTAAGGAGAAAGCACTGCAAGTTATCCTTCTGGAACGTGTTCCAACTGGCCAAATGGGGCGAAGGTCCGATGGACGTTAAAGCCAGGCTTTAAACGCCACGCAAACTAAAATTCTGCTTGCCTCAGGGCAAAAGCCTGTCGGTCTTCCAAGCCAACAATCGAAGCGTTCGAGGCCGCAAGGCACAATTGCTGGAAGCTGACAACCTCGAAACCAAAAAAAGAAGCCCGAAGCCATGGCGGGACAAGCTGAACGTCATCAGTTCGTTGTGATTCCGCTCCGCTTCGATCGGGCGCTCCTGTAACGGTCCGTACAACCACGTGAACGCATCCGATGTGCCAAAGCCGAAAGGCTCACAGTTCCGACCGCAAGCATCATTCTGGCACCCCATCAAAGAATCTGGGCCTGCACGACGTTAACGTCGGTTCTGGCACCCCAAAGTAGAATCACCAATCAGCGAAACGTTTGCACTTTCCGCGAGAGGCCGAACTTCAGGCTTGCTGGCAATCGATCCAGGAATTGGCCGCAGAAGAGAAGCTCGCCGAATTACCCGAATTCTCTGAACTGTTTTTGACATCTCGGCCGCCGCACGACGACGATGATCTGCCACAAACAAAACGAGAAATCGTACGAAGACAAGCGTAGGCCTAAGTCTTTCGACCGATGTCCAAATAAAACGCCCGCCGCTGAGCTTCAAGCGGCGCGTGTTTTTCGTTGTCCATCGCGACATGCCGCCCTTAGGTAAGCGACGCCTCCCACCGAAAACCGTTCATTGTTGCGCAGCATCTCATGATTGTATGCATGGTGCCTCCCACAACGATCGAGTTCACCCGCATCGAATACGCCTCACACCCGCTCCCTTGGTCAGAATGTGTGCTTGCGCACCCCGCCCATCCGCCTGCGCCATACCGAAGCAAGAAACCCCGCCCCGCCCGTGCCCGTAAAAATGCCCTACACCCAACGAGACGCCAAGCTGCCGTGCTGATCAAACAAATGGGCCGATCACAACGAAGTGCCGCCGCCCCTTGTCCACCGCTTGCCTCCGCGAAAGCACGCACCGTCCAAGATGCAGCCAATGGGCCTATTCGCGCTCAATCCGTCCGCAACCGCAACGTCGGCATGGGCTTTAGCGCGACGCCGGCGAACTTAAATCCCTGATGTCAAATTTGAAGTACGGCGTAAAAAATACCTGCGCGCCGCCTTGGCTCTGTCCAATGGATCACGCCACAAGCAATCAAATGGAACGCCCGCTTACATACGAAGCAAAACGGCGCGGGCATTTGGGTTGAAACCGGCCTGCGCAAGGGCTGAGCCGCTCCTGACTCCGGCACGGGGCCGCTCCACACTGCCCTCCCAAACAAAAAAGGCCACCCAATCGCGGCCCTTCTTTACGTCAACCGCGAGGTAAAGATTATCGCGTCCACTCTTCTACGGGCGCTAGCAGATCTCTTTCGACAACTTCTTTCGTTCAAGTGTCGCTGTTCAACCACGTGGTCGACCACTTTAGCTTCGAACACGTGCGCGCATCTGCTGCCTCTGCCTGTTTTGTTGAACGCAATTCAAAGAACTGACCCTCCTACCAGTACGACTGTGCTGTCATATCCTTGGGTCATTTCCGCGTCGGTCACCTGAACTCGGCTTCTGACCCAGCTCGGCCAAGCAGCAGCCCAAACGCACGCGGCGCCGGCCACTTCTTGTTCGTCGGGTCTTCGATCTCGGGGTGAACGTGGCCTCGAGCTTCGGGTGCTCGTCCACAGCTGTGCGCGATCTGGCCGCTCGGCTCAACCAACGACGGGGGCAGATCAAAGCTGACCCATTGTCACCGTCCCCAGGCGCGCGTTCTCATAACAGCGCGCAGGCACCGGTATATCCGCTTCCAGACGCTCTGCGAAATCGGCTTTCACCGGCGAGTCTTCTGCACCGAATTCTTGCCAGCTCGTCGTCGATTTTGCAGCGACTGGCTTTTCACTTCTTTAACTTGCACTCGGAAACGGCTTCTTGCCCGCGAGGTGAGGTCTTGTAATCTTCGGGAAGGAACAACGGGGCTGGCACGTCTTTCTCGCCCGCCCAACACACCGACCCAGACTTGCTCTCAAAAGCCGGATGACGAGTTGAACCCAAGAACACAGCGGGTATATCTGCAGCGCCGGCCTCAAAGGCTTCGCCCTACCTCCGAGGAAATCAAATGGATCTGATCTGGCCATCTTCGGCTTGCCACCTGCCTCTTTTCGCGGCTCAAAAGTCTGAGCGGTCTCGCCAGATGCCAGCGCTTCATCGACGGCACGGTCTCAGCTTTGACAACCATTGTCCCGGCTGAAATGGACGACAGTCGACTCGGGGAATCTCTGTCAAGCGCTTCATAATCATGGTGACCTCGAGTCGTCGCCTCTTCCTTTCGTTCGCCATTTTGGACGTCCAGCTGCACGCGGGCGATCCGCCGACTTTCAAAGTGTTCCTGCATGGCGCCACAATGCTTTCCTGCATGGCTTCGCCCGTAAACTTCCTGGCCGAACTGCTTTTTCAGCAGCGCCATTGGCACTACCTTGCGAAACCCTTTCATCTCTACTTCGGCTTGCGCTTCGCAGCTTTTCGTGAAACCTTGGCCTCCAGCTCAGCTGCTTGTCAACAGTGATAGGCATACCGCGTTTCGACCTCGTCAGCGTCCTCGGTTGACCTGCATTTGCTCATAGGGTAAGCCGCGCATTGCGTGCGCGGGCAGTAAAAATTCCGCTCTCTATGGCCTGCGCTTGCCCAAGCTCGGATTGGCGGCGGGGTCCCGTGGGACGGCAATTTGCCCCCCTCCCCCGCCTACCGGCGTAATACGTCTCGCGGTCCTCAAGCGGCGAAGGTCACCGCCCAGGCCCCATCAAGCCTAGGTCAATGCCCAGTGCTTCTTTATACATCTCAATGACGGCTCTTCTCGGCGATATCATCACCACGCTTGCGCACGCGCGATGACCTTGCCGCAGAACTTTTGGTGTCGTAACCGCGGACTTGGCTTCCTGCCATGACCTCTTTTGCTGCTCGCCAGTCTTTCTTTCTGCAATCCAGCCGCTCGAATCGCTTCCTATCGATACTGCAAGTTCGTTTTGCTGTGACAACATACGGTTGCATCACCGATGCGTCTGCGATCGGATTGTTAAAAGCAACTTGTCGCATCTGGGCGTCCAAGTCTTGAATGGGTCAGTCGCATGAACTACCCCCGTGCCTCCTCGCCGGGCAAGCCACCTTGGCCCTATTGGCGAATCGGTATAGCTCGCGGTCCCTAGGAAAAACGCATCTTTAACTATCTTTGACGCCCGATCTGCTGGCCATTATCCTTCCGTTTTGTTGGGCTGGTCGGCTGTGTGTTTACTGGCGCTTGGTGGCTGGCCGCGCGCCAAACGCGCCGCCCTGTCCGAAGAAGCGATGCGCGCGTCTTGCAGAAAATTCCGCCCGTTAAACCTGCGCGTGCTGTGGGTCGTGTCGGGCTGATGATTGTCGTCGTGATTATCCTCGGGAACCTGTTTGCAGTGCATCGCGCGCTCTGCCGGCCGCGTTCCACAACCGCTGCGCCTTGCCACACATTCAAAAGTCACTAATGTTTCTCGCATCCTCCCACTTATGGCGGCTTTGAGGTTCGAAAATAGCAATGAATGAAGCAGATTGGAAATTTTGGGCCTGAAATGCGGACGTTATGATTGAAGTGTGGCCGGTGTATCTGCGGTGCAAGGCCGCATCAAAGGGGCAGTGCATGTGGGCGGCTGATCGCGGTCGGCCCGCAGCACTGGCCGAACGCACACTTTTTGCCGCCTGATGTATTTCCCGCGGCAATCCGGCCTGGCCCCGACTCAAGCACGACCCACCTGACCGAAAACCTTTGGCTGGTTCGTGCAGGGCTGTTGGTCGGCTGGCACCCGTATTGGCAACGCTGCACTCCGCCACGCGTTGCGGATTTCGCGCTGAGCCCGCGGCTCGTCGCCACGTTGTCATATCGCGCGGGCCTTGAGGTCGCGTCTGGCGCAGTCTTGTACCGAGGGATTGAGATGCGTAACATGATGCCGCGCTTGCGGCGCTTGTTGCACCGACCTGTACCTGTCGGCATGACAATAGCCCAAAGGTCAGTGGTTTCTGGATTCTTTTGGCAGAATGACCCCGACATTTAGCCCTTTGTCATGGACGGGCCATTCGCTATGCGGTGCGTGGGCGATTGACCCTCGAACCCGTCGACCTTACCCTGTGTGACTCCGCCCGCCCCATCGCGCTTGGATCGCATTGATATCGCGCAGTGCCTGTTGCGCAGGCTGGTGATTGGTTCGGGCTTGGCCCGGGTCCGCGCTGCGTGCTGGGTTGGCGGCTTGGGCGGCAATATTTCCTGAACGCCAGCGTCAGGCATGATGAAATACGCCCCCAAAGCGCGCGGATACTAACACACCGCGGACGGCTGATAAATCAAGCTTGGATATCTAAAATCACCCCCCTTCTATGCTTCCTCGATCGCCCCCGTCCAAAATATGGGCGCGATTCAAGAGGCCCGGCATCACCTTAATTTTTGTGCAACCGCCGACGCCAGGTTCCCCCACCACAAACATGCGGCCATTTTCAAGCCGCCGCAGAGGCTGCCGACTGCTTTTGCGTTTCAGGAAGTTGACCATCAAAACGATGACCCCCGACGATTGCCCACAATCGCGGGAAATCGCGTGCGCAGACGAAGTCGTCGGTATGCGCTCTGCACAACGGTCCACATTGCTTGGCTTTGGGGTCAGGCTTGGCAAAACAACCGCTGACACGCTGATAGCCAGCCGCCCGTGCCGGCGGCTAAAACCGACCACAAGAGCGCGGACGTGCTCAAGCCCCCACCTAAGAGCCGCGCACAAGGCCCTCTTGGTCCGTCACGACAGCAAATAGCGCCGCTTGGCGCTTCCCACGACAGCGTTCATTCTACATCAATCCCATATGCGCATCCTTAACCGCTGCTGCTTCATCCCTTCAAGAATGACGCACAAAGTTACGAATCTGCCTTAGATGCGATGAGAAAATCGCTAAATCTAAGTCTCGCGATCGGCAGCTCAACACGGAATCCGGTGCCCGAAGACCATCAGTGAGATACGAATATATCCCCCTGTAACCGCTTGATAATCTCGCCCAAATGCAAGACCAGACCGGCCCCTCCCCGCCTTGCCCCGCTTAAACGACTGAATTTTTTCAAAAATCATGCTTCGAAGCGGCGCAAATCCTACGCCATGTCTATCAGATCAACGATGATACGCGCCACGCTGATGCCCGTATGGACACTGCGGGTCATCGCCCACACAAATACATTTTCCTGTGCAATTTGTAAAATCAGCTTTAAATGAAAAACCTGCACCAAACGATCCAATCGTATCCATCACGATATCTCACCCGCGGCTTCCCCGATCAACTTGACACACGTATTCGCCGCCCTCGCTGTGATGACCGGCCTGATCCAACACATCGCGCAAAAACGCCGCGTTGCGGTTCAATGAACCTCGGCCGTTTTCAAGCAACAGACAAGTCCCAGCAGATCCATCCAACAAAGCTGTAAGCCGGATGGTTTTCGGAGTGAATAATGCGACGCGTACGGTCTTTTCTTCCGGCCCCAACCCTCCGGCAATCGCGCAAAATCTCTGAAAATGCGCGGATAGAGGTCATGGGCGTGCGCAATTCATGGCTGATCTGGCTTAGAAATACTATCTTTTGATGTGACAGTTGGTCAGCTTGTCATTGCGCTGCGCAGTTTCCGCAACGTTATCTGCCAGCGCACGGGATTTGATTTCCAGCTGCTGAAATTTCCAGCATCTGCGCCATTCGTCCGCTCACAGCGAGCAGATCCTGAACCGAAACAGCAAGGCCTCGCCCACCAGTTGCGGTCGCCTCATTGCTGCCGCCGGCGGCCCCACATGCTTGCACTCGCTTTCTAGCGCCTGCACAAATCGCTGTGTCGTTGGTAGTGTCCATCGTGTTTTTCTCTTGCAACGCGCTCTGCGCCCGAAAGAAGCCTTGCGCTCTGCAGCGCCCAAATACTCTGTTCCATGATCATCAGATTCTCGCTCGCCGCGAGCCGAGCGCGCTCCATCCGCGTGGCGCCGGGAATGGTCAAAGAATATTCACGAATTGTGGCGCACCTTTGCAGCCGCTATACGGGGGCAGGATAAGCCTGAACAGGGACCGTGACAAAAACGCAAAAGCGTGATCGAAAAGCTTCCAGAGACGCATAACTGTCGATCTAATCCATTGAATCCCAAATAAGGCTCGTCGCAGAGCACTGCAAGCCGAACAACCCGTCCTGAAAGAAGCGCCGACAGCGCGCCCCCTGCGCCAAAGCTGCAAACAGCATCGTATAGACCCCACAACGCAAAAGCCGATGGGTCACCCGCAGATCGCCCCCGCCCGTTGCACCGCGCCAGAAGATATGCCCCCCCCCAGCACAACCGGCAAAAACGGCCACGCACCCGAAATAGATTTCCCGATCGCCGCAAGCGCACGCCCCCGCCCGACAGCCGGTAATGCAATACCCCAGCAGATACACAATCGACCAACCGCCGCGACCGGACACCACAGACGCACGCGCCGACTGCTGACCGTTTTTGTCCATAGTCAAGCCGATTGGCATAACGATTAGGTGCTCACCCATTCGACAGCGCCAGTGTCGCGACAATCACCATCGAGTGGTGGCAGGAAAACCCACCGAGAAAAGCGAACAGCGCGAGCGAATTCTGCCCCTGGCCAGCGGCAAGGGCTCAGACTAACAAATCAGGTTCGACCCTTCGGGGCAGAAGATCGTAGCCCGACCACGTAGCAATGGGTCACGACGAACAGCTCATTTTCAGCATAAAATACAGCGGGAAAGCCCAGCTGGCGCTGCAAGTGGCGCTCCGCCCCGTTCCCACTACCAAGAAACCTGAAACATGCCGCAGCAGATAAAGCCGCAGCGGCCACAGCGTCAACGCGGTCCCCACCGGCCCCCTTCGACCTCCATGCCACGAATCGCGACCGGTCAATCTGCGCCAGTGTCTTTCGACACCACCTGCAACCCCCCAGACCACGAAAGCCACACCAACCGCCACAGAGTTCCACACTGACCAACCGCTTCTACTGCGATGCGATTGAACCACGCCCGTGATCGTACGTTGCGTTCCAAAATTACGGGGCCGACAACACAGGAACAGCGCACCCACCGTCGACCAAAAACCCGCCTGTGCCGAAATTGATCTGGCCGCCCCCGTCGTGCTTGGCCGCGCTGGCAAAAGATCGACATAGACAGGGTACTGACTGTAGTTGCAGGCAATATACGGCGTCACCCCCGATGACTGCCATGATCGTGACCAATGAGTCGACAAAGTTTCGATTCCCGTATCGCGAAGAAATAAGATCGCGACCGAGGTCACGCCGATGAACCGCCGATGCGCACCAAACCGCGCAAGATCCACCACCAGCCGATCATCACAGCGACCGGCCAAGATAGATCTGTCACGAATTCCCAGCCCTGATCGCGCCGCAATAAGCCGACCGCACACCCATAAAAGTCCAGCTGCAATAGAATCACACGCGACAGCGTATAGACCAAGCGGCGAGCGCCAACAGCCAGTCTCCACGGCCCGCGGTGCGCAAGCGCGTTCAGCGCAAAGCCACGGCAAAAGCGAGCGCGCACCAGGGTCAACAAGATACCGCAAGCAGCGCAACCAGCGCAGCGAGAGCCAGCGAGCGCGGTTCCTGTTCCGATCTGACCGCTTCCGCAGCCACAGCAAAAGCAGCAGGCTGATCCGAATCAGGCCAAACGCCCAAGACCTAGCGCAGCGCATGTGACACATGGGACAGCAATCGCCCGCAGACAGGTATCTTTGCACCGCCACAAAAGCGTACCATCCAGAACCCCAGCACCACAGCGGCAGCAGCCGAACGCGTCCATCAATGCGGCGAAAACTGTAGCTCGCCGTTCAAGAAACAGACGGCGAGCCGGGCAGTTTTCTCATGCTTCTCTGCGGGCCTGCAGCGTTAGATCGCGCACGCCCTGCCAGCATATCGGCATTAAGAAAGGTTGTCATAAGCGGCGACGCCCGCCTCTAGCGCATTTCGCGGTCGCGGGTCTGGCGCGGGCGGTCAGCATCAAATAGGCAGATTCAGCCACGCTGCCGCCGCGCGTACTTCTTTAAGATTTCGAAACAGCTTTATCGCCAGCATCACAGTCCATCAATCCACCCAAGATCGACTGGCTTGCGGATAGAACCTCGACAGCCGTGGCCCCGTTGCCAGCGTTTCGACGCGCCAGCCCTGCGCGACCCAATAAAAAGTCGTTATCGCCTCGCGATGTTCTCTTTCCTCGTCTCTACAGCACGACGGTTTCCATTGGCAAAATCGCCCCCTGTGGCCCCCTGGTCGCATAAACGGCGATCTAGAAAGGCCCGAGAGGCAGGATGCCACGGAAAACCCGCCCTGTCAAAAGCCTGTTACCGCGCCCTTATACACCATCATTCAAGATGACGGCCGCGGCGTGCCGGACAAATCGTGCGCGGACAAACCCGCACGTGGCACCGACACGTCAACACTCGTTCGGGGCTCGGAGGACAACATACCGACTGCAGCAAAGGCATCGCGTTGTAATTCGGCACGCTCGGGTCGCATGTCGCATAACAATCAAACTACTGCTTCCCAGCCCAGCTGCGCCACCCGTAAGTTTCTGCACCATGCCGGGGCTGCCCAAGACGCGCTGAACAACGGCCACAGCGCACACGCTCCAAAGCGGGCAACGACATAACCCTCGTATGATTTGCGAAAATCAACGTACCCGGACCGGTCCGCAAACGACCAGTCCTGCGCCCAGTTCCGGCACCGTCCGCCATACGCGCAAAAACACGCGCCAATCGGGCTCCCGTAGCCCGCGCTGCAAGTGCGACGGGATCCCGGCCCTAGGTGACGAGTTGGCTTGGGTCAGCCCGCAATCGGGCAGCGCCTCTGCATCGATTGAAATCTGCTTAAAACATCGCGCCGCGATATGCGTGCACGCAACCGCTTGCAGTCGGGGGGCGGTCCTGGATCAAAACTCTTCGATGCCCCTGCATCCCGAGGTGGCCGTGACCCTCCATCCGGGAGGGTTTGCAAAAACGATAGCGGTGCGCGGCCCAGAAACGCTTCGACCCTCCTCTTGCCGGAGAAGGTGGCGGCGGGGTGATCTCGGGTCGGCCCTCAAGGTACCCACAAGCGCCTGCGCAGCTATCCCAAGCGGCGGCTGTGCCTGATCGATGTTGAAGTGATAACCGGTCGCGCCCCATTCGGGTTTTCAAAGCGTCTGTATGCGGCAAGGATCGACGCTGGTTGACCGGATCGCACGGCCGCGGTGGTCAGGTCAGTTCGTGCATAGAGCGCCGCCAGATGCGGCATGGGGCCAAACGGGTCGGCGAGCGTCCTCGACGGTGCGTTCAAAGCGTGGCGCCCTCCGGCGTTGCGCGCTGGCCAGCACATGCCCAACCGGGAAACGTCCCCAATTCGTCCGCGCGGTTCACCTCTGGCCGCTCAGCCGCGCATCATCCGCGCCCTCGCAGGGTAGCATCAAGGCGGCTCGGCCCCTTCCGGCAGCCCCGTCGGCTCCACCTCCAAGCGCGCCTGCGATTTCAGGCACAGTTGCCCGCGATTCTGCCGTTGTGTTCGATAAGTCCAGATAGCTGCCGAAATGCCGATCCGCTTTGGGGCCAATCACCTGCCTTTTGCCCTGCATTCACCCGCCGCCGCGGATGCGACTGCCGTCAACGCATCGCGGTCATGCGACAACAGCGCCGGATTTTTATAACCTGCATTATCAACGCTTCTGCGCTGCATATCATTAAATTTACAATCCCCCTAGCCTCTGCGAATATATTTACAGAATAGTTTTTTTTATCAAGGGGCCTGTGAGTTTCAGTTTTCCTCTCACATATCATATTTGCACCTCGTGCCATCATGGAACCGGAAAAATAATCGGCCGTGGTTTCAACATTGGGAGGAAATACATGAACATTTGCAACTGACCGTCGCGGCGTGATTCAAAACCGGCGCTGCCTGCCTGGTGCTGGTCTGGCCTTCCGGACGTAAATCCTAAAGCGCGCGCGCAATTCAGGTTTACGAACGCGCCAACGGCGACACGGTGAGCTGGCTTTAACGTCCACAATCAGGCCCTACCGGACGAAAGTCTGACGAACTGCGCGCATTCCGAGCTGGCAGTCGACACCTGAACGCAAATGGGCGACGGCGGCATGCGCAAACCTTCAGCTCTAAAGCGCTGGAAGGTAACGGTATCATGGGCAAGAAGGTCCAGTTCGTTTACCTGGGTGAACACAGACCAAATCTGACGCGGCCCGCTCGGCGCAGTCGATATCCTAAGACAAGACGGCGCATCATGATCTGACGGGCGGCTCGTCCTGGCGTGGCTGTTGCTGTTCAGTGGTCCTCTCCAAGAGCTGGCGTTATCTTATGGCGTCCTGACCCACTCGAACGACACAACCGGCAAAAGACAAGAAGCAAATGCTTCGTCACTTCTAACGCCTATATGTTCTCCTGCCGCGTTGGCCAACCGTTCTGAAACCTTATGGCGAATGACCGCAAGGTAACAAGCCTGACAGCCGACCTATACATGGGGCCTGGACACGCAAAGAATCGATCCAGGCAGCAACCGAAGCCATGGGCTGGAAACAAATCAACGACGTGGCGCACACCGCTCCGCGACTGGACTTCGTCTATATCCACCTGTCTGAACTCCGGTCCGATTGTTCTGGGTCTGCAAACCACTATCGGTGGGAACATGGTAACTCTTTGACCAACGCGGTTCAGTTCGGTCTGCACGATAAGCAGTTACGCAAGAACTTCGAAATTCGTTGTAACCGCTTCTACTCCGTTGATGGCCCGTGTGCAAGGTGAGAACATCAACCGTAACGTGGTTCGCAGACTGGACTGGAAGCTAGAGAACGAAAAAAGGCGACCGCTACAAAAGGGACAAACGCCTTTGTTAGTCCTTTGGCGAAAAAGTAACGGCTTCCCACCCAGCCAGGCAGCTCATACATCTACGCGGCCAGACGCTGCTTTATGCTGATGTCGGTTGCCACGTGCCGGGTCGTTCAATCCCATGCGCCGTTGTCGAAAGCCCTCGAGGTACGAATTTGACGGCCTGGCAACGGTCCAACGCTGTACCGTGCTGCGACCCACCAGTGCCTTTAAGGACGTTGGTGTGTGTGTGCGCGAACAAAGAGAACCCGAAACGAATTTCGACCTCGTGAAAATCGTCGAAGTCCAACATCCAGGCCGACAAGTCAACCTATGACCTCGACCACCCGATGTTTGCAGGCGGCGCGTTGGGCGACTGTAACCCCGGCGCTTAATCCGAGTCTCTACTTTAGCGGGGGCTTCCGCTGCCTTACCTTGCCGGCGGATTTTCGTCTTCCACTTCTTATAAAAATTTTGAGGCAACGCGATGACGCCATTCTTTGCAACTTCTTACGGTTGACAGGTTCAGCTATGCGCATCATCGCGCTTGTCCTGACCCTGATCTTGCACCTTGGTGTCGTCACACTTGCCCACAGGCATTGTTTTCAATGATCGCGCATTCTTCTGTGACCTAAGCAAGATTGTTTTCCAAAACCTAGGAGCCACAAAGCGGAAATCCCGTGAGGGCACCCGACGACCCACCCAGCACATCTGCGCCGACCAACCCGAAATTCGAAGAACGTGCCTGTATATCAAAGAGTGGTATACATATCAGAAGCAGTTGTATAAAACCGAGCAGCCGTGCTGTCTTCTGGATTGGTCGAGTTCCCCTGTCGATCCCTTTGCCGTCCGATCATGCTGGTCATCGCTTGTTTCATGAACGCGGGTTGATCAAACACTTCTACAAACGCCCCCACGCGGACCAGAATCCTGTGACTGTCGTCGGCGATCGTGCTGCAAGGAGGTGATCAAGTACTTCTACGGTGCACCAACCCGATCCCGAGCCTCTGGCCCCGAAAGCCTTGCGCGGGTCTCGTTCGATTTCGGCGTGTTGCTGGCTTTGATCCAATGCGATCATCTATCCCAATGGCGTCTGATCTTATTTCGCCTTCTCGCGCTGATCATGCGCGCGTCCTTCGCCTTCTGCAATTCACCACTTTGGATGGTTGCCGCGCCGGCATGGCTGACCGCCGAAACGTGGGTCTGCGGCATCAACATCGACAAGGCGATTACCATTATTTCGCATCGCCGCGGCGGTGGCTGGCTGGCAAGGCGTCATGTATGCGCCGATCAAATTCCGCCCCAACTACCACATGGCATGGATTTTTCTGTCGTGAAGCTTTGTGGTCCGTCCGTTTGTCGGCGGCATGGGTCTTTGCCCGGGGCCGTTCGGCGGGGTCTTGCTGGTGTCCAGAATCCTTGCCTCGATGAACAGTCAAGACATCCTGCCGGCCATTGACCAGACATCATTTTACGTGTCGCTGATCCTTATCTGTGACATCCCCGTGGCCTATGGGCCGCAAATGGCGTGAGTGGAGAATAACCCATGCAACTCACTCACTAAAAAGACTTTTCTCTTCTGTTTGGTGGTGGCATTCCTACCATGGGCAGCCCCCGTACCTGACCGCCTCCCTGCGAGCTCCGGACTTGCCAATTCAACGCCGGCTACCTGACCTGATGCAACCTTTTGTATCTTTGGGCATCTTTGCCAATCGGTTTCAAAACATTCGTGTCGGGCTGACGGATACCTGTCCTTTGGCCACGCGCCTTTCTGGGGTCGGTTCCTACTCTGGCGCTGTGGATGATGAAAGCTTTTGTCGATGAACGTGATCCCTCGCATTGTGTCGGTGATCGTCGCGGGTTCGTTCTCCGTCGTTGATCGGCTTTGTCTCGCTGCGCCGGTCGGGGATCTACTTTTCGATCCTCACGCTCGCCTTTGCGCAGATGTCGTTCAACCTTGCCTATTCGGTCCCTGACGCCGACACCATGGCGAAACCGGCGCAAAATCTCGCTCAGCGATCCGCGCTCTGACGGTGCGAACGCCCCAGCTACCCAACCTTTTCGGGCGCAGATGAATCCGCGACGACGTTTGGATTCGGGCCTGTTCCTTCACCTTCTCGTCCCCGGGTACTACCTGTGCGCCGTGATCATGCTGCTGGCGTCTTATACTCGATCCGCGTCTTCCGTCGCCCTTCGGGAGATGCTGCGGCCGTGAATCGAACCAGCAACGGAATGAACTTATACCGGCCTGAACACCAACCCACACGCTGCGCCTTTGTATTCTGGCAATGTAATGCTGGTCTGGCGGTGTTGCTGGCCGCAAATGGACCCGCTGCCGGGTCGAGCGTATGCAGTGGACAGCCTCTGGCAAGGTCGTGCTGATGGACGATCCTTGGGCGGTGCGGTGCACCCTCTGGGGCCGTACTGGCGCGGGCTTTATCAGTTTTTGAAAACATCTTTTCCAAGATCAAACATAAGTTCTGCACGCGGTTCTCTTTCATGCCGAGGGCTTGAGAGACATTCTGATCGCGGTGATCCACCCCTGCGCAATGGGCTGCAAACCTAAACCTGGGTCTGCTGTTCATGCTGGTCGTGATCTCTTGCCGGTGGTCCTGGTCGAAGTGGCCAACGTATCGGTCGCGTGTTCCGCCGCAAGGACCGAACGCGGATCGGTTCGAAAGCCGACGCCGCCGCCAAACGCAACACACCCCCCGTGCTCATCCCGATATCAAAGGCGAAACAGATGGCCATTAATCGAAGTCAAAATGTCGGCAAACGTTCGGCGGGTGCAAGCGCTGAGCCAACGTGAACCTCAAGGCGTTGCGGAAAATTCGGTCCATGCCATTATCGGCCGAACGGCGGGTAATCCACGCTGCTGACTGTCTTAGTGGGCAACCGATCCCCGATCCGATCGGTCATGTTTTCCCCCCCGAAAACGGGCAAAAAAAAAGTCCCCCCCCCCCCCCGGGGGTTTTCTGGGGCAAGCCCTACGAGATCAACAGATTGGGATTGTGCGCGTGTTTCAGCGCCCGAGATCTCGGCGACTCAGGTGCAGGAAAACATTCTGATCCCTGCTTTGCAACGCGAATGGCGCATTCCAGATGAATGCCGTGTCCTCGGTGTCCAGCCAGCGCGACGTGTATCGAAAAGCCGAAAGAAATGCTGGCGAGATGAAGCTCGCCGCCAACGCCATATGCACGCGGCTTCTATGTCACGCGGCGATAAACGCCGGTGGAATTGCGATTTGCCTTCGCAGATCCGCGCCTTTTGCTGCGGATAACGCCACAGCGGTTATGGCGCGGCCGATACCAACAACACCATCGACCTGCTCAACAGATAAGGAACGAACGCTAATATCAACCATCGCAATCATCGAACACGACATTGCTGGTGTGTTCTCATTGGCGGACGGATCACCGTTGTTGGCTCAATGGGTGGGGGCACGCCCTGTCGAAGACACACCCGACAACAATCAAGGCACCCCAAGGTGCGCGAGGCGTCATTTGGGCGATCCCAAGACGCCCGCCTGATGCGGGGCGCACAGGTCCCCGCCCCCGTGACAGCACTCGGCTTGCAAGGATAAGAACATGAACAACGAAACCATTTCTCGAACAGCGCAACCATGCCTCTACTGCGCCCGCCTATCTGTCGTTATGGGACATCCACGCTACACGGCGAAAGCTATATCGTGCAGGTGGCGTCAGCTTAACGTCCACGAGGGCGAAATCGGCGCTTTTGGGCCGCAACGGCGCGGTCAAAAACATCGACCCCTGCGGGCATCGCCCATTGGCGACCCCGAATTTGCGCAATGGCGATCTGGCTCGACCACAAGCCGCTTGCACAATATGGCCAGTCCACGAGGCGCCGCCCAACGGTTCTGCGCTGGTCCCCGAAGACCGCCGCATCATCGCGGGCCTCACGGTCGAGTAAACCTGCAACGCGCGCAGATTCGCCCCGCCGACGCTGGTCGCTTGACCGCATCTATGACCTGTTTCCCCGTCTAAAGAGCGCCGCAAGCAAGAAGGCGTGACCCCTGTCGGGCGCAACAACAGAAATGCTGGCGATTGCCCGCGCGCTGGCCCGTGACATCAAGGTGCGCTGCTGAGCAACCCTAATGAGGGCTTGCCCCCGTCATCGGCCGAACGAAAAAGACCTGTCGCTGATCAAGTTCCCAAGCACACTACCATTTCTGGTTGAACAAACGCCGTGCGTGCGCTCAAGCTCGCGGATCGGCGGTGATCCTTGATAACCGCGGCGTGGCTTTTGGATGCCACCGCCGACGAGGTGTATTTGACAACGCCGAATTGCGCTTCCGAATATCTGGCGATCTGACGAACTACACTTACGGCGCGGACGTTCTGGCGAAACATGCGTTTCATACCAGCACTTCCCGCGCCTGCGCCCCTTGCCCCATTTGCATATATCCCCTGCCGGTTCCGCGCCTCCGCGCCAAGTACGTTAGGCAAACTGCCTTGCTTTTCATGACTGCGCATGCCCTAATAAGGCAGCAATTCAAGGCACAGGCAGCGCCCTATCGACTTTGACTGGCTGAGGAAAATATGACAAAAAACACCCATGACGCCGAAATGTGGCTTTTATCCAGGCGCTCGCCGAGTTGCTGAACGAAACGATCTGACCGAATTTGCAAGTCAAGCGGGATTTACGCCGAGATGACAGCCTGAATGTGCGCGTCAGCCGTAAACACCGCAACAGATCGTAAGCACACGCCATCAGGCGGCAATCGCCCCTGCGCACTATGCCAGCGCCCGCCCCGCCGCCCCGGCAGCCGAAGCCCTGCATCAGACACCAGCGATCCCGCGAACCACCCCGGTGCTGTCGTCTCCCGTAAATGGTGGGGACGGTATATATGCAAGCCCGAACCTGGCGCGCCTTCGTTTATCTCTGTGGACCTCCGTTTCCGAGGGGAACACGCTGCTTGATCGTGAAGCATGAAACAATGAACCACATTCCAAGCGCCAACGTTCCCGGCAGCGTTAAAGCGGAATTTTTGGTAGATGACGGCGCCGCCCGTTGCAATTTGGCGCGCCCTTGGGTGACTCCTGAAATAAGGCGAAACCTATGTTCAAAAAATCCTACCAGTCGCAAACGCGCGCGATGAATCGCGTTTGCGCGTGATCTGCGGCCCGCGAGATGGCATCGGCGTCTGTCGCGTCCATTCGACGGCAGACAGCGATGCGATGCATTCGCATGGCAGACGAAAATCTGTCTCATCGGCCCGCCCTCCTCCAGCAATCCTATCTGTCGATCCGTCGATCATCGCCGCGTGCGAAAATCACCGGCGGCAGAGGCCATTCACCCGATACGGCTTTTTGTCGAAAACGCGGGCCTTGTGCAGATCGTCGAAAGACCACGACCTGACTCTTATCGGACCCACAGCGGCACACATCCCGCATCAATGGGCGACAAGATCACCGCCAAAGACACTATGAAAGAGCTTGCGTGCCCTGCGTCCTGGGTCTGCGGTGGCGTCCACACTGGCCGACGCCAAGCGATCGGCGAGGAAATCCGGCTAATCCGGATCATCAGGCAAGCGGTGGTGTGGCAAGGCAATGAAGTGGCGAAAACCGCCGCTGGAAATGAAACGTGCCTTCATGACTGCCCCGCCGAAGGAAATCGAACTTCAACGACGAAGTCTATATCGATAATACTCACGCACGCCGCACATTCGAAATTCAGGTGTTCGGCGATGGCAGGTCGCGCTGTCCATCGGGTCGAACGCGACTGGTTTCGCTGCAACGAGCCGCCACCAGAAAGTCTTCGAAGAAGCCCCCGCCGTTCGATCACCGCGAAGACGTGCGCGTATCGGCAAGGTCCCGTGCAGATTGTCGATGGCCACATCAACTACAATCGGCGCGGGCACGGTCGAATTCCTGTAAAAAACGGCGAGTTCTATTTTCATCGAAATGAACACGCGTTGCAGGTCCGAACACCCCCGTCACGCGAAGCATCTTGGTCGACCCTGGTGCTGCGAACAATTCTCGTCCGCTGCCGGAATGGATCTGTCCTACCCAAAAGACCTGAAGATCACGACACGCGATTCGAGGTTCCCGGATCAACCTGAAAAATTGCTACTTCTCGCCTGCCGGGCAAGATCACGCAGTATCATGCCCGAAAAAAAAAAAAAAAATCAGCCAGGCGGGCTTTGTGTGGATGGATAGTGGCGCGTAAAATGAGGTGTATACAATCCCGCCCTACTAGACAGCCTGATCGGCAAGCTATCGGGTGTCACGGCGCGACCGTCCCGGAAGGCGCTGGCGCGTCTGCCGCCGTTGCCTTGGGAGAGCTGATGCGTGGACGGGGTCGACACGAACGATCCGCTGTTCCATGCGCTGTCTTGACGAACAGGACGTGCTGACAGGGGACTATAACACCCACTTCGCTAGAAGCATTGCTTGAAAACAAAATTTGGCAATGCTCTGACCTGACCAGAGCTTGTTATTGCTAACGGCTATTCCAGGGGAATTCTTCCCCAATGGCCGAACACCGCGACGACCGGAAATCTGCCTGGGTCGACCGCGGCTGCGGGCATCTTCCCCCTCCAAGACGGGTTTCCACATCTCCGCGTTCCTACGCGCGCATCGGCGGACCCACTTACCATGCAGTATCAAACACCGCATTTGAAGAGCGTCGTATCCGGCCTGCGCCGACGCGCCGATACAATGGATCAACGCCGAGATTTTGCGCTGTAACGCGCGGCTTTACATGCCCAAGGCCAAGCCATGCGGCTGTCGAGGTCTGGGAAGGTGATGGTATTGTGGTGGCGTCCATACGGCGTCACACCTGGGGCGGGCGTTTTTTGGCGAAAGCACATGTTCTCGCGCGCAAAATGCATCAAAGATCGTGGCCCCCCTGGCCTGCCGGTTGATCGGCGACTCCGAGGCGGGTTTAACCTGTTGAATACCATTCCTGCCCGCATCTGCGTCTCTTGGTCGCAGGAAATAACCCGCGCCGCCTATCACGCCCGGTAGTAAAATGGCCTTGATGAAAAACGCGGACTTTACCGCGCCTGTTGCTGCACACCTCAAGAGTGGTGCAGCGATACCCCGATATCAATAGCGCGGATCTCCAGCGCTGAAGACGCGGGCCGCCAGAGGCGACATCCAGCCGGCAAAAAGCCGAT
>Ga0163217_1089708_pt1 | contig 18487 bp, 9 predicted proteins | sample SynspAceP_FD_185933 | JGI IMG/M metagenome (GOLD analysis project Ga0163217, IMG submission 185933) | Saline lake microbial communities from Ace Lake in Antarctica - Synechococcus sp. Ace-P (PacBio error correction) | ecosystem: Environmental > Aquatic > Non-marine Saline and Alkaline > Saline ...
AAAGAGAGAGATTACGTGAACTTAAACGAGGCAACGCAGTCATGGGGTAAATTTTTGATAAAAACCAACCGTGTCGCTCACCAATACCCGCGGTAACACTTTTCTGGAATACACGGGGTGGCGCCAAAACCTTGGTTGTCTAGCGGTGGCAAAAACAATTTATTTGGCCCTAAACACGTCAAACTGCCGGGTCAAAGCAACGCATCAAGGTAGATTTTTCCCCCGCGGTTTGGTATATACCGGAACCAGAAAGCCAACTGCGATAGCCCCCGATTTTGTTTTCCCTTGAACGTTCCGCGAGCGCTGAGTATCGCGACTCCTTCCAATGGCAAATCAATTTCCCTTTTTTTGGCAACCTCGGCAATACGAATCGCGGAACTTTGAGTTTATCCTCTGGCTGCGGGACTGCCCTGTGCCTCGCCCACCTGTTTCCGCTGCGCTGCCGCCTGAAAGGTCCCTTCCGCTTAGGCCCGCCTCCACGCAGGCGCGGCGCCATATAGCTCAAACGTGCAATTTCAAACTTTGTACCTGGGCTACGTGTGAGTGGGCATTGCGATGAAAAAATCTCTAGGATAACCAGCCGTACGGTTCCACACCTCGCAAACCGACTTCATTTTCGCAAATTCAGTGACTGTGACGGCGTATTCATGGATCGACTAGAATAAACTCCACCGCAGAATTAGCCTGCGACAAAGCTCGAAAAAGCCTGCTTGTTGGCCTTTTAAAACGGCGATTTCTTCCGCGCTACCCAACGCCACATACGCCGTTGGAGTCCCCGAAAGACGAACGTTTTTTGAAGTGAAGCGACCGATCTACCTTCCAGACCTAAATGTCTTTGCTAATGTCACCTAATTCGGCCAACGAAGACCTCGAATTCAACATCGCTGAACGGTGTCTAATTGCACGGCGACAATCAACGCACGGGGAAGACTTTTCTTTCGGGGTTTAACATTCGGTAATTTCTCATGGTATTGGGGGAACGGACTTGCAAATAGCGTCACACAGGCTGAGTATACACAATATATTGGATGAGCACCTGAGTAATAGGCCACACTATCACCACTTTTGCCTCCAATCTATTACCACTAAAGTAAAGTTCGATAATCCCGGAACAGGTCGATTTTGTACCGGAATTTCTTTAGCATTCTGCCTTGTTACTACAACCTTATTGCTAGACCACCTGTTTCCGGAATAAGTTGGCTAACAGCCCTTACAAATGCAACGGCCCAAATAATGAAAACCGCGGCTTAAGTTTTGCTTCTGCTGGACTTTGTGAGTCATCCGCCCTGGTAATTTTCCTACAAGAACGCTGCGGCGAGAGCCCCGTAATTCTGCATAATTTTTCAGCTGCCTGCTTAAATGGCAGAATTTGTAGATCAATCCCCCCTCCCGGGTCTTCTTTTTTCCCCGCAAAGCTGAATCTGTTGTTCCAAAGGTTTTCATCTATGCCCATTAAGTCTCTCACCCACCCAATTAAGTAGTCTTTTCTGTCTATACTAGTGGTGGGTAAAAATGCCTCTTTTGCAGCTCATCAATGTCTTCGCTTAATATCGGCAATCCTTCAAGAGACAGCAAAAAAATCCTTCGCCATTTTCTGCCAAAAAAACGCCCTGGTATAGAGTTAAGGGTCTGTTGTTGCACCAGACAATCTCATTGTTCACCTACTTGCAGTTCTGGCCGTTATCACACCCTGGCTGGCAAATCATCCTTTATAAAGTCCATTGACCCCCAATATGTCCTTTGTATCGTAAAACCAGAGCTGAGTCCTAGGTCTTTAACTAAATAAAAAATTTTGTGATGAATCCTTGTAACGCTTCAGCATCTTTTAAAACAGACTCCTTACATGGTAACTAACGCATATTATTGATTTTTATATAGATACATGATATTTAACAACTTTGTAATTTTTTTCAAATAATTTCTTGTCTTATTCTGGTTAATCATACTTATTTATATTCTAAGGTTTTGAAATAATTTTATTGAACGATGCTCAAAACAATTGGATTAGTTGGGGTTTTTTAACTAATTCGAATTGTGTTTGTGCATAAAGTGGAGATCTTTCAGTTGCTAACTTTGTCTAATTTAGGTTTAAAGCGTCAACAAACATTGAGATGAATTGCTAGTAATCTTTGTAAGATGTTAAGTTTTGATGAAAATTTTGGATACTACACAGGCAGTTATGAAGAAATTGGGATCGGAAATGACTTTAATAACTATTTTCTAAACTTATTAACAAGCCACCGAAATTAATGTGGAAAATTGGTTGTTGTGGCATAAATCTTCAAACTACTTTACCATTTTCTTCTTCTCTGACTATTTATCCCTCCAGTAAAAACTTTACTCTGAAATGGAAAATTAAGAGGCTCTATCGCTACACCCGCAATTCATTTAAAGGCCGAAAATAATCGAATCATTTCTGAAATTCCTTATTTTGTGATAGATGGTGCCGGTCGCTCCTCACTTTTTGGGAACCTAAACTAGAAAGGTCCAGTTGGGGTTTTGTAAACGATTATGTATTAGGTATGTCGTCACTAAATTCCGAATCATTTAAAGATGGTGAGGTTATTATTCAGTTTGTACAAAGCAAATACCAGAAAACAGAAAAACTCTTGTGGATTTTGCCAATAAATGACCAAAGAACGAAAAAATAGAATAGAAAGAACATTAACTTTTATGGATTCCATTAACTAAGCATAACGAACATGGAATATTCAAAGCTAGTACTACAAGTGCAAAGACTATCGATGAAATCATCGGTTTTGTCGGATTGGACTTATACCTTTCAATTTTATTAGCCCTTACTGCGGCTTTGCAGAAAAAGCTATTTCCTGCTATTGAATACCTTTGAAGTTCCTTAGGAGGAAATTATGTGTATGTTGGTATAGCTGGGACTCCCAAAATAAACTCCTGAATTTTAGAGAGCATATTTAATACATAATAACATTCACTACCATTTATCACTTATGAAGGGGAAGATACTGAATCTGCTCTTTTTAAAGAACCGTTGGACCGCTTGGTTTTCCTACTTATGTTTGTTTTGAAATAAATCAGGAAAAGAGTTACTGCTTATACTGGTTGGCCGGTCGCCTGCCCTTGATAATTGGCTGAAAGACTTAGAGCTGAAATAGTTTGACTCCGCTTGGGACACAAACCTTCTATACCACCCTCAGTTTTTCAAAACGTCCCCTTTCTCAGTAAAGCCTTCTTCAGAGTTAATTCGTCGTATGACCTGTTTTTTTTTGCTCAAAGTCAAAGCCTGAATACAAATAACTTTAATAACTATCAGCGACACAGTTTATAAGGCGACACTGCAATGACTAGGAGGTCAGCTGTTTTTGTGCAAATAGGCCGTTTTTTCCCGCAAATCAAAATCGCATCTTTAGACTGACAAATTAAACATAAAGCGTTAGCTCCCGTTGAAACCACTAACCGTTAATCAAGTAGCATAAAATGCAACCAATACAGTTGCATTTTAAATTCACTGTGCTTTACGTGCTAACTGCAAAGTCTTAACTTTATTTCCTTGAGGTCACACATGCAAAACACATTCAACGCGAATCATGATTCAAAGCGTCAAAAAGAACGCATCTATAACGCAATAGCCCATATCAGAACAGATAACGAAAGTGGTTTCTGAGAAGTAATTGAGGGCAAACTATCACTTAGGGAACAAGTAATCTTCCGGCTTTGGAGAGGGCAATGTAGTTAATCAAGTGTTTATTATTGCAGCACAGCCCCAACGAAATAATTTCGCATATCGGATGGATTCCTGGGACAGACCACTTTCCTGGGAGATGTATTAAACGCGTGCCTTAATACATTAGTTTGAGTTTCGAATTGCCACATTGGCCGATGGAATGTGTAAAGTTAACTCTAACAGAATCCCGGTTTTTGCTGGACGCTCCCATCCGAAGCTAATCGAAGAAGCGTTAAGGCAGAATTCTGGTGTTGGGACTGGCCATGCTTGAAACGACTAATAAAATATATTGAAGCTAAATAAATGAACGAAGCGGCAATATACAAAGCGCTGGGGCGAGACCTTGTTTCGACTAGAGATGATTAAAGAGGCTTTCCCTTGCCACCGCCAACAGCACGCTTGGGTGACCATTTCAACAAATCTGGGAAATGTTCGAGACAAGGTGCAAGAAAACAACTTCAGATCTCGTCAATGCGCCAAAGTTTTGTGCATCTTGAGGCAACGCGGAAGGCAAAACCATGTGAAGGCTAGACGCCAACAACCCTACAAATTGCTCGCTTGTTCATTACCAAATGGAGCGCCAGTGGGATAATCGCTTGCAGCATTAAAAATCCATGCGAGGAGAGTGACTAAGGCTGCCCCAAAACCGGCAACTGGAATTCTAAATTTTTGCCACCCTTCCCAACTCTGAGGCTTACCCATAAAAGTGAGAATTCGCTTAAATCTTTAATCCACACAGTCCAGCAATATTAGGCAATGCCACTACAAGCAACAAAATTAGATTTTTTTGCTTAGAGATAAAAGTCAATGTAACTTTGTCGACAACTCTGAGTATTGTTGCCCCCATAACTGCATTTCCTTTTATTTTCTCACCCTCGCACCACTGCATCTTAAGCGACCGGCTGCATAAATGCATTTGTTAGGCTGCTCTTTGCCTGTTATTTCAAGCAATGCGATATTAAATACTTCGCGTAAAAAAATACGCTGTAAAAATAGGCTTAGTGCCGCTGCTGTCCCCACTCGGTTAAGAGTGTGCGTAGTCCAGACATAAATACTGGCTTATCGAGTGCAAGACTTTTCACCTGCCAAATTAAAAAAGAACATGGTTCCAGCAAGAAAAGTACTTATCATAAAACTGTTGAGTCATCTCTATTGACGGACACTATATGGGTATAAAGAGGAATTGGCAACCGACCGATATGAATGCAATAAATGTCACACCTGGCAGATATCATAGGCGTCGGGCTACGTTTTACTAAGTCCATGCTTCTTCACCAGCATGACCTCGGAGCATATTCTTTTATCTGCGGTTATGGTATCTACGATTTTTCAAAGTAGCTCGCCGTTAAAACCCTTGGCTTTTATAAAATTTGCCGTACTTCTTCTCGCTCACCTTCAGGTAATTTCAATCGATGTGGCTTTTTTCTGATTTTCTAATACTTTTCGAAAAAATTCTTGTTCTGCTTTACTGGACTCATAATTACTTAATAGGCCATGGCTAAAACCATCAGCAAAAAGATTAGCAACAAGTAACTACTGCCTACCGATGATGGAAAACCCCGCTCCAACTGAGGGCCAGAAACCACGGCAAATGTGTTTATACAACCATCGATGCCGCCAATACAGCATCAGAAATATTCTGTCGCTTTGGGGCCTGAGATAAACGCTGCCGAATCATCTCTGGTTGATGATCTTGAACGAGTTTTTTCTTTATTTGACACTTTTTCACTCATAAACATTCCCGAGGTTTCTCTATGTGGGCCGACAACCTGCAAAAGAATAAGGCGTACAGCTGTTTTGCCCGTCTCCAATGGGCTTTGTTGGTTTATTGTGTTGGCCCCAATCCTAAAGCGTGATCATTTTTCCAAGGGTATACCGTCACGATCACCCGTCCATTTGGGTGTTAGGAACATTTTTTAAAACAAAATACTCAGCCTCTGCCCTAGAGTTCATTTTGACTACAATATTGACGACCATCACAACTGAAGCGTTGAGTCAATAAACTTTCGGTGGATAAATTTTTAGCTGTGGGCCAGAAATCTCCTATTTCTTTTAACTTTAGTGCTTTCAGCTTTTTTGAAAAAGTAAATTCCCATAAACGGCAAAAACAACAATGAAGCTAAAATCAATAACTTTTTCATCCGATAACATCCATATTCAAAAAAAGCCTCAACGCCAAATCCCTCAGAAAAACACAAAGATTTTGGCCAAGGCCAATAAGTTGATTTTCTGAATGGGCGCGCCTTGTTTGTGGATTATCACTGTATGACGAATTCACAGAAACTTTACCATTTTCAATCTTCCGAGAACTTCAAAATTGATGGTTAATTAAAAGCTCATAAGCCTGAACCATTATCAGGGTGAATACCTTTGGCTAAGGTAATCCAACTCAAATCATGATGACATTATGCCATGGCGCCGTGATTAGTCAGTTTTGGGGCATCCTCTGTGTGGATCCCTAAATAATACGTCATTCTTTCGCATACCTTCTTTTGCCATTTGGCTGCACGACTTATCATCATTTGAGTTATGGCAAATGTTGAATACCCACATCCGTCAGTTAAAAAAGCCAATATTTATCAAAGAAAGTCCGGCTTTAATTAGCAATTTGGGCTTTTGAACGTTCGCCCATGCAGCAAAATATCGTTGGTAAATTTTTTCATAATCGAAATTGCTTTCTTCAGCTATCGAAGATAAAGACCACTAAAAAATCAACTGAAATTAATAAAAAGAACTCTCATCTGTACTCCCTTTGTTAGATATTGGACAATAACCCCGCGCAGCCCAGCCCCATACAAAACCGAGCGTAGTAGAGTATGTGTCGCAGTGCAGCGGTTTGTGATCTTTTAATAACCATTTTATACATTACCAATGCGTCTACAAAACCCTTTTTCAGGATGCTTAAATGCTTTAGGTAAACGACCCCCAAACTATTTCAAAACCAAGTTTGTTCCAGAGCGAATGGCGCCCTCATTACTTGAAGCTACAGAAATTAAACTGCATAGCTTTATAGCCAAAGTTTCTAACTTGCAATTTCTTGTGAAATGCTCGCACTTGAATGTTGCAGACCTCTCCTTGGGCCTTAGAGGAAACCATATACCGCAAAATTACAAACAATGCTTGCCAGGGCCCTGCTTTGATTAGTTTTTTATATAGTAGGTACCAAGATATTACCGTTTCTGCAAAGACGAATTGTTTTTACGCGGTTGTTTCTAACCATATTTTTTCTCCTTGCTCTTTAAGTTGTGTCCGATTTCATATGCGTATGTTTTTCACTGGTCTTAAACTATTTCATGAAAAAATAGGCCAAATGGAATTCCCAATTTCTTTTGTTAGCTTCTCGAATATTCCATGTACTATTTCTCAGTGGTAAAAAATAACGCTCTTTCAACAAGCAAAATTTTGTTAGCTGAAAGTTGGTGGGAACAGTGAACAAAAGCCAACCGGTAATTTGTCCTTCTTAGCAGCTTGTTAGGCCTTTCTTTAGCTCAGAACAAGGTTGTCTTCATTAATAATTTTTTGATTAAATAAGTTAATTTTTTTCTTTGAGGCCCCATAAAGGACCAAAAGTCAGCCATATCGTTTATGCTTTGCTTTTAGGGAATTTTCACGCTACAACTTCCAAATGTTTTCCTTGTTCTATATCTTGTTGTAGCAACACCTTTATCCGCAGGAAATCACTAGCTCTGATTTAGACAGCACCTCATATTACTATTAACGCAGGTAATGGCACAACGCCCTATTATCCAAGTTATTCTTTTCGAATATACCGCCTTTATTCTATTACCTTAACCACGCTGAAATGTCACCGCCATTAGAATGCGCATTAACACTAGTTTTTCAAAATCATAACTTTTTCGAGATCCTTGCTCCATGAGTTTTTTTTAAGAAATCTTAATGTTTTTGCGCCACGACTCCAATTTTCACTTCGCGTTTCAAAATACAAATCTCCCCGCAAGGGATAAGCAGGATCGCTGGGTAAATTCATGTCCTATCCGCAACAACGGGGAAGTCTAATTTATTAAGTTGCTTTGCATAAAGTATACTGGTAAATGAGATATTCCATAACCAGCATCAGAAAGACAACCGGACATTTTGATTGAGTAGAACACTTCTCGCTATTTACTTCGGAAATGTTATTTGCAAATTGAATCGCTTCTATTCCTAGATTTCATCATAAATACTTTTTCCTGGCATTTAACACTATTCATCCAACAACGTATTACGATTGCGACCCTCCTTTTTAGATACTTCATAACTCTCCAGAAAGCCTGACACCCAACTAACCAGGGCTACAGTAATGATTGGCTAAATTTATATAGCCAAAGCGAAACGCAGCCCAACGCTCATGTCCTTGTTTATTTTCTTGTTAGGTATTTTAATCAGTTTAAGTACAAACCTCACTAATGACTTTAAACTAGCTCAGGTTTTATAGGTAATTCCGATATTGTATGTTTGAAGTTGGCTTGCCTATCAAGAGGAGCCTCTTTAAAAATGTGATTCATGTTTTTGATATTACTACTTTTTCTAGCCTTTTTATTTGCTTCTGCAAGCATTCAGCATCCTTTAAGCTACTTGATATTAATCGGTCGAACCTTGAACAAATCAACACAGGCTTATTAAGTTTAGTAAATTCTTTTTGTGGATCGTATTTTAAACGCAAGAAATCTATAAGTTGCAACAACTTTGGAACGAAATAATGCGTTTTAAAAAAATGCAGGAATATTATCAACTGTTTACCTTGCAAAAGTTTATCCTAAGATAGGTGTTGATTGCTCCTAGACAATAGCCGGGTTGAGCTTTTACGCTCTCGAATTGTTTGATCTATTGGGTTGTCCTGCACCCTGCTATAGATATAAATTTATCGACATTTTTTTGCTGTGAAACAAACCATAACCAAATTAATGAGCCTCCACTATGACCAATAACAACTATTTTGTTAAAAGCGGCTTAATTTATTGAGATATTCAAATCCAACTGCTTGCAATCGTTAATATAGTTTTTCAAAACGCAAAGATCAACTTCCTGCAACCCTGGGCTGTTACTGTTTACCAATACCTCCTTTTGTCATACCTTAATGATGAAACCCTACTTTTCAGTCCACTCAAGCCAGCAGTTTTTTAAAGAATTGTTTACCATTGCCGGGTTATTTGCATCTCTATCAAGTTGGGCCTGAACCTGCGATACCCTCAAAGCTACTGTGTTTGAACTTTGCGAATTATCTAACAGCAAAAGTTCTTCTAATTTTCACCCCGTACCTGTTTCCAATGCTACTGATTTTTTCAATTTGACTCTGCGAATGAATTAAAAGTAACAAATAGCCAAAAATGATGTGACAACAAATAATTTCATAATAATCCTTATACTGAGTAAATCCTTAATTTATAGAATGCACAGAGATGCTTAGTGGCGCTAATCACTACCGCTTTAAAAAGCGGAAAACGCGAACGTTTTGCGCAGCCAGTGAAGTATTTTTTCCGATGGTTTGGGCTTGTTATGCGACATTTAGATTAATTAACTTCCAATACACATCTAACTCAAGATGTTTTATAAGAGCGTGAAGTTGGCTAAAGGTAAAACGGATTGAAATGCTTGATTGCAAAGTAAGCCTGCTTTTTTTCAATAAGTAAAAATCATGCTCTATTAAATTATAGCCCTCCCGGCCAAGCTTAAACAAGAACCTTCACAGTTATTTAACGCTGAAACCATACAATTATTTGATGATAGTCGGGAAATTATCATGGTTAAAATTGCGTCACAACATTCAAAGGAGTCTTATTAGTGTCAAAAAGATTATTACGCAACAGCATCAATTATTTAACAGCTCAAATTACTGTAGGACATTCAACAACATCGTCCTTACTATCCATCGCAAGAAATAAGAAAAATTGAGGTTATTATTAAAATCACTACTCTAGTGCATTAGACACTCCATGTCACACTAACATCCCAAGCAGAAATTTTGTCAGATGTTTTTTTCAAGCAAATAAATTTCGCTGACTTGGCTTAATTTATAATCACATTACCCACTTACTGCTGGGTGGAATGAAATTAACATCTTTTTTTAAAGTACAAACTATTAAATAAACTAAAGGCAAAGGGTGGCATAAGTGATAATACGACACCCTAGGCAATGCAGCTAAAACGGGAGTTTGGGTTTTTGCCCGACGACCAAGTTAATAACTTAATCACCAACAAAACAGTACAAAAATAAAACCAATGATTTCACCGATCAGTGTTTGCATAATATTAATTCTAAACTCTTCCTTGTGATTTATAAACAACCGGCCAGTTTAAAGGGCTGATAATAGTTTGCTAAAGATTATAAGCGAAGCGAAACCGAGCAAACTCTTAAACAGTCGCCGCTTTAAATGCTTGTTTAGCTTACGTTTAAACCCGCAAACTTTTTTTGACAACTTCCCAGCTCCTTTAGGAAACAATACTTAAACAACAAATTCGTAACACTTTGGAAATAATCTACTTCTAACCCAACTACTGAGGGTATCTTCTGTTTAGTTAGATTTTCTAAAAACGCTATTTAAAAACGATTTTGTTGATACTAACCCCTTATAGTCCAATCTTGATCTAATGGAGCATTTTCCATGCATTTCAAAAGATTAATAAAAGACGTTATCTGGCAATGGTTTGTCCTCTATGCGCGATTGACAGGTTGGCAATACTACGAGACCAAAAAAATGATGAAACTAGTAGTACTTTTTTTTAAAACATATAAACTCCTTTTTCAATGTCACTAATCGACCAAGCATGCCTAAAGCTTAACATCTGGGGATTTTTAGGAGCGAATTTTCATCGAGTAAAATTCCCTACCATGATGTTTTTTGATATAAGCGCAACCAGAAATAAACTATCACGGCTTGCCGGCCTGCCCTGTTTGCACAACTGCAACGATTAAAAATATTACCCATAGACTAAACCAACCTTGATGAAAAAAACAAGTAATTTTGTGCCTAATTAGGTTGAAACAGTTTTGACTAAAATTGCTGAAAGTTTATAAAAGTTTTGGGTTGGGCTTAAGAAATGAAATGAACGACTACCAAAAAAGACACTAGCTAAGCACAAACCTTAAAGGAACCTAAAAACTTACTACCGATTACTAACCAATAAGTTTTGGTAAAGGCTAAAGCGCCTATAACCTTTGGCACGGGCATCGTCAGGCGTCACGTTGAAACACTTTGTTATTTTAAAAAAACCTTCCATTATCCTCAATAATTCTTCTCGTAATTTTCCTATAATTTAATAAGTTTGCTTCAGCACTTATCGTTATAAGTCCCTTTCAGAGTCAGTAGCAACAATTTCCCTGTTTATATACTCCTTCATCTAAAGTTTCCCGACCGCCAATTTTTTTGCAAACCTGGAGGGAGACTTTTACCCGACTCAACCTTTTTCTCTAACCCTGGAGGTAGCTTTTTTCCTCTTTGTATTTTTAGCTATGCCAACTCCGCGCTAAGACAGAGTAAATCACAGGTAATTGTTTATTATCGTTTTTAAAACTTGTTCATTTTTCTCTCCTAATTAAACGTAAAACATCAACGCCGCAGTATGGAATAGCGCGGGTTTTTTTTATGCATCCAGTGAAGGTCGTTTTTTGGCCGTAACGATATTTAATAAACTGTTCTATTTTCACTTATTTCTTGCCTGTGCCAATGCTGCCTTGTGTACGTGCGATCTAGCTTTACTTCCTGGTTTTTGTTTAACGCTTTTTGATTCGCACAAATGAGTAGCTCACTAACTTTAATTGTAATTTTCTGGACTCTTTGGCCAGTGCTCCTAAAATTCACTAATGGCCTTTTTCGCACTAGCCGCGCCATTTCTTTCGTTGTACATCAAGTGAATGACGGATCATCTACCCCACCTCTTCCAGACGCTTCCATTGTTCAGGGCTGAAACCAATGCAAAAGAATAAACTATATCTTGCTTACTCATACTGAATTACCCCTGAATATAACGCTCAATAAGCAGGCAAAAAATAGTGGGGCTAAAATAAGGAACAAAGTAAACAAAAGCTCGCTGTTTTTTTGTCCTTATGAATTGCTTGTTATGTGCCATTGCGCCTAAAACCATGTACAATTTAAACGTACATGAACACTTTGGAGTCAAAAATGGATGCAATAAGCTATACCGCAGCTAGAGCAAATTTTAGCCCAATAATGGCGAATGTTTTGTAATGACCACGCAACAATTATCATTACCCGTAAGAGTGAAAGCTTCCGCGTTGTTATGAATGTCATTAGAAAGACTATAACGCAATGCAGGAGACTACATAGTTTACTTAGATCACCTAGCAAATGCTAGAAAACCTTTTTAAGAATCAATTGCCGAGCTTGAGCGGCAAGGAACTGAACGAGAGCTTATTGAATGAAAACTAAACGTTCTCAACCAAGGCTTGGGTAAGAATTACCTTATTGGCAAAACACAGACAAAAAAATACTAAAGCGTATAAACTTAATAATTAAGATAATCCAAAAGAACAACCTAATGAAGGAAATTGGAAAAAACAGAGCTTTAAAACATAGTTTGTCTGGATATTGGTCTATCGTATAAATGAATGAACATCGGTTGGTTTAATAAACAACAGATGGCTCTAAGTCCCCTAATGCACACTCCGATAATCATTACGGGCACATAACGCCCGAATTTAAGGGCCCTAAAACTTGATGGCTAAACTGGGAATGAAGTGGACTCCAGCCAGCGCGTTTTGTGTCCGCAAACATTTCGGTTTGTTAGTTTTCAATGCCGCTCAATCCAATAGTTTGGGTTTTTGGAATGATTGGCATGAAACGCTAATTATTAGAATTGTCTCTAGTCCTAACGTGATAGACGATTGAATAAGGAAAACGATTGAGTATGCATCGATGAGTATATTTAGCTAGAATTTTCTGCCACGCCATTGGATTGATTTTTGACGCATGCAAAATGTTGATTCAAACTCCTCAATAAACCTTTTCCCTAAACCTGATAGATAAATCCTCGTAATATTAAAAAAGCATCGTCTAATTTCCGAGCTCTGCAAATATCTAGAATTTCAGTCGTTCATTTAATTTTTTTTAAGACCTCTGAGACAGGAATTTGAGATAGCTTGCCTTTCTTTCTCGTATGCTTTGTACTCGGCGGTCAGATTCTTCAGACCACATTGCATTTATTTCTTCTTTGGGGCATCGCCCAAGCTCTCTAAAAGCCTTTCAACTAAAAGCGACGCGTTTCGTTAGTGGATAGCGCGAGTGGCATCATCAAAAGACGTCTTTTTACCTATATTGGACATATTTTAATCATTCCTATTTCTTGTGAAGAGAATACGCAAATTGAAAAAAGAACATTTGTATGCCAGAAAACTAACACTTTGCATAAGGGGATTTTATGAGTGTTTTTCAGCGAGTAAAATTTCCGCTGACTTGGGCTGTATGGTTTATGACGAAATTAACCGCAATTTTCATGCTGGTTATAATAGCCCATATAGATTAACTCACAATTGATTGCCTGCGTCCCTACGAGGCAAGGCAGTTCGTTAAGATACACTAATCTTTACTTTTTAAATTTTGATTGCCATAAAAAGTAACCAAGTTAATCTCTAGTGGTATATGAACTAACCAATTTACTACTATCCCCAACTTTTTCCTGATTCGGTCCTAATTCCGAGAAAGGCAGATAATACAATAGGTGCATTGTTTTCTTTCAACAACAAATTTTGTAGTGAATCGGTCATATAACACTCGATAGTGTTGAAGTCTGAAACTTCGTGGTCTTTGTGTTTGATCCTCTTCAAATTCTCATTTTACAAACCTAACGCCCGCTTAAAGCGGAAATTTTGTTTGGCTTAGAAAATGGTTTGAACGGAGTGAAACAAGCCACACTATTTTTTTCCATTTGAAGCGGTTTTGTTAGGCGAATTAAGCTCGCACCATACTTTTTATTAGGCCTTTTATAGGCTTCAACTTCAAGAGGAGCCTTTGCATATCCGTAATTTAGCCTAAATCAGTTAAGATATTGAAGGGCGTTACTGAAAACGAGCCAGTAACGCCTCAATTTGCCATTAACTGAACCAATTCAATGGGCTTTAACTTACTAAAAAGTAAAGATCCAAAATCACTTTCTCACATAAATTGAATAGCCAAAAACTTGAGGCTTCATTGATATATTTTCACCATAAACCCTAAAGATAAACCCATTTGTTTAAGTGTTCATTTTCATACGGGTATGGAAACTTCATCTCATAGAACAATTCTTATTTTTTCAGGGGATTTGACTCCTATTTTGTCTGCTAATAATAATTTCTTTCTCACTTAAGGTCTGACCTTTTTTTCATAACCTTCCTTGGTAGTTGGCAATGCCAGAATATATTGAGGTAATAAACTCTTCATACGATATATTATTTCTGAATTGGCTTTGCGCCTGCAAAGAAATTAGACTCCCGATATCCAATGCCTTAAATTGTTTTTTTCATACACCGCTTCGTTTATTATTTAGATATCGCCTAACGCTTATATAACTGGGAAAACGCAAGCGTTTTTTTGGGCGAAGCCAGCGAGTGGATTTTCAGTTTAATATTTTTTGTTAGCTGCTACCTTTACCGTACTTCAATTTTTATATAAGCAAATGAACCCCATTAATACTAGAGGCTAAAAGAAATGAAAAAATATTGCAACTGGGCAGCAATAATGAGCTTTAGCATAAGCTGATTGAACTAAGTAATAAGATGAAGCTACAAACAAACATGGAATAAAACCCAAGAATATTAGCTGCTTAACAGGATTACTTGGAACCAAATTATAGTTCCATGAAGCAAATTAGTCCTCGTTTTTTTGTTTTTGATAGCCCATAAAAAGAAACCCTGAAATAAAACAGGTAAAGCCCCGAACAACCAATAAGAATAAATGCTACAAAAAATTTGACCTTCCATAATACCTCCATGTGGCTGCTAACGCTCAACGCAGCAGGGCCGCTGTAAGCGTTCGGCTGCCTTTTGCTTGTTAGCTTGTGATTTTGTTAAAAGCTGTAAAAGATATACTGTCATTTATAAGGTTTATTCCGCATGCATTTTGCTTCTGGAGGTGCATATACACCAGATTGGTGAAACTAAAGTTGGGGAAACTAAAAAGAAGTTGAGTTTTGAGCATATGAGATGGTTGCCGCATTAATGAATGTAGTTTCAACATTAGTTCTCTCTCTGGGGAATAGTTGAAATTTGCTAACCAATTTCCTCTTTAAAAGTGAAACTAAGAAAATATTTTTGGTTTAGGAAATTAAAGCTCAGTAAAATTAAAATTTAAAGTACAGGTCAAACAGTGAGAATCACCGAAACCAAAGGATTGAATGTTTGATATTCAATTGTAGCCCTTTGAGTGAGTGCTATCCATAACTTTTGAATTCTTTAATCTAGAGTGCCGTGGATAGTCCGGTAAAAAATATACGCGAATTTGTTGTTCAACATAAGAAATGGACCTAAGCCCGTAGTAGTAAGTCCCTTTTTCTCCAAGTAGTTCGAATAGCATGTAGTTCGTTTTGACTCCATTTACGTTACCAGATCTTTTTATTTTCATCCAAGGTCATTGATATTTCCCATCAAACCAAAGGAAGTGGATAGTTAGTTCGTTCAATAACATACAACATTGTTGTGAATAAAATGCCTCGACCCTTTCCTGATAGTTTTTTTGTATCCCTAACGTTTTTGGCATATGACGAACTTGAGGCACAACCCACCAAAAGAGTTGTCAACTAAAAATAATACTCCAAAGATTTTTCACTATACCTGTAACATAATTCAAATTTTAATTTAGAAAAAAGCAACGCCCCAAGGCAGCGGAAAACACGAACGCTTTTGGCGCAGCCAGTGAGTGGTTTTCCGATGACTTGGTTGTTAGTGCTTGATTTCTGGCCATTCCTAAAAGTATGCAGTGGTTTAAATCTCATAATAGTTCTCACTTTCCCTTGTTATGCTCTATTTCGAAATCTTCTAAGATTTCTATATTTTAACTGGTGCATGTCGCCACACATGTTTGCCTGTACACAATAGTTATATTTGGATTAGTACTAGAAGAACGATTGTTGTAATTCGAATAATATTTGATGACTTTTCCAAATAATGAAGTAGTTTAAAAGTGTGTGGACACAAAGCTTATCTCCATTCCAAAAACAAGAAAGGTTGCGCTCTATCAAACTCCACTTCTTTATAGCTTTAGGGTAAGGTCATGCCATATATACATCCAAGCCCATTAAGCTCCAAGAAAAATTTTTATCTACAAGAGTAAGCCTAATTTTTTTTCTTTTAAATCAATTTGGTGCATCGTCTGTATCAATGCAGGGGGCCAACATGATGCGTAAGGGCTGTTTGAAATTGAAAAGGGTTAGACAAAATTAAAAAAACAACTTCATATTTAACTCCTTGGTACTAAACACCCCAATAAGGGGGCTGATAATTATTGGCTAAAATGTGTAGCAAAGCGAAACCGTAGCCAACTGTTACGTGTCCTTTGTTGATTTTCTTGCTTAAGCTGGCGATATTTGCATCGAGATCAATAACAAACTTTCTTAATCTATTAATGATACATTTTTACTGTCAGTAATTTGTGATTTAATAGCTAGTAAGTCTTTATAAAAGACTTTGGTCAGCTTCTTATTTAAATCTAAATTTTTTTCATATAAAAGCCCTCAGACGTAAGTATGACAATGCAAGGCCTACGTGGGCCTGTTTTTTTGTAATAAGTTCACGTAGAACGATCTGACCTCTGTGTAAATCTGATTAAAGATTCCAGAGCATAGATTCCTATTTCAGGTGAACTAATAAGCATATTTTTTTATAAGGAGATGTTCTATTTCATTTAGTAAAAAGTCAGGCGAAATGTTATTAGCAAGGCCAAAAGTTTGAAAGTAAATGTGCCAGTAAGCGCTATCAGAGTAAGTTTGAATTGAACATATTCATATTAAATTTCCTTATTAAGTAAAAAAATACTGCTTAAACACCGAAACACTAACGCTTAACATAACTGGAAAAACGGAGCCGCTTTTGGGCGAAGCCAGCGACAGTGATTTTCGGTTGATGTTTTTGTTATTGCGGCCAACCTACTGAACTTATCGCGGCTTGGCCGCCTGCCCTGTTTGCACAACAACAACACGATTAAAAATATTACCCGTAGACTAAACAACCTTGAATCAAAACAACAAGTAATTTTTGCATGTTTAGGTTGACAGTTTTTTTTGGATAAAAGCGCCTGGTAGTTATATAAAGTTTGTTAGGTTAAGAAATGAAAGGACGACTAACCAAAAAGCGCACTAGCAACCACAACCTTTAAACCTATAACTTACTACCGATACTGACCACACAAGTTGTAAGGCTAAAGCGCTATAACGCCCGCATAAGAAGCCGGAACAATTGTGGACGCTTTTTTGCGTCGTTTTTTCTTGGCAAAAAATCGATTAAATGCGAAAGTCTTGACTTGATGCGCTTGTTATGACTCATTGCCAATTTTGTTAGCAAGCAAAGCGCTACAATAAAACTGCAAACAACAAGGCAGATTAATTATGGCCAACTGCAAGTATTCGATTAAGATCAAAAACTTTAGTGAGAAAGCAACAAATTATGGCTAAAGCCCAAATAGACGACCAAAGGCAAATTGAACAATGGGCTAAGATAGGCGAAATTTTGATGGAAGATAACCCTGAGTTACCTTACGAATTTGTTAAACAAGTCATCAATTGCAAAGCGGAAAAAGAGGCGGGAAGCCTAAGAGGATATATACTTTTTGGTTAGTCAAGATCAAAGTACTACAAACCCCAAGTTTTAAAAAAGCAGTAAAGAACTGCATAAAAACTCAAAGTCTGAATATTTAGATAGTGCAGTCAAACGTTTATTAAGAAATCGCAACTATCGGTGAACAAAAGAAAGGTCACCTTCTTTAGAGAGTGGTACAAATTCAAGATGGCAAAAACAACTCACGCCTTCTTGGTTACAGCTACGAAAGACGGAGCATTAAGTTCTCGAATGATGACTTAGGAACACATGAAAATTTCTACAGAGATGCTAAGAAATTATTTTGAGTTATAACGCTTTGCTAAGCGGAAAATAATGGTTGGCTATAATCCGCGAAAGCGATGGGCCAACTGTTTATTTGTTCCGTTTGAGCAACTTATTATATTTTTTATGCCACTGCAAAAATTTACTGAGTGGACATTGGTTAAGTTTATTTGTTGCTTAGCATGGCCAAGATCAATAATTATCTTGGCATGATAGCCAACTCTCAGGAGTCTTCCTATTGCTTTTAGAACAAAGCGCAAGTGCATTTCGGGAAGAGATGGCACTTTGGACCTTTAAGAACTCGATTTAAAGTAGATGATGCTACATCTAATTGTTTAGCGCCAGATAGCGAACAGCAAACGCAGCAAAGGCTGCCAAATAAACATCGTAAATGAACTCCCCTGGGTTGGCGGTGGATTATGCATAGTCCCATTAGTGATAAGTCCTCAATAGTTTTTAGAATGAAAGCATTGCCATCGATAAACTCGAAAGTAATGGCGCCAGTTACCCGTTCACAATAATAGACCAAATCCCAATCTCTATTGCCTTTTACTAAAGGATGTATTTAAACCGGGCCAAAATTGATTATCATCAATTCTTGAGCGTAATCTAATTGCGGCTAGTTGCATACGTAAATTTTACGTTGATGCTTTGCCTGAATACCTGAGATACTTCCAGTTATGGAAAGTACTTCTTGAGGCCTTTGTGTTTTTAAAAGATTTAATCATGCAACAAGTTGTAGCGTGTGCCGCAATCAGTTGTCA
>Ga0163217_1003798_pt1 | contig 18476 bp, 28 predicted proteins | sample SynspAceP_FD_185933 | JGI IMG/M metagenome (GOLD analysis project Ga0163217, IMG submission 185933) | Saline lake microbial communities from Ace Lake in Antarctica - Synechococcus sp. Ace-P (PacBio error correction) | ecosystem: Environmental > Aquatic > Non-marine Saline and Alkaline > Saline ...
AGAGGAAGAGGATAAAATGGGCCAGCCCTTTTTTTTTCCCCACCCGGCTCCCGGCTTTTTTTTTTTCCTTACGCCCCTTTTCGCGAACAAAGTTTTGGGGCCCCGCCAAAAGGGCCCTTTTTTTCCACGAGGGTCCCGGGGTTCCCATGTATTATCGCGAAGTTGAATTCGCTGCCTCCCGAAATTGCGCCGGGGGGAGCCCTTTTCAAGCAACCTGAGGGCAGGCAGGGGTTTGAACCCACCGTGTTTTTGGGCCCATGTGCGCGCTAACCCGCGTCCCAGCGACTCTTTCCCGGGTATGCAGGGAACAGGCCAGGAACCTGGATCAAGGCGCTGCGGCGCCCCAAAGACCAGGACGTTTTCCAAGCTACTTTTTCGGCGGACGAACGCAACGAGGGGTAAAGCCTTCCTTACCTGGGTTGCCTGATGACCATTTCACCTTCTGGGGCTATGAGCGGCTTTCGGTGTTGCAAGGGTCTGAAAAGGAGGCGCGCTCTGGGGGATTAGATACCGACCGCCAAGCCCTGGGTGTATTGAGCCCTGCAAAGGCGCCGGGATGAAATCCCTTGCCCGGGACTTGCCGGACAGGTGCTTGAAGTATCTTTAAGGCGGCGGTTCAAACTTCCCTGTCCGTTTGCAGGCAATCGGCTTCAGCCAAGGTTGCACCGGCCGCTTACCGGATTACGTGTCCCATCCCGCCGAAAAGTGGATGCCAAGGGCAAGGTGCTGACGAACACGCTTTCATGGGGCTTGTACACCTACGGGTGTATTCGGATGATGGTTGACCATATCCCATGTGCGGCGCAAGGTGGAAAGCGGTAGGAGGGCCTCCGCTTTCACCGCCCACAAGCCATCTGGGCAAGGAGCTGGGCAGGTGTTGCGGTGCTGCCGCGCGATGATCCCTGTTTCAGATGTCGGCGAACAGCAACTGAGCGAAAACGCGCTGAGCAATCGCTGCAGATCCAGGAACGCACGCAAGATTCGGGTATTCCTGCGTAGCGGCTAATTACGGGGCGCTTCTATAATTGCCTGGCCTATATACCGCGGGATACTCTACTCCAGCTGACATTCGCTTGAAGATTGAAAAGGTCCTGATGAGCGCCTGCAGGCGACGAATGCGAGTTCTGGCCTAATTTTTTCTCTGATCAGTGCTGGCGGCGCTAATCCCATTATTCTCCCAGCTCCGTTGATCCGAAGAAAAGGAACCTGGACGTGGACCATCAAAGAATCGAGCAAGGACGTTCATTCAGAATTCTGCACCCGCAAACTGGTCAGGCATGTTTCCGGTGACCGCCTGCTGGAGACCCTTGGCGAGGCCAAGGCGACCGAAGCGCTGGACGAGTTCGCCCAAGGGTTTCCGGCGCGGCTACACCGGAGCGCTTTCAACCCCGCCAGTGGGGGTGGTTGAACCCTGGAGGCCATATGCCAGCCTCAACAGCGAGCAGCAATTGGCCATGAGCTCTATCACCGCTCTCGCAGAAAACCGGCCGTACTTGCATTGCAAGCTCTATCATCTGGCAACGAGCCATTGCCGCTGTCCGATATCCTGCCGATTCTGAAAACTGGGCCTGCGGTGATGGGCGAGTTTCCCGTTTCTGCTTTGAGCGTCAAGGACGGTACCCAGCTTCTGGATCCATGATTTGAATTCACCTACGCGCTGGACAGCAGCCTGAACATCCAGAAGTTCAACGAACTGTTCCGCGACGCTTTCGTGCAGGTCATGGCGTGGGATGCCGAAAATGACGGTTCAACCGTCTGGTTGTTCTGGGCGCGGCATGTCAAATGGTGGGCGATGTGTCCTCTGCTGCGTGCCTATGGCGCGCTACCTGAAGCAGATCCGCCTGGGTTTCGAGTTTACCCTATATTGCCAACACCCTGGTTGGCCACGCCGATATTCGCGCGTGAGCTGGTGCGGCTTTCAGACCGCCGCTTCTACCTGGCGCGCAAACTCTCTGGCGGCGGATCTGAAGAATTTGCAGCAGGCCTGGAAGTCAGGCCAATTGTCGGTGCGCTGGACGGCGGCTTGCGGTTATTGAAACAGGACCGCATTCTGGCGTCCGCTATCTGGACCTGAGATCAAGGCGAGCCTAAGGACAAGCTTCTATCAGAACGATGCAGCGGCGCAGTGAAGGATTATCATCAGTCTGAAGTTCAATCCCTCGAGCGATCCCGGCAGCTGCGCTGCCCCGGCCGATGTATGCAGTCTTTGTCTACTCCCCGCGGTTCGAGGGTGTGCACTGCGCGGCGCGCAAGGTCTGCCCGGGGTGGTTTGCGCTGGTGCAGACCGTGAGGAGGATTACCGCACCGAAGTCTTGGATGGTTAAAGGCACCAGCAAGGTCAAGAATGCGGGTTATCGTTCGCGGTGGGGCGCCAAGGGTGGTTTTGGTGGCCCGGCGCCCCTGCCCCTGGGTGGCAATCGGGACGAGATTCAGCAGGAAGCGATTGCCCCTGTTTACCGCCTGTTTCATCAGGGCGCTGCTGGATCTTGACCGGACAACCTGGCACGAGTGGCAAGGTGGTTCCGCGGCCGCAGGTCGTGCGCCATGAATGAGGAATGTATCCTTAATCTGGTGGTGGGCTGCAGAAAGGGACCTGCGACTTTTCGGATATCGCCAACGGCACATCGCTGCGAATACGACTTCTGGCTGGGTCGATGCCTTTGCTTCCGGCGGCTCGCCGTTACGACGACAAAAAATGGGCATTACCTGCCAAGGGTGCCTGGTGTCAGTGGAAGCCGGCATTTCCGCGAACTGGGGCCTCAATGTGCAAGACCGATTCCGGTCACGGTGATCGGTATTGGCGATTGGCCGGCGATGTGTTCGCAACGGGCATGCTGTGTCTCCCAGCCTGAAGCTGGTAGCGGATTTACCAAATCACCAGCATATCTCAATCGATCCCCCGATCCGGCTCCCAAGGCAGCTTTCAAACGCAACGCCAGCGGCTGTTTTGATGCTGCCTCGCTCGAACTGGGCGATTATGATAAGAAACTGATTTCTGCAGGCGGTGGGATTGTTCGAACGCAGCCCTCCAGCAATTACCCTGACAAACAGTATGCAGAAGCTGTTTGATAATCGCACGACAACTCAGCCCAAGAGCTGGATCCCATCGGTCTGCCTCAAGGCGCCGGTCGAACCTGCTTGTGGAATGGCGGTATTGCATATACGTCAAAGGCACGGCTGAAAGGCCCGCGATGTGGGCGACAAAGGCCAATGCATACTGCGCGTGAACGGCCGTGATCTGCGTTGCCAAAAGTGATAGGGTGAGGGGCGGCAACGTGGGCATGACCCCAACTTGGCAGTGTCGAGTTTTTGCCTCAACGGCGGTGCGCTGAAACACCGAACTTTATCCGACAACGCTGGCGGCGTAGACTGCTCCGACCACGAGGTGGAATATCAAGATTCTCGCTCAATGAAGTGGTCATGGCCCAGGACAATGACCGGCAAGCAGCGGCAACAAACTGTGGCCAGCATGACCGAATGCGGTCCCCGGGAGCTGGTGCTTTGCCCAATAAGCTACAAGCAGATCTCAGGCATTAGCCCTGGCCCAGCGGGCCAAGGCGGCAAAAACCATGTCGGAAATTATCGTCGCCTTCAATTCAGCGCGATGGAGGCGTTGTGGCAAGCTCAGCCGGTCGCTGGAACATATATTCCGAGGACGATCCAACTGGCCGAGCGCACGCTCAGGGCCTGGGTCTGACCCGAGCGGAACTGTCGGTGCTGATCTCTTTCATTCCCAAGGGCGACCTTCAAAGAGGCGCTGTTTTGGCGACTGATGTGCCCCGAAGATGGCCTGTTCTGGCCCGTGAGCTGGAGACCGCGTTCCCCGCCGTTCTGGCGAAAAAGTACGCGGCCAGCCTTGGCCGTCACCGCTGCGCCGAGAGATTCTGCCACGCAATTGGCGATGATCTGGTCAATCAATATGGGCATCACCTTTCCCTGCGGCGCCTGGAGCAGTCCACCGGCGCGGAGTGGCAGGCGAGATCGTTTCCGTAGCTACGTCGTGGCGCGGGATGGTGTTCGGTCTTAAAGCCCATTTTGCTGCGATGCGAGGGCGCTGGATTATCAGGTCCCGGCCGAGTACCAGGCTGGAGGTTGATGGATGACCTGATGCGCCTGGGTCGCCGGCGACGCGCTGGATTTAATCCGTAACCGGGGGCGAGTTTTGAATGCGAGCGTAGGTGGCGCTTTTGCGCCGTGCCGCGCATCGAAGCGCTGGGCCCTGCAAAGTTCGATAGCCTGTTCCGAGGGGCCGCGTACGCGCCGTCCGGGAAACCAAGTTCACCGGCTAATGTGGAAGCCGGGGTACCTGAGGACATCGCGCGTATAGTTCGCCGGTACCGGGCACTTCTATCCTCTGCTGGGATATTATCGAGGCGGGCCGGATGCCACCGGGCAGCAACCGGCTGGCTAGCCAGTTGTTCTTTGCCACTGGGGTTCGGATTGCCAACTGCCGCTGGTTTGCCCAGCAGGTCAACAATCTGCCGGTGGATAACTGGCAGGCATTCACTGGCGCGGGAAAGCTAATCGGGATGATCCTTGGATTGGCAAACTCGCAGCATGACCATCGCCGTAACTCACTGGCGCAATGAAGGCGACACAGTAGAGCAACTGGTGGCAAAAATGGACGGAGCTCAATCCCTTCCTGGTGCAACGGCTGGCGTGCCATGTTTTGACTGACCTGAGAGCGCTGGCCGCGGGGGATTTAACCCGACATGGTGGGCGGTAGCCATGCGCGAGTTGCTGATCTTGGCTCAGGCCTCACGGACAAGGTTGGTGCCGAGACCGCCAACACGTGAACCGCTTGGAGTGCTAAGAGGAAAGCTGATTGAAGCCAGGAGCAACTGATTGTCGATGTGGCCATCTTGTCCGCCGAACGTTACCTGGCCTGGGTATCGAGCGTTCAGGCGGACAGAGTGCTGAATGGTCAGTTCGCGATGGCCGGCGGGTCAGCTTGCCCGCCCCATCACCTGTCGCCTTTCTTACCCATGAGGGCGTTAATTGGCAGCTTCCTGATCTGCGCTTTACGCGCAGGGCAGTTGCTGTCATTGGAACGCCTGGGCGGTGGAAGGGGCCCTGTAGTGGCCCCAAGAAGGCTGAAGAGCAGGTATAACTGCGCCGAACATGCTTTTTTCATTTTCAAGTATTCGTCCATGTATTCCATGCTGGCTCGCTGCCTTTTTCGGCTGCCCGCCGAAACCTTCCCCATGACCTGGCTCTGGACATGATTGCGTTTGCGGTCCGCACTGGCCTGGCGCGCAGTTGGTCGCGCCAGTAGCGCCCGATCGAGTCGAGGTCATGGGCTGCACCTTTTGATAATCCAGTGGGGCCTGGCATAAGGCGGGGCTGGACAAGAACGCGCTGGCAGTCGAATGGCCCTGGGCGCCATGGGCTTCGGCTTTCTGAGGTCGCACCTGACGCCCCTGCCGCAGCGGCACCGTCAAGCCAAGCTGTTTCGCCTGCCTGAGGCAGAAATGCGATCATCAACCGGCTGGGTTCAACAATCACGCGCGTGATGCGCTGCTGAGCAACCTGGATGGCGGTGCGTTTATCGCAGGGCGTACTGGGTATCAATATTGGCAAGAACATAGGCAAGCCAGTCGACAATGCCCTGGATGAATTATCTGGAATCTGCGCTGCGCAAGGTGTATACCGGGAAGCTATGTGACGGTAACCTTGTTCATCACCCAACACCCCCGGCCTGCGCACCTTGCAATACGGACAGCGCTTCAAACAGCTTGCTCGGGCAATCAAAGGCCTGCCAGTTGGGCTCTGGCGCGGCGCAAGCATGGGCACTATGTTTCGCTATAGCGACGATCAAAAGCACCGCGGACATGTTGCCCGAAGATCTGGCGTTGGTAGCCGGTACCTGCTGGAGGAGGGCAATGGACGCGGTGATAGCGACCACACCACGCTAGAAGCGTACTGCGGTTATCGGCTTGAGCATGCCGATGAAACCGGCTGGCCTGTCAGGCCGGCCCGTTGACGGATGTCTCGACGCGAAGTCATCAGACTGCTGTCAGCTGAACTCAAAGGGTCGCATGCCGATTCAATGCGGCGGTGGGCGGTATTCTGCAGGCTCCGATGCGGTGACAAGCTCAAAGGCCGGCGCCAGCCTGGGTGCAGATCTAACAAGTGGTTTCATCTATCGCGGGCCGGAACTGGTGGCGGAGTGCGTGGACGGCGTGCCGCGTACCGCACGGGACTGGTGCTACGCGGCAGCAACTGAACAGGGCCTTAGAAATGAAAGGCCCCCGCATGGCGGGGGCCGGTGGGCTCTCAAGGCCCGGCGCTTTAGGGAGCGACCATGGGAAAATCGACTTGCTGGGGAGTTAACGCTACCGCGCGCATCTCGGTTGAGTCGGTGCCACGCCCAGAAATGCCGGTGATAACCGTCCCCAGTGATCAAGCCCGGCCCTCGCGCCACCCGTTGATCCAGTTCTGTCGGGCGGTGGGACTATTGAAGGGGCAGTATCCTGGGATTTTACCATGAACACGCATGGTTGATAACCGCGCAAAAATGCTCGTTCGAATCGGATCACGCTTGAAGTCTTCTCATAAAGTAGAGTCCCTCATTTGCCAAGTACAAAACTGGCCCGCACTGTGCGACGCCAGGGATGGGTGCGCAGGTTGATCTGCAACACCAACGGAGGTTGGTTCAATGAACCTGCCTCCAAAATAGGTTGTCCCGGTACTCAGACTTACTGTTGTACCCTAGGGATAGATGGTAATACCAAAGATCGATCTTGGCATACCTGGGAATGCCCTTTAAGCCGCTTAACGCAATAAACCGTACCTTTCTGGCACCACGTGTTCTGGAAATCAATTAGATGCGTGACACTCTTGAATTATTCGTGTACCTGCCCCCCAGTGGTATCGAAGGCGCTATTACTCGATGATTTGAAGTCGCTGGGGGCCGAGGCCCCGCGCGAAACGCACTCGGGTGTCACCTGCAGGGTGACATGGCGCTGGCTTATCGCCATTCTGCTCTGGTCCGCGGCTGGGGCGCACCCGGTGCTCCTGGTACTGGAAGCGGGCTTTCCAGTCAGCGCATGCCCAAGGCCTGTTACGACGGCGTGGCCGCTATCGACTTGTTCGCCAGCACTATTGCCGGAGGGCAGCTGGCGGTTGATTTCGGCGGTAATTTTGGCAGGTGTCGAACAAACGCATTTTGGTGCCACTGAAAGTAAGGACCGCGATTGTCGTGGCTTGCGCAAGCCCGACGCAGCCGGCCCGAGCGTTGATCGGGTCACCCGGATCTACGTATCAATGTGCACTGTCGTATAAGCGCTGAGGGCACAGCTGGCATTGACCTGTCCTGGCCATAGCCTGCACACAAGCGGCTTCGACTCAGGCAGGGCGCAAGCCCTTTGAAAGCGAACCTGGCCGCCGCCATTTTACTGCGTGCTGGCTGGCCACAATTGGCCGCAGAGCAGGGTGGCTGGGCCGACCCGATGTGCGGTTCGGGCACCTTCCTGGTCGAAGCCGCGATGATGGCCGCGGACATGGCGCCCCGCACTGCAGCGCGGAGCAATGGGGTTTTCCAGTCAATGGCTGCAACACGATCCGCGCTCTGGGACGCGGTAACATACCGAGGCGAAGCAGCGTGCCGAGGCAGGCTTTGGCGCGTGAACCCTTGTGGAATACGACGGCTACGAAGCCGACCCGCGTCTGGCTGCACCCTTGCGCAACAACATTCAGCGGGCGGGGTTTGGGCAATTTGGGTCAAGGTTTATCGGGCGAGCTGGCGAACCTTTTCGCTCCAGCCCGACAAGGGCAGAAGGGCCTAGTGGTATGCCAACCCGCCCTATGTGAGCGTTCGGTTTGAGGCGGCCAGCCTGGTGCTACCTGTTATCAGAAACTTCGGTGAGCGTGCTGGCCAGCAATGTGAAGGTTGGCAGGCGGCGATCTTTACCCGGCCATCCAGAAATCTGGCACGCGCATGGGTATCGTAAGCCACAAACAATACGCGGCTCTTCAAACGGCGCTTGCGTGCAAGCTATTGCTGATGGATTGCAGCAGAGCGCTACGTGGACCGGTTCCGCCAAGCGATGCAGGCGCGTGGTACAGCCGCCTTCAATGTCGGCCTGAGCGATCCGAGCCCGGCAGCAGTCGGCCGTCCCGCAGTGGATCGCGCAGCAGACCAGCGCCCGGCTCAGTGAGTCGGCGCAAAATGTTTTGACAACCGGCTGAAGAAAAATTTTGAAAATCTTGGTAAATGGGCGCGCAGCAGGATATCAGTTGCTACGGTATACGCGACGCCGATTATGCCCGAATTTGCCGTGGCCATCGACCTGTATCGCGCTGGGCGCATGTGCAGGAATACCAGGCGCCGGAATCCATCAGTTGAGGAAAGGCCCGTGGCGCGGCTGCAGGACGTGCTTGGTTGCATTGCCTGGCGTGCTTGGGCATTTCCTCCTCTCCGGTAGTGGCTCAAGCAGCGCCTACGCCAGAGTGGCAGCAGTCAGTACCAAGCGGATGGACCAGGCAAGGGCGGTTTTCTGACCATCAATGAAGGGCAGGTCAACTCCTGGTCAATCTGACCGATTACCTGGATACCGGCGTCTTTCTGGATCACCGGCCACTACGGCCCCTGCGCCTGGCCTGCGAGCGCGTACAAGCGCTTTCTCACCTGTTCTGCTATACAACCGCAGCGGCCACTGTTGCATGCGGCTGTCGGTGGGGCGCGCAGCAACTACGCAGTGTGGATTTGTCGAAGAACCTATCTGGACTGGGCGCGGGCGCATCTTTCGCTTCAATGGTCTGTCCCGATCTGCAACCAACTGGTGCATGGCGAATGTTAGCAGTGGTTGGAGAAGATCGGGGGGCGAAATAAACTGAATTCGTGATCTTTATCGATCCGCCGACCTTCTCCAACTCCAAGCGCGCTGGATGACATAGTTCGAACGTACAGCGTGATCATGTGCGGCTGATCGAGATGGCGATGGACCGGCTAGCGTCTGGTGGCGCTGTTAGTTCTCAACAACTTCCGGCGCTTCAAGCTGGAGCAGCTCTACAGGAAAAGTACGAGGTCAGTGATATTTCCGGCGCAAACGCTGGATAAGGATTTTCCAGCGCAATACGCGTATCCATCGTACTGGCCGCATCAGCCATCGCTGAACGCCTATGACTTGTGCCTCTTAGCGCTGGTAGCCATTTCCGTGCTGGAGCGACGGTGCACAGCGTTCGGTAAGCACGCGGTCCAGCGCTTCACGCTGCCACCGGCAGCGCCGTGATTGACGATGGCTGCTACTGCCCAGCTTTCTGCCATTGGCGTCACGGGTGATGCCGGCAATTTGGCTCTGACGTTTGCGCATGGGCTGCCGGTCTTGATGTGGCACGGCCCCCTGCCACTGGGGTGTTGAGCATGGCGCCGGCGCAGGTGCCATCCATCGCCGCCAGCGGCATGGAGGCGGATGACTCGGCGGCATAGGGGGGCTCTTCCGGCCTGTTCCGCAGCAGCGCCAGATCCCGGGCGGTCATGCGCTTCGATGCGTGACAGTCCGCGACCCGTTCTTTCCCCAGTACCACGCCCTTTGGGGGCGCAAAACCCTTTCTGTCCATCCACTGATTGATGCTACGTACTGCAGGCTTGGTAAATCATACACATCGGCAGCAGTACGCTGGTTCTGCGGCCGATAGCCAGAAAACAGTTTTGGCGAGCCATGGTGTTGTTTGCTAAACTTGTTGAATGTCGCGGAATCAACTGAAACCAGATCGCCCGGAGTCGCTGTAAGGCAAATTGCTGAGCATTGGCGGCATCTGACAATGCGCGTGGTACCACTAAATTTCCCCGCCATCTCTCCCGCACAAGTGAACGCAAGGCACTGCCGGCTATAGGTGCCTGCGTTTCAATGGCCGACATGTAGCGCTGTAAACCGAACAGCCTTCGTGCAGGGCGCCGGTCAGCGTTATCTGCGCCTGGGTGCCCTGATCCTGTATGGCATAAGCACATGTTTGGCCATGGGGAGGAGCTGACTCGCGCAAGCAGCTTGGAGTTGATTGTCGACAGTCACATTCCCGGAGCGCTTGGCTCCAGGTGAATCCGAACGTGTACCGCCCGCGCTCGCCGTAGCTGCTTAGTGTCATACTTCAAGTTGTCAGCAAGCGGTCGGGCTCAAACAGAAAGGGTTTGCTCGCATCGTTGCATCATCCGGGAAAGGCACCGCATTCAAGGGCATGCGCAATGTCCGCAGGTTTGCAACACGCAGATCGCCACGCACTTCCTTGACGCCTGCCGGGCGCAAGTCACGCAGCAGCGTCACATGCGCTCGCAGGTCCATTTTTCGGGATCGGGCCGCGCTCAACGGTAAACTCAGGTCGCACCTGGAGTACGCCATTTTTCAATTGGGCCAGTGCGTGCAGGGACGTGCGCCATTGGAAAGGTTCGGGCCCATCAGTTTCCAGGCAGCGTAGGTGGTTCACCAGCTTTCATGGGTCGACGCCGGATTGACCTCTGGTCAGCGTTGACATATTGCGCCACCCCTGGCCTTCCAGGGGGATGATTGCCAACGACATGGCACGCTGGGAAATCGCGCGGCGTTGTCCAATGAATGCCCAACCTGATTTGCAGGCTGGCTCAGATCAAGCGGCCAGCAGGCTAGTGAACTCACAGCAGGGTGGCTTGCGGTTAGCAGACGCGCGTGGATCGGCGCGATGGAAAAACATGATGGCGCTACTCCAGGGTGTTATGTGTGGCCTGCTCTATAGCATTGGCAAGGCTCTAAAAAAAGCGGTAATTGGTCATCATCACCCAATTGCTTGCCAAGTCCAAGTGCCCGCAGTCATTTAGTCTGGCTGCGTTGCATTAGACCGGGCGTAAATAGCAGGGTAAGGACGGGCGTGAGTGTTTCAGAATGCCGCAGGGGAGTGGAAAAAGACCGCGCGCAATTCAGTCGTCTGCTCTGCTTAATTGGCTGCCAGCCGGTCCTGCCTGGCGGCAGCGCGCGACGTCGTCGCCACTTCCAGGAGAAATGCCAGGTTTCGTTGCGGCCTCTTTCTTTGCTTGGGCCGCAAGGTTCTGCAATACCAGGGGTGCGTCGGTTTCCAGGCATCAGCGTGGTGGGCGGGTGCGCCAACCAGGTCCCTGCAGATGCGGTGCCAAGGCGTTCATCACAGATCCAGCCGGTAATACCGATATGCCAGAATCCAGGTCGAAGATAAGCATGTAGTGCTTCTCGTTTGCCGGTAAAGCCGTGGACAACCGCTGCCAGGCGGTGGTCGCGATAATCTTGAGCATTTCGGCCAGCAAGCTGCTTGCGTCGGCGTCATGCAGAAAGACCGAAGCTTGCAGGTCGATAGCCAGTTTGCCAATTTGCTGCTCAAGGGCTTTGAATCTGTTTCGGGCCGGGGGGAGAAGTCGCGATTGACGTCAGGCCACACTCACCAAATGGCTTTGACGCAGTCAGCGCTGCCAGCGCACGAATGTCCCTCGCCTAGCCCAATCTGTCCAGTCACGTGCCTGATGCGGGTCACGCGGCCGTACAGAAAAGCTGCTGGGGATAGTCGTTTACAGTAAATTTGGACTTTGCCTTGGCTGCCCCGCCAGCGATGTGCGGTCGTAACATCTGGCTGAAATCCCGGCCCTTGCCAGGCCTGTCCAGTACGGCCCTGTCGATCATGTCGAAGGCCGTATCGGTTCAGGTTGACGCGATATCAATCCATTTCCCATGCCGTTGGCATTAATTAGCCGGGCGTGGTTGGCAGCGCGAGGCTGCTGGGGATTCCTTTGGCGCGGTGGTTTGGGTCGGGCAGGGGGCGCTCGACTTCACCGGCAGGCAATGGCCAGGCGCGAATCTGTAGCGCACACCTTGATTTCACACGCGCGGACAGCTTGGCAATGGCGCCTTCACTCAGTTTCGGGCAAGGTAACACCTGTGCTCGGTGGAACATCTTGAATATGACCAATCTGCTGGCGCTGCAGGCCGCCAAAGCGGCAAAGAGCATCAACCAGCGGCCTTGGGCATCAGACCATTGGAGCGAACCACCCTTGACTTGTAGGAACCAGGCCCAGCTGTCAACGTTCGGCAAAACCCTGCGCGGGCGCTGTTGGTGGCAGGCGCGAAGGCAGATCCTGACCGAAATCGACCAGCGTCTTGGCACTGGGCAATGATGGCCAGCAAGTCGCTGCAGCTCTTCCCGGTGTCAGGTGGTCAGTTCGAGGCAGTCGCCTGACGGCTTCTCATGCAACGCCCCCGGTCCTTTCCCGGGTAGTGTTGATCTTTCGTTCCAAGTTTGGTCAGGCGGACCACTGCGTACTGCATCCGCGCTGGGCAGAGCCTGGTCAGAATCTTCTGGCCGGTGGCTTTTTTCCAACTGGTGCAGCAAGGCGGCGTTCCGCGGCGTAGCGAACAGGAATAGCGGTGCCCGAAGCGGCCCCGCACGGTCGGTACGGCGATAGGTGGACGTAGGATTCGCTGTCATGCGGCACGTCGTAGTTCAGTACGTGGGGAAATGCGTTCCACGTCCCAGGCACGCGCGCACGTCCGGTTGCCACAACAATATCCAGCAGGCCATCGCTTGAGGCGATCGACTACCTGCTCCGCAACTGCTGGCTGAGATCGCCGTTCAAAGCTGCTGCAAGCAAAACCGGGGCTTCCAGACGCTCGGCAATTTCATGCTTTGCAGTCTTGGTGCGCCGAAGACGATCATGGCTTCAACCGGCTCAACTTCAGCAGCGCGGGTCATGGCATCCAGTTTGTGGTGGTTGGACATTCCCAGACGATCTGGGTGATGGTGTCCAGGTGCTGCTTCACGCCCCCTGTGCAAGGCGAATTTCCTTGGGCTCGCGCATAGCTTGCGCGAAGCCACGGTACGCACAGCGGTTTAGGCATGGTCGCGGAGAACAGCGCTTTCCTGGGGTATTGGTCGGGACTTTTTCGAATACCAGCATCGAGTCGTCGCAAAACCATCTTGAGCATTTCGGTCAGCTTCAAATCCAAGTAACCAGAAAACGGCATGTTTTCCAACAAAACTTGATGCTGGCCAGGCGCATATGGTCGGTCCAGGCGGCCAGGGGTCCGCGACGACACGTGGGCACCGCCGTTTCCAGTGCTTTGAACTGGGGGCGCGAAAGGCGGAGCCGCCGTACAGTGCCAGCACGGAAAAGCGCGCATATTCTGCGCATAGCGTTGAAGGCTTCTGCACCCCTGCAATGCCAGTTTCGCGCGTTGGCGTCAGGAATCAGTGGGCCTGCGTGGCGCGGATGATGACGTCAATTGCAGCGAGCACAGGGCAGACCAAATGCGGCTTGTTTTAACCCGGTCCACCCCGTCTGGGCAGGCCCAACCGGTTCGTCACCGGCCAAGCGTGTAAGGTATTTGCCTCGGCTTGAATGCGGAGGGTGGTTTCATATCCGAGGCTGGTCAGAGCCTCCGAGAGCGGTGCGGCAGGCCTATAATCGGCGAACTGCCGGTGCCGCCGGAGCGGTATCGGCATACTTGAGTGAACCTTTGGGGGGATAAAACTAGATCGAATAGTATAACGCGCATTCCCGAAGAAATTGCCGCAAGGGTTTTTCCAATGACTGGCCAGGGCAGGCGCATGCTGTCAGGCTATAGACCACGCAAACAGGAGTAAAGAACTATGGGCAGGCTGGTCAAGGGTACCCCTGGCACGATGAGTGGTATGACCACCATAAAGCACGGGCGCGAGTTCGTTCGCGGAGGCATGCCGGCTTCGTGAAACATAGACAAGGACGGGCGCTTTGCCCCGAATCGGACAGCTATCACCTGTAACGTGTCTCTGGCTTGCCCCTGGGGCTCACCGCACTTGATCATGCGCAAGCTCAAGGGGTTGGAAAGAGCATAATAGTCGTCAGCGTTGGTCGAGCCGCACATGCTCGACAAGGGCTGGGACTATAATCCGCCCGAACCCGTGTATGGGCTACAGTTGCCACCACCACTCTATACCACGCCAAGTCCGACTATACCGGCCGGGTGACGGTGCCGGTTAATGTGGGACAGCCAGGAAGAGAACATCGTCAATAAACGAATCGGGCGGAGATCATTCGGCTGTTCAATAGTGCTTCAATGATTTGACGCGTGCAGCCAGGACTTCTATCCGCAGGCCCTGCGCGAAGACCATAGATTCAGATCAACCAAGCGCGTCTACGATCAGATTCAAAACGGCGTGTACAAAGAGCGGGTTTGCTACCACTCAGCAGGCGTATGAGAAAGCTGGTATTGCGCTCTTTTGAGGCGCTGGACTGGGTAGAGGGCTTGTTTGGCCGAACGGCGTTATCTGGCCGCGATCAGATTACCGGGCTGACTGGCGCCTGTTTTACTACGCTTGGTGCCGTTTTTTCGATCCGGTATCCACGGCCACTTCAAGTGTAATATCCGGCGCATTGAACGGACCCGCATTATGGCGGGCTTCTACGCGAGCTGTACCAGTGGCCGGGTTCGCCGATAGGTGAATTTTCAGAGCATATCAAGCAAGCTTAACTTTATTACAGCCATGACACCATCAACCCGACGCGCATCGTGCCACTGGGGTGAAGGTTTTGGACTGGACTTTGCCGCACGCCGCGACTTGGGATCGAATAGCAGGTCATGCTACCAAGGTAACCCTGCTATGGCGGTGCCTCCATTGCTGCTTTTGGCCGCGAAGTAAAACGCCGCCAGACGCCAGCCTTGTGTGTGGCTGAGCGGTTTGCGGTGTGGCAGTCGAGCTGGCGCCGAGTACTGTTGATCGGTATAGCGGAGAGTGCTCGTTATCGGGCAAGTACAGACAAAGCAGCTCCCAGTTGGAGCCGTCTGAGGGTTGTTGTCATGATTGTGAATCACGATGAATGCAGTCAGCTCGCTGACACCGCTTGCGGAAAATTCCCGCGCACAGCGTCCGCATACCCAGGGGTACACTTCAGCGCCTTTTCAGGTAACCGGTCCGCGGCGCTGTTGCGCTCGGCGCGAATATTGTCAGTTTGGCGGTGGGGCCGGATTTGCCGTCGTTACAATGGTTGCCTCGATAAGATGGCTCGACACGCTTGATTCGTTTGTTACGGCTGCGACTATGGCACTGGTTTTCCTGAAGCGTCAGCAGCTATAGCGTCAGTCCTAGCCTGATCTTACACCCTCAGCTGCTTTAAATTTCTCGGCCACGCAATGACTCTGTTACGGCCCGGCTTCCTCGCCTGGTAAATAGCGCCTTGTCCTCCCGGGCCGGTGTCATCTGTTTGTTTCTCCGCCTGAAACTCGGCCAAGGCCGATAGAGACGGTCACCCTGATCCCTTCCGGCAGGCTTTCAAAGCGCAGCGCTTCGATGCTGGCCGCGGATACGTTCAGCCTTTTACCTGTGCGCCCGCCAGGGTGGCGTTTGCGGCAGAAATCAAAACAGAAAAATTCCTCAACCGCCATAACGCCAACCTGTCAATCACGCCGCAAGCCATCGACCACGCAACTGGCCAGTTTGCGCAGTATCTCGTCCGGCCTGGTGGCCATGGCTTGTCATTGATAGTGTTTTGAAAAAAAATCCCAACATAAGGATGCCGAGGCTGAAGGCGCCGGGCGCCGTTGAATAAGGTTTTGGATTCCTCCACTGACACCTGGAAAAATGCACACGTTGTACGATCCGTCAGTTCGTCAATAGATTGGACCAGTTTCCTGAATACGCGCCATGGCGTTTTTGAGTTCGTGATTGCGCGCCGCAACTTGCCGCGCAAACCGCTGATAAATCCGCCCGATCCAGCGCCACCTCCCGCCAGCACAGAATAAAGGCGAAACTCTTGAATCAGTTCCAGCTTCGGCTTCATTGCCTGAGGTTTGAGCGTCCCAAGAGTGCCAAATGCAAACACGCTGTACTGGAGCAGAAAGCCGAGGCTGACCAGATAAACTGGCGCACGGTTCAAGGCCAGAATCCCGTACAACGCTGGCAACTATGGTAATCACAGGAAAATCGCCCGCGCCTGGGCCCGCTTCGAGAAAGAAATCACCCAGAGCGCCGGCCACTGGCAGATGATCATCTGCAGCGCGGTCCATGCTGGGGTCCCTGAGGCGGCAAGATTGAGATTGCTATGAATCAGCCCAACCCCAGGAAAAAAAACCGGCCCCCCCCCGGGCCCCCCCCGGGGGGTTTTATGAATTTTTCCCAACAAAAGGGCCTATAGAGCCGCAAAATGCCTGCAACGCTGGCCGGAATTCATCGTTGATACAGAAGAACAGCACCACGGTGAAGGTGAACGGAATAGGAAAGCGAATGACATGCCCCAATCGCCGCTTGCGCAGTCGCTGTTCCCAGCTCAATCGTCTGGCTGGTCTTTCACGCGCTTACGCTGGCGTCAGGGCTGGCATTGGCTGCCTTGGAAGGGGGTACTGAGCCATGTGCATACCGGTTATTTTTATTTTGATGTAATGCGTGCGCGGCAGAGAGGTGCAGTTGCTTTTGCACCCGTGCTCCGCGGGACAACTCTGATGTAAAACCGCACATAAGTCTAAACACAAACGTTGACAATTGTGATCTGGCTCTAATATGTTCACAGGGCCATTATAGTTGATAGCGGTGATCCAGTAGCGCCTTTCCCGGCCGGCCGCCTGCAAGGCTGATCTCGTCATCCAGCGATTTGCCCAGCAGCGCCCGGGCATGGGGCTATCGATACTGATATCGTCGGTGCTGGGTGTTTCTATCTTCAATCGGGCCGAGATGCGCAGATCCAAGGTCTGGCCGTCTTCAATCCTCCAAAGGCTGACCCAGGCACGTGAAAAACCCCTCGAGCAATCACACCCGGTTTGATCGACGAGACCTTGAGGTTTTCCAGACGTTTTTGCGGCAGAAGCGCACGCGGCTGTCCGATCTCAACGACATTTCTTGCCATAATGTATTCTGCGTTCGTGCCGACCGGTCACTCCAGGGCGGCCCGTCCGCCTGACTGCCTGGGTGACGGCGGGGCGCTTGACTTGCCAGAGCTGGTGGTAGCCTCGTCGCGCGGCGCTGTGCACCCTCTGCAGTATCAGCGGGGTGGCCGGCACTGCGCGGCGGCCCTGTAGCGGCTCAATTCTAACTGCCCCTGTTGATCAGGCGCATGGGGCTTTCACGCACAACCGCGCGGGTACCAATGCGCCGGCGCACCATCAGCAACGCCACCGGTCAGCGGGATAATCAGCCACAGCAGATAATGGTGGTTGCCAATCCAGGTTGAGGGGCAAAGCCGATACAGTAGCAGGGTAATCAGCTCGGCCGCGACGATGGCCATGACCCCGAAGGCCGCCCCAGCAATCGGCAATTCCATGCGATTGGCCTGGGCGTAACAGCTGCTTGCGGGCACCGAGCGTGCGCAGCAGCGGCCTTCATACAGGCGATTGTCCAGGGTCGACGCAAGCGCAGCAAAAACACGGTAAAGCCGCTAAGCAGGACGAAGGCCATCACATATTGATGGCCAACGGTAACCTGGGCCAGAAGCGCGTATCTGCGGAGAATCGCCTCGACCTCCAAGCACGTCATCGCCGGAAACTCCTCTGTCACTCACGTAGCGCGTCAACCTGCTCGGTGGGCAGGCTGAAGCTGGTCAGGATGGTGGTTGGCATGTCGTCCAGCGTGCCGGGTGGAGAAGAACATATAGAAATTGGGGGTGAAGTTGCCCAGTTCCTTTCGCGGAAACTGCTGACGCGCGCTTGACAATCTGCCCACCGCTCACAAAGGTCAGCAGATCATCCTAGTCCAGACCCAGACTCTCCGCCAGCTCGGATTCCACCGAGACCAGACGCAGCAATCAGAGGTTAATTATCCGCTGGCCACCAACTGCCGCCCGTGAGCACATTATCCGCAGCCATCTCGCAGATGAGGTGCAGGCTCAGTCGCGGCCTCAACGGCACGCTCGCCCTCTGGCTGTGCCTTGTCAGATGTCGCGCACGGATGATTGTTGATTTCATTCAGGCGCCAGGCGTGGACCGGATACAGCGGCGCACTGAACGGCGCCATGCGATCCAGCGCGGCGGTAAAGGCTCCGCTTCGTTGGGCAGAATATTCAGCGCGAAATGAATTTGCGTATCCTCTGGAAGTTGCTGCTGCCAGGTATCCAGTAATTCGTGCCGCATGATTCAGAAACCACGACCTGGACATCAGGATCAGGCCGAAAGCGGGAGAATCTGGCGGCTGCCGCGACAGGTTGCTGAGCAACTGACCGCTGGCCCAAGCGCCAGGCAAGCCCGGCATGGCGCAACGCCACCGAAGGTGCGTAGCAGAACAGGGCGCCAGGCCGTACCAGCGCGCCAGGGCACCGCCAAATACTACCGCAGGGTGATTCGCAGGTCGCCGGTAAAAACTGCACATCAGTAGCGTCAAGCTTTGGCCAGGGCCAGCCCGTAGATCAGCCAGCCCACTACTCGGCGTTGGCGCCGATCACAGGCGCAGCACTCGCAGGGGCGCTACTGCCGAGCCTGAGCAGGGCGGCAACGGCAAAAGCCAGCGAGTGCGATCAGGCCTGTCGCACGCGCCGACCAGTAGCGGCTTGAACCAACCCGGGCAGATTTGGGTGGCAAGCAGAT
>Ga0163217_1011261_pt1 | contig 18472 bp, 18 predicted proteins | sample SynspAceP_FD_185933 | JGI IMG/M metagenome (GOLD analysis project Ga0163217, IMG submission 185933) | Saline lake microbial communities from Ace Lake in Antarctica - Synechococcus sp. Ace-P (PacBio error correction) | ecosystem: Environmental > Aquatic > Non-marine Saline and Alkaline > Saline ...
AAAAGGGAAAGGAGGTGGGGAAAACGGAAAATTAATGGAAAAGCCCCCCCCCCCTTTCGTTTTTAAAAGGCAAGGCCCAAAAATAAATTTTCCCTTGCCCGTGGTTTTTTTTTCAATGAAATGGTAAAAAATCCCCAGTTAAAAAATCAAAACCGTTGTTTTTGGGAATGATAAAAGAAAGATCAAATTAATTCCGCCCAAAAGCCCCATTGTAGAAATACCGGGTATAAATAATTTCTAAAAAAATCGTAAAAGGTTTTCCCCAAAAAGAACCCAAAAAAACAGATAATCTAAACAAAAATCAGGTTTTCATAGGGATGCTACGGTTCCAAAAGCTAGTGGTCCCCTCCAATAAAGACGGCCAAAGAAAGGAGTATAATGGCAAATAACCTTGACTGTTAATAAATTAAAATCCCAAAATTTCTCCTTTTGAAGGAAATTTTTTTTCCCCAAATGTATGCCCAAAAATGGGCGGTTGTGGCAAAAGTATAAAAAAATTAGACCCCAAGCCAAATATCCATAAGAAATTGCCGTGATTGCCAAAGCCTCAACCAGGACGGCATTTAAAAGAACATATATTGGAATTTCTTTTGAGGTTGGTTTTTCTTAAAGAGTACTGCCGCAAAAGGGGGATTAAAAACAAGGCCTTATATCAGGGAGCGTAAGTGCCTGGTCTTTGGTAAATGCGCAATGGCCGAAAAAGTTTCCCTTCTGCACCTATCATGGTAAAGACGGGCATAAAACTTTATTAATAGTGGTAAGTCAGCGTTAAAAAATGGCACCGGGAAACTTTCCGGAAAAGTAGCGTTTATAAAACCAATTTCGTTAATGAAATATTCGGTTCCGTTTCCCTATATCGCATTTTTTTCATCTTCCACAATGCGCTTATTCATATTTTTCGCTAAGAATCACCCCCACAATAACCCAATAGTTCCAATAGCAATTGCAATAACCGGAAGGGCAACGATGTTGCATCCACGTTTAAACAACTTCATCGTTAACAAAAACCAATTAAAAAAACGGCAAACAGGCAATAAACCGAAAATAAGAATGGAAAGCCCCGTAAATTGAAATATCCAAATTACAATAATGACTAGGAATTGTAAATGAGTATTTCCAAGGTTAACAGCCTTCATTCAGTGTATCCAAGTTTTCGTGTATCAAATTCTGTTCCTATCATAGAAAGGGTACAATGGTCACTTGCGAAGTTCTTCCATCTTCCAATAGCTTTGGAAGGCAGGGCCAGCGGCAAAATTCCTACGATTTTGCCTTTTTTAGCATTGTTTAATGACTTCCAAGGGATTTGAACCATACCTAGCTACTACTTACCCTCACCCAACAACTTCCGGCTCCTTCTTTGTCCAAATATTTACCAACGACGGGTGCCGGTCCATATGTACTTTACCCAAATCCTTATGCGAAGGGAGGTGAGTTTTCGGAAATAACAACTGCATTTCTATATCCTCAAATAATAAAAAGATTCTACATAGCCGAGGCCGCGTACCAAGTAATTTCGGCTTGATTAATTTCCAATGTTTGTGCACCTATATCTTGATTGGATTTTTTTTACGGCCTTTTAACAATATCGCTAAGGTTTTATATATATTGTCGGCATAATTTCATCAGGGTCAACATCTTACCCTGAATATTCTTTTGACGATATATACCCACCACTAGAAAGCCACTTCTGAAACCGCCAGATGCCAAGAAAAAAGTGCATAATTTACATAAATAGTCTTGAAATACTCTCAAATTCCTGTAAATGCCCAACCCCCAGTGACATTGCCTTCTTTATTCCGACCTTTCCAGCGTATACCAAAATCTGACCCAACCGGTAGCATCCGGGACCTAATGCAGGATTTACATTATCAGGCAACAGGCCACTAAGGCAAGGAATTTAGTTTTTTCAGATACGACTAACGGGACCAATAGAATTCTATATCCTCTTCAAAATGATGTAGATGCTTGAAAAAGCCGGAACATAGATGAGCTCCTGAATAGTCTTGACACCTGGATACCCAAAAGTGAGGGGAGGTAAGTGGATAAGGTAATTTTGATCCCTCGATACCTGTGGGAACGTCCTTCCCACTTGGTGAAGACTATTTGCTGATTTTCACCAATATCGGGAATGGCGTCTTACGGCAACCGGGTCCGTGGGTAAAAAGCCCGTTGTCCCAATTAAAAAGGTGCATTTATTATACCCCAGCCCTAAAAAAAGAAAGTAAGTAATAAGAACCGCAACCAGTTTGTTTTTCTTTATTAGAAATTTAAATGCTTTTTATTTAGCATGGATTTTTGGTAATTAGACAGTTATACATTTTGTGTAAAAAGGCCCGGTCCAGAAAATTTGGAACACAACAAAAACCTGCCCCTGCCGAAATGTTCCCGCTGGGGCTATATCCCGATAATTAAATCGGAAACTGTCTAAAAAATCAAATTAAGTATACACTCGTACAGCTTGCTGTACGTCACGCTCGAGAAAGGCGGCGAATAATCAATGAAAGATTTTGATGTTTTTTCATCTAAGTCCCTCAAAAAGATTATATACGAGTAAAGGAAAGTGGCAACAAAGTCTGCTGCTCTAATGTGAGTTATCAAATGAAATCCTTAAGGTCCTGATTCGCTCCTTGACCAATTGTTGTTCTGTACAACATGAACTTGTCGTAATTTCAGTTTCGCAATCTGTGTGGACTTTTATTTTGGGGTCCAATAACCGCAACTAAATCGGCCATTGCTGGAAGAAATGATAAATCTACCAAAGACGCCCCACAATAATGCATATCCAATTGTAAAACGACATTGTAGTGAACATAACTACAAATGCCATTGAAACAGCTAATATTTTATGGAAACGCTTCCTCATATAATGCAAAAAGTATTAAAAAATTAAACAATCTAATCAAGATTAACAAAAGATTAAGGCTAAAGGCGCTAAACCATTCTTGCTAATTTTTGGAATTGGTAAAAAACAATAAACCACTGTAGAATTGACCCAATGTAATTTAAACGGTTTAACTAAATAAATAGTTGAAAGAATGAGTACAATTCCTATTTATAAAATTTCCATCACATTCCCGCTCTATGGGTAACGTCGGGTACTTTCAATTCTATTAGGGACGCCTTAGGTTTAATCCATTTCAAAATCTCCTAAAATTATAGGCTATCCCTTTTTTTGAATCAAGTGAAATTCCCCCAACTTGGTATTTCCATCTACAACATGCTCATCCTGTAGATTTGGACGATACAAAACCGGGCGCCGTAAGGAATTTCAGCAGGTTGTATGTAAAGGCACAAAGTCCTGCCAATTGGATGCAAAGTTTTATCGAAGCGTTTGATAGGGCCAAAAGAAGCTACCCCTCCGTTCTGGTTTCCAAAAAATGAGTACGCATCAATGATTTTATCTAAAATGGGGCCTTCCATTTTTTTTATATGGTCCTTCTGACGATAAGGATAAGCCACACCCATTTGTGTTTTACCTGGACCGGATTTCCCATGGAATTATGGATCGGCCTTTATAAGTAACACATATTTTTATCATCTTTCTTTAATAAGCTGGCATCATCTATATCGGTAGCTGTCAAAATCATGGCTACATTGCTAATCTCCAAATACAGGATTATTTACACCCTTACAAACGGACCATTTTTGGACTATCTCTGCTACCGCCAGACCAATGGCCGTAATATCCGTTTTTCCGATTATTCTCGAACTCATTGCTCCATATGGCCAGGTGTAGGTTTTACCCCGTATAATACAGATGTATTTACCCTCGTAAAACTAAAAATATTAGGGGTGAAATACGGAAATTGATTATCAATTCGCCTTTTAGCTCCCCAAAACCAAGTGCCATACCTCTTCTTTCCAAGTATAGCCCTCATCCGTTTGAATTGCATACCAATAATAGTACCCCAGTACCTGCTGTTTCTGGACTTTCATGCGAGTAAATACCAACCGTAGTAGGTTTGCCTACTTTGATGATTGTCGCTGTTTATCCCTTCTGTTATAAGAGCGAATCGACACCAATACCTTTTATTTTTGGTAACCTAAAAGCTGAATGGAATCAGTTTTTAATTTTTATCGTACCCTGGGTTGGGTCTTTTTGATTTTTTTTGAAAAATTAAGGAAGACATCAAAACAAGGCTAAATGCATAACTGCTACTAAGTGAGATTTCATTTTTTCCCATCTTTTTTTATACGCTGTGGACTACTTTTTAATTTATTTGCCTTGGTTCAACTTCGCTTCCCCACCAATCTTCATTGGGCCCTGCCAATTGGGCGATAACAATTCTTTGCGTTGTTTTCTCCAACCTTGGATCATTTTAAGTTTAATTGTTTTCGTCTAGCTTCTGTTTCCTGCGCTTCGAGTTCCAGGAGCTTGTCCAACTTCGGCCATATTGGGTATGCATGGACTCCAACCAAGCCATAGTTCTTTTTTCATTCAAGCGTCATTGTTTCGTTTTCGCCAGATAATTAATTGGTTTCACCCAGGTCGGAATCCAGGTCATAAAAGTTCGTATGGCCGTCCCTTTCCAAATAAGTAATTATTTTCCAATTGTCCTTCCCGCAATTAATAGAAACAGTTCCCCTCCTTGGTTGCCCGTATGTGATAGTGCCAATTACAAGGGTCTTTCTGCTAATACTATTTTCCATTCAGAAAGTGGTTCTAAGACTAAATTCCGTCTGCATGTTTTCGGGACGAAGAGGAATATCTGCAAATCCAACAGCGTAGGACAGATCTGCAACCGATACCGGCCACTTCAACTTTTTAAGTACCCTCTGCAACATCCAAAAGGCACATAAATAAAGTATGGCAACGCGCAATCCAACCTTCCCCACTGATACCTTTAACCACCACGAAAGACTAGCTGTTGTGGGAAAAAAATTGTCAACCGGAGGTAACAGCCGCCATGTCCGAGTAAAGCCACTATTGTATTTTTTATCCAAACTTAAGAAATCTTTCAGTGTTTTGTAAACACTGCAACGGCTTAATCTAACTTGTTCTACTCAACCCCGCATATACAGGATTTGTCGCTGATTCTTTTAAGCGGGCAAGTACCCGCTCCATTTCAAGCCTTTTCAGCATACCCATACTGTCCGCCTTGTCCCTATACTTTTCCATTTTGGCTTGGTAAGTTTGTAATCGGAGAGTGAACCGCGTAAAAAAGAAAGATAAAGCCAAAAAGGTGGCATCCTTTTTTGTTCCCGATAAATGCCGATGTTATCCTTTGGCCAACTTTCATAGAAAGGGCATTCCCCTTCTCCTCTGGATAAAATCTTTTCATTTGTGGGTTGTTGAAAAGGCGAAAAAAATAACCCTCCGCATATGGACCCGCCCTTTTCATACCCCCTTGGTTAATATCAAACCCATGGTCGGTTGGAGGGAATGGGTCTGCTTCACTCCCCAAATTGCACTTGCCAGCGAAAAAGGTAGTATACCCATTTTCTTTCAGGAACCTCGGGCAGGGTAACATCTTTTTTGATCTAAATGATGCTTGTACCCGGGGGCAAACAATTTGGAGTGCCGTTCAAATTCTTCCCAAGTCTGTCCCTGATTTGGCACCCTCATATTGAGTAAGCCCGTGTCTGGCCGTAAACTGCCCATTCAATAAACTCGCCTAGACGGACTACAAACGGCACAAAGGTGGCATACCAATTGGTTAAAATAGTTTCAGACCTTGCCAATCGGTAATATTGGGGGTCTCATAAAATTAGTTTGCTGCCCATAACCGCTCAAATCTGCAATAACCTAGGCATCGACCACTATAAAAAGGATATTGGGTTTTTAGCTGCTCGCATGTTTTCTTTTTTTTTGTCTCCACAGGAAAATCAAAACAGAAAAGACAAATGCCTGCAAGACACTCATTTTTAACTTCTAATTCTTACAGACCTTTAATTGCAATAGTATTAGTGTTTTTATTTATAGAAACTGTCTATCCACATACAAGTGTCCCCCGCCAGGGCATTTTAAGCATTTACCATATCCCCTTTCTTCACCTTCCCCTATTGCGAACTTGATAGGCCTCGGGATTGGTTCTTGAGTGGGTTTTTCCAGGGGTATCTTCATAATAGGTGATATCATATTCCCTGCCCGGCTTCAAGAAATCCAAGGTAATGGGAAGTGTTACTCCCGGTTCATTAATACACCAGAGCCTATAAACCATGTTTCACCATGCCTCCCTAGCTGTTGTAATAAAGGCAATCCATTTTGTAGCATGTAGTAAATTTTAGTTTCGTCCCATTTCCCCGGGCAATTTCTTTAATAAACTCAAAAAGGTCACTTTTTTCGATATAGGCTTCCGTCGTCGGGAATACAAACTAGACCGCTAAAAGATATCAAAAGGTTCGGGCCGCTTTCTGCCGTAACCGTAGTGTAAAGTTTTTGTGCTTTTGGGAACCGCTTTTTTCCCTCTCACCTGCAATTAATGCCCGTGATATCAAACAACCATTGTTCATATCCAAGGCCCTTGGCAAGGTATTTTACAAAGCCATTCCTTATAAAACCTTGTGGTGTGAAAGACGTCTAGAATCTTGTTGGGCAATGGCAATATTTCCCTTGTTATGGCATTGGGATAGGTTTCTTCGTAACACCCGTAAACGGAACTGGACTATCATGAAAATCGATTTAAAAGTCTACTTTCTGCAAACTCATCTGAATGGCATCCCTGCTAAAGGAAACATTACTTCCCATGAAAGCCCAATATTTTATGCCTTTGGCACCCAATTTTTGAATTGTAGGGAAAAAGTGCCTCGTCGCCAAAATTTCCTTCGCGTCTGTCATATATAAACAGTATGGACATACCCCTTTTCCTGGGCATATTGCATTACTTTTTCAGGTCAAGTTTATCCGAACATTTCTATATGCCCTTCAGAAACATCAGTATACAGCAATCATTTATTAAAAAGTAATTCAATACCGTTCTCTGAAAGCGAAATCGATAAATTCCGAAAAAGTAGTTTCCGTATCAAAATTCATAAGGTTAAACCCGTCTGCTGTTGTATACCCATGTACACGCAGCCGCATACCGTTTTTTCGGTTTTGATCCATGATGGGTCTTCAAAAGGGTAAAGGTTTCGGCTACGTTGAAGAGGTATCCGTATTGTTAGAAGATCACCATATTTTCCTACCAAAAGAATCAAGCGCCAAGGGTTATTAGTTTTTTTTCTTTTGATGTAAAGCATTGTTTCGCTTTAAAATTTTTTTCCTTCTTGATCGTATCAAAATGATTACTGGTAAACCCCGGGGAAACTCACCAGATCAATTCCAAGAAAGCGACATAAATTGTCCTTGACCCGTCTCGCACGACCAAAAGGCATACCTGCAATGGTATGGAAATGGAATCCATCTGGGCCAGATTCCAAAAACAATTGTCTTTGGGCATACCTCTCCCCTTGCCGGCATTAAAGCATGTCTTCATTGGCCAAGGGCCATATTCGATTAAAAAAGAAGGTTCTACATTTTTCAGGTACAGTATCGATCTGAACCTAAAAAGCACAGCCGCCATCATAATGCCCTAACAAACAAAGTAGCTGGAACACCTCGTAAATCCAAAGACACTGTATTTCCGTTATAATGGTCGGTGATTATCGCTGAACGTCCCCCCCAAACCTGGTCGCTCAAGTTTTTTCCCTTTTCTTTAATTGTCGAGGTCGTTATTGCCACTTTTTTTCCTGGAAGTATAAGAAAGCCAATAGTAAACTTGAAATTGTTGCTTTTCCATTTTTATGAAATCGAAAGGTAGTGTTCCCTTTGTCCTCAACAAAAAGATGGAACTCTATATTTTCCATGGGAGCGCTTAAGTTAGATCAAACTTTTGGTCTTGTGCAGTTTAAGGCTGACTGATACAAATAGCAACAAACATAGTTTTTTAGTAAATCATGTAATAAGTCTTTTCCTAATGGAAAAAAGAATGCATTTAAGGGAAATAATGAGGGTTATTTTTAACGAAATATATGTATTATTTTTTTCCCTGGTAAGGTAATATAATACTCCCCATTTTAAGAAATGTAAAGCAAAGGACCCAAAAACACAGTACCCAACACAATCTAAAGTGCTCAAATAGGCCCACAGCACCCATAAATAGAGTGTGGGTCATATTTTGATGCCTTATCCTCCTAAATAATTTAACTATTTCTAATCGTTCCAATGCGCGGTCGATAACTTTTTTGATATGGGAATAAATTTATAATCGGTCTCGTTTAAAATCTTCCTTTGTTTTTGTTAACTGTTTTGCTTTAAATCGGCTTATGACATCCTTTAATACGCAACTTCCCGTAGGCATTGTTCATTTCTTTTGGGTCTTTTTTTTAAGGTCATAAAAACTCCCATACGGTGGGGTGTGATTTAGCAAAATCGTTGTCCCCAGCTATCTTTGTTCCAAGTTGCCTTTAGGATCATCGTATATCACATAATACTTCCCATAGAAAAATATTAATTTATACTCTTTGGTCTAATTTCCAAAAGTGGCGCCGGATTTTGATGGCGGTGTGCCAATAATGCCCATCCAATACGATATATGTTGATTTTTGCCCCAAATCATCTGTTCCTTCCCTGTTTCCAAAATAGTTTTAAAAACTATGCCCTTGGCATATAATCCTGGGGTCTTCCCCCTGCCATTTCAAATTAATGTTGTGCAAAATCCGTATTGTTTTGAAAATGGCATCGTACGGGTTCCTGCTTCAATAGATTGGGGTATCTTACAAAAAATGGCATCCGCATTGAATTTCTTCATACATCCACCTTTTGTCTATAATTATCGTGTTCTCCCAACAATAAACCCTTGTCCCCGGTATAGAACAATAATGGTATTCTCCAACAATCCTTCCTGCTCCAATAATCCATTAGTTCGCTTTACATTGGTCATCTACACCCTCTTAACGCAACGCAGGTATTTCTTTAAATAATTCTTGAAATAGAACCCTTTACTGGTGTAATTCCCTTTTCATCACTGACATTTCCCACCTTTAACATATTCCGATGGGGCCAATGTCCCCTGATTTCTATATTTTTTTATAGACAGTGGTATCGTTCCAATATATATTGTTTTTGGCCTGATGACGTAATCAAGAATTCCCGGTGTGAAACCGAGAACCCGTATGATCCTGGTAAAGTGATGTTCTTCCTCTGGGTAAGCAATGGAACCGTTGTTTTCCGGTATCATAAAGGCTCTCTGGTTCAGGGATAAAGGTGTTCGCCAAAATAAAGTCTCATAAACTGGGGCATATTCCAAAATCATCATGGGGAGCCTTTAAAAGTGGTGCATTAGGAAAAAATGGTTTGTTGGGATCCCTTTCGTTTTTTAAAAATAATCCAAGTAATCACCATGATGTTGTCCGAAAGAATGGCCTTTGGTCTGACCAAATTTTTGGGGGCCAAGATTTTTCGCCTCTTACAAGAAATTCAGGATCCAAAATAAATTACCCTGCCGCTGGTAAACCTTATACTAATCAAAAAGCTGCAGGCTCATCATGCAAGTGCCATATTTTACCTACTATGGCCGTTTGTACCCAATTCCTTCATCTCTTTAAGGCAGATATTGTTTTTTTCAGGCCAATAGTCCTCTAGATCCAATACTCCTTTGGCCTGTGAATCTGGTCCGGATATAATAGCCGCTCCTACTGGCGTAAGATGGCATTTATTTACAAAACAATTGTCAAATATTATTCCCTCTTTGGCAATTTGATCCAAGTTTGGGGTCGGATTTTAAACCGCCGCAAATTCTACTTCCCATAAAATACAAAGCCTGTGTAGTAATGGTCATCGGAACATGATAAAAATTATATTTGGCCTTCGTTGTTTTCTGGTCCACGGCCTTGTTTTCGCAAAGACAAAATAGTAAACACACAAAACAAGTAATAAACGGGATAGGTTATTCAGTTTTTTCAAAAAATCTATTTTTTGGGTTCTAAGTTTTAAAAATACGGATTTTAAACCTTACAAAATGTTTCTCCCATAGTGAATTGTGTTCCACTTAAGTTTTTCACCCTACATTAATAGTAATTCGCCCAATATTTAGTCCATGGCACGAAGATAGCAGATTATTTTTAAAAAAAAAGCAGGCTCTTTCTTTATTTTTATTTTAACTTGTTCCCTTTGAATATAGGCGGGATATATTCCCCCTCGTTCGTGAAAACCTTCAAATTCGCGCATGGTTGAAATACGGGGGTAACTATCAAATATAATCCCCATAACCCAAACTCTTGGTGCCTTGCTGGTTTTAAGCTCCGTATCAAGTATTTTCGGGCGTTTCTTAATTCCTTTTCTTATCGCTGCGTAAAGAAAGTACTTCCTGCAACATTGTTTACACAGCTTGGAATCTTTTTAAATATCGTATAATTGTTCCGGAGGCCGTTTCTCATAGGCCAAATTATATTGGGTAGGATACTTGGATTGTTGCCTCTATTAAAAAGAGTTTTTTGAGGGGAGTCATCTACGGTCAATGAAAAACTCATGGCGAATAATGACTTAAAAGCCTTTTGATGGAAAATTTGGGTTTTTTTGCGGTTATAGGTTCTGGATCACCGGCAGGCCAATAGATCAGGCTTAAAAAATTACCGCACATAGAGGTAGTTTTGAGTGCGAAAATGGCGCGCGCAAGGATAACCCTAAATTATCCGGTCTGGCAATGGTATGTCTTTCAACGACCCGTCAAGAACAAATTTACGATGTTTTGGGCTTAATGTCCGAATTTGGATCAAAATAGTTTTGAAAGACTTTTACCTGTCATTTCAGGACCTCTTCCATTGGCAAGTTCTAGAAAGGTAGGTGCTAATCTAATAAGCGCTACCAAGTCTTCCCACTAACCCTATTCCCTTTCATTTTAGAGGCCAACAAATGGCCAACGTAACTGGGTAGCCGTATTCCTGTAATAGCCTTGGCGGAGGGAAAGGGCATACCGTATTCCGCAGTCACCACAATAATGTAAATTTTCGAGTTCCCCCTGCTCTTCCAAGAACTGTATCATTTTCCCAAATGGGGTGTCGATACGCAATTCTATTTCTTAGGGCTAATAATCGCAAACATCAAACTTTTATTAATTCATGGTCGGGAAAGAAATGCCGGCACAGCTGATTCCTCTAAAATTTTACCCGGCCATTTACTCTGAACCTTCTTCATAAGTTCCAATGTGGTCAAATGCCACCGTACCAAAAAAAGAAAGTTGTTCTTTTCTTTTGTTGAAAAAATGTTACAAAAATTTCCAAAGTAAATCCTTCCGATTGATACCAGTTTGTTGGAACATGAACTCATCTTTTTTATTCATTGAAACTCCGGTCCACAGGGTTTTTGTAGCCCAGCCCCGGCATCTTTCCAGTTTACCTGGTCCCCATGGTTTTTTCCGTGAAACCAATTCTATAACGTCAACACTCGCCAATAAATCCCGTAACACAGGAATTTTTTTTTCGGAAATAGCTTGCATGTGTACTGCCCTCTTCAATTTTGCCAATATTTTTTTCCAGTTAGGAATTGCAAGCTGCTTGAAGGGCTGCATTGTGGCGCTGAAACAAAATGCGTTTGTAAATAAAATACCATCTTTGGGGCGACCTATCAAAAGAAAGGGGTTTTTTATAACCACTGGTCCATAAAAAGCGGAAGCAAATAGGAAAGGATTGGTCATTCGGGCAATGGCAAAAAGGATATTTTGGCTTCTGTTTCCGCCGCCGGTTCAGGTCCGTTTTCATTTTTAGGTTTTGCAACCTAAGAGGGTATTGAAATAAAAAAATCAAATACTATTGAAGCCGTTACCCATTTGTTTTGTGTAGTTTTTTCATTTCCTTTTTTAATTCTTTAATCCCTGTTGGTATGACTGTTCGGCACGTTGTTTTTCAAAATAAGTATTTATGGAATAAATTTTTTTCCAATTCAAGGTCCAAAGGTGCATTCCGAACAGGTTAGCTTTTTTGCCTGTGCATTTGAAATGATCGTACCTGTGGCCGTATCATTGCAATAATTTTGCCATTCATTGGGATCGTTTTGCCATGATCGTAATAATTATTCGGCCCCATTTTCCAAATAGCGAATATAACCTGTACTGCTCAGAAACCACGGCAATGGTTGTTTTCTACCATAGGTCGTTACCGCAAAATATTCCGTCATTTAAATTGGGTGGTTTTTCTACATCGACTTTAGACTTTTAACCCTAAATTCTTTGTATTCGGAGGTAAGTTGCACAAAATCGAGGAAGTGTGGGAATAGATTATCCCCACATTTCACTGCTTGCCTCACGGACTAACCCCCTTCTGCCCCTTGGAACGGAAATAATCAACGGAGCATTTGTAGCTTCTTGCATAACGCATGATAGCGAAAAGTCCCCTTTTCCGCCCAATTGATATCCATGGTCAGACAGAGAATTATAAATTGTATTGTCTTTGTATTTTGCCTATTTCGGAGGGCGTTTGAGAACTTCACCAAAATTATAATTATCTACAAAGGTTACACTTGCTAAGTAGGCCCCTGCACTATATTTTTCCACTCCCAGATTCAAATGGCCCATTCGGTTGTTGGCAATCATTGGCATTCATGTAACCTGTTTAGAATAAAGCCGTTAACTCATTAAAAGTCCATTCTTTTATAAGGAGGGGTTTTGAATCGCCAACTGACAGGTATGCCATATCCCAACCATTTTCTGTGGTACATACCAAAAGGGTACATGGGGTCGAACAAAAGCCCAGCTGCTAGAAAAAAATGGTTTTTCCTAATCTTCCCTCCCAATTTTTCAACGGCCCATTTTGGCAGTTCCTATAAATCCGGCATTTGAATATTCTTTCAGGAAATGCCCCCAATCCTGTACTGGTTCCCTTTTATCCCAATTTAAAAGTTTTTTTTCCGGCTTTGGCCCAAATCCATTTTTCTCTCCCCGCCGCCTCATCGAAACACCTGCAGGTGCGAAAGTTTGTGGGAATAACTTTCCCCCTTGCCCATTGTGTGATACCCCTTTGTTTTTGAAATATTCGGGAAGAAAGAACTAACGTCTAGGGTTACGTCGGAGGAAACCCCTGAATTTTCTTCATCGTCCCAATTTGGGCCATAAATCCTGTAAGTAGATGGCCGTAGACCAGACCATCATAGAGGCCCTGGAGGGGCCACAAGATAGGACTTGACATTGCGCATTGGGTAAACAGCAACCACCCCTTGGCAGCCAACCCTGTCATATTAGGGTTATCGCATTGGAATGAACCGCCCATAACCCGTCCAATCGTTCCAGATCATCTAACCACAAATCATTTAAGACTACATTTGGCGTTGCTGGTTTTATTTTCCTTGTGCTCTCCACTATAGACCAAAGAAAGTCAGGCTAACAAAAAGAGAAGGTTGAGTTTGGTTTTTTCATTTTGAAATTGATTGTGGTTTTTTAATTAAGTTCAACAAGGTAAGATTACATTATTTATTTACTATCAAATCGAATCCCCCTTTTCATCGCTATTTGGGAAATTGCCTCTTGGCAATTTTCAATCGACCGGCTTCTTGAAAACTGATTCTTCCGGCAATCAATTCAACCAAATTTTTGAACTAACCCATTCTTTTTCCAACTAAATGTTTTCCATTATGACAAAGTGTTCCGGAAGAAAACGCACGAAGCGCTATTAATCAATTATTCCCAAACTTGAATATTTGCTGGTTTAGAGGTATCCATCTGCACTTTTATATTCCAGTTTCCCACAGTAATTTTATCAATCGTTATTATTGATTGCCTCCTCAAAAAACTTGCCTCAAGTTTACCTGAATAAATGGCTAGATACCGCATCCTTGAAGTTTTTCCCTTCGAAAACCTTTAAAATGCCATTGGTTTTTCAAACAATAATTTTTTCTCCGTCCTCATCTACTTTATTTTGTCCAGTTATCGTACAGGACGGAAGAAATTGGTCCGGTAACACGAAAAATCGATTTCAGACGAAAAAAAAGAGAAATTTTTAGCCTTGGTAAATTCACTTTCAGCCAGAATTGTTTTGGTTAACGGCATCAATTTTCAAAACCCTTTATCGTTGTGCAACAACCAGCTCCATTCCTTGCATTATGTTCCGACTCTAACTCGTCATCAAATTACGATTATATGAGGCCGAAAGCATAAATATAATGGCGGCGGAAAAATTTCAATTGCCCCAATTCAATATTTTTACTTTCCACTTTTCCTGCGTATGCATTTGGAAGCGTCGCCTAACCAGCAAAACGAAATCTGTTCCCGGTCAAAAAACGGAGGTACCCATCCAAAAGCTCCATCACTAAAGGTTGCCCTTCTCCAATCAATTAAAAATCCCGTTGTGCCCCTTGGTGTGTTTATGCCAACCCAGAAAATGAGGATCGCCCATAGCAGGGGCCGGTTACCCCCGAATTATAAAAAAAGACGCTTGCCCGCCAAAATAAGCAATGGTTTAAAAGTATTCTGGTCGGCATGTGTGTGTGCCAGTGATTCCAAAGGGCTGCTGCGCAACAGGATAACGATAAGGTTTGTTTCTTGGATTGGTAAACTGGGTGTGCATAATAGCAACTCCAAGCATCAGGGAAAATAGCGGCCTGTGGTAGAGCAAATTCCTTTTTACCGGTTGGCCGGCAAGGTTCATTTTAATATCCCTTTTGAATCCTGAAACCAGCGAAATTCATCATCAGAATGAAACATTCTGCCCAAGGATTTTTAGCATTTCATTTGCATACCAAGAAGAGTATGGATCATTGAACATTCGGGCTGCAGCATCCGGCAATATCCTGCGTAGTTTAATATTAGGTTTTGGCAACCTATCACCAATTGTTACAAAAAATCCATCGGCTACAGAATTAAAGGTTGGAAATGCATAAATCAACCAGCGTGGATTGTTTTTTATAGAACATCGGAACCGCATAAAATCAACACCGTGATAATTCTTTTAAAATGTAATTGTAAAATTCATACATTGTAAGTGTAATTCATCCTGAAATACGAAGTTCCATTAAACCCAGCGCACCAATCATTTGCTCCCATTTTTGGTGCCTGTGCAATCCACAGTTCATATATATTCCAACCAAAGGTCTGCCCTCCGGTTTCACCCATCAAATGCGAGAGAAGTTAATAAAGCATCCGATGCCAAGATGTGCTGCCAACGGCTGGATGAAGAGCGGCTTTTCCACCTGGTTTGAATAGTTTTTTAAATAAAATTGATTTGCTCCTTGTGACGCTTTTTTATTATATCATCCCAGTTCAGTTTTTGACAATAAATCGCAGAAAGTATCAGCTCCAAAACGGCCAAAACCCGGCCATTAATACTCGCATCCACCGAAATTATTGTAATGTGTTGGCCCTTCGATTCCATTTGGAAATTTCGAGCCATCCACTTTCTAGCCTGCCGTAAATATATTTCAATCCCCTGTTAACAAGGTAACCTTGCGAAAATAGATTGAGACTTCAGTAAAACATTCCATCCCACCCATTTACTGGCCCAAGCTTTGCCAATTTTTTTTATTTTCAAAATCATCTTTTTCCTTGAGATTTAGGAAGTGCGGAATTCTCTTTTTGGAGGTAATTGATTAAAATGTTTATTAGCCCTCCTGAATAATGGTTTTCGACTCCTCGTAATTTTCCGCCCTTTTTCCTAAGGTTCTTCCAAATCTGTTTTATTTACTAAAATCCCTTGGATGTGGTCCGAAGGAAATTTTTAGAACCAGATAGATTCAATATCTGGGTTTGAAAATTTTTGGGGTAGACGCTTTTTGATTGTAAAAGGAGTCGAATTTTATTCCATTCCTCATTAATGGATCTTATATTGCCAGTACCAATTTACCCTTATTTAACACTTTGGTGCCGGGTTATAAATGGCGAAAGCAAATCCCCTCCTTTTCAATTAGGGTTTTCCGTTTGAAATCCTTTGAAAGATGAAATTCGAATACCGTAAGGTGGTTTTTTTCCCCTTTGAAGGCCATTGAAAAACTGGGAGAATTGAAGGCTGGTTCTTCACCATTGGAAGGCGTTGTCCAAAATTCTGATTTTTGGATAAAATCATACTGCTGTTACTTTTATTTCAGCGCATCTGATTTCAAAAATAGGCTTTTCAGCACTTATAACATCCTGTAAAAAGTATGATAAAATTAATCCTATTACGATTCCCCCCCCTCGGACAGAATAAATTTTTCCTTAATTAGAACATAGGACATCACTTATTTTCTTTGATATTCCATGCACTCTGTTTGAAGTGATGTGGAGGCGCAGAATTTAATTGGTCTCAATTTTTCTTTTTAAACATAAAGTTCCTTTTTTGTTAACTCAAGTAAATCGCTATTGGAAATGTTTTTTCCTCAGCATCCTTGGCTTCACATTATAAAACCGATCGTCCCGCATATATAGTTTATATTGTTTTATCGCGAACAAAACGTCCGTACCACTGTTCGTTATTTGCCTTTTCAAGGGTCATAATGAACAAAAACTATTTTCCCTAGATCGGTGGTTTTCATTGGAAAAAAAGTGGATAGAACCCTTTTTCCAATCCGTTTTTTCAGGAATAGGTAAGTCCTGCAGCTTCGGCCAAGGTTGGAAAGAAAATTCACTGAAATTCGAAGAGTTCGTTATATCAAATCCTGTGTTAATTTTTTGATGGATTATAACAACCATAAGGTACATGGGTTCCCCGCATCCGGGCATGTTCCCTTACCTCCCTTAAAAATGCGCCATTTAAATGTTTAGTAATTATGCTGTAATGGGTTCCATTGTCAGCGGTAAAGATAAAAATCGTATCAGTCTTCGAGGGCCAAGTTCTTTGATGCGTGTTTACCAGTTTAAGTGCAATTTTTCGGTGTATTCAACCATTCTTTAAAGAACCTTTTGTTCTCCTTGTAGTCGCTTAATTTTTGTCCTTCCAACTCTTTGGAGTCGGGTGTAGGAAGGAACGGGTTAATGTTGGTCAAAATCATGGGGAGTAGACAAGGAATGGCCTGTCCGCTTTGTTTACGTTTTCATAAAAAATCTATAGCATAAAATCGCTCACCACATCGGACCATAAGCCTCTCCAGTCCACTACAGCCTGCTTTCCGTTTGGTAATACGATTGGGATTCGCATAACGATCACTCAAGACCCCCAATAAAGTTCCAATAAAGCAATACTCCGTCCAAAACCAAAATGTTGTGGGCGCTTTAGCATCCTCCTTTCAGGCCGTTTTCAAATTTTGAAATTTACTCCGTTCAGTTGCCATTTAACCACTACACAGTGGCGTAACCTGCATCTTTTTAAAAAGGTTTCCAAAAGTTTTTTTTCATTAACATCCTGGGGCGTAGATAACCAAAAGGAACTTATAATTCCCGATAGTTTAAACTACGCGGTCCATTATTTTTACCCCGGGATGGTGGTGCAAAAGTGGTTGCGAAATGGCATTAAGTTAAAATCGTATTCCATCCTTACCTATTTTATCTAAAAAAAAGGGTGTTGTATGAAGTGGCTTCCGTTTGCACTCAAACACTCGTAACCCTATCAATCCGGCCATCATCAAAAACCAATGTTTGGGTGGTCGATCTTGTGCAGTAGTTGATACTGAAACCAAAGCTTATGAGAGGAGAGAATCAATTGTTTATATAAATTTTCATTTTATTCTATTTTATTATTTAAAAAAATGCCTTTCCAATTGTTTTTTATTTTTCCAACCAACCACTTACGATATTGAATTCTCCAGTTCTTTTTTACCTTGTCAGGATACTTCGCCGCTAGATTATTTCTCTCACCAGGAATCTTTCTCCAAATTCCACCAAAAACAGTTTTTCTGAAAAGTAATAATCGCGCTGACTGGTATGTAAGGATTTCCTAAATAATTTCCAACTTTCCCTTGCGGGCAACCACATGTCCTTAAAATGCCCACAATACCATCAGTGTTGTAGCGTATTTGATTTGCCATTACTGATTACGGGCACTAAACTCTTACCATCTAATTCCTGGTATCTAATTGAATTCCCACACAATTGAAGCAAGAGTTGGCATCCAATCCGTATCTTACAGCCGATTGGTCGCGCACTTCGCCTGAAAGAAGAATTTTCCCAGGCCCAGCTAATTGCTGCAGGCACCCGAATAACCCCCCTCGAACAAACACTTTTTGCACCTCGATTAAATTCCTGTACTTCCCCCACCCCATTAGCCGCGTTTCCTCTGTTGAATGTCCATTAATCCGAACTGAAAACAATAATAGTATTGTCCCCTTAATCCCAATTCCTCGATTCTTTTTATAAGTTGACCAAACGTTCATCTTGCGTTGAAAAGAAATGCCAGCATATAAATCGCGTGATAGGCACTCCTTTTTCAACGATAATATTCGACGCCATTTTGTAATCTCCCTGATATGGATAAATGCGGAAGTTCTAGCAAAATACATAAAAAGGCTGTTCTGTATTCCTGCTCTAAAAAGATGATGCCTCTTTTCATTAAGTCACGGAAAAAAATGACCATCGTAAAAACCTCTTTCACGTTCTTGGTAGAGATCGGTGGAAGGTTTGGACAATTCCAATAAAAAGTAATGCGAATAATTATCGATGCA